>Ga0163150_10006198_pt1 | contig 14786 bp, 12 predicted proteins | sample OliLakLV19P2IB_FD_148628 | JGI IMG/M metagenome (GOLD analysis project Ga0163150, IMG submission 148628) | Freshwater microbial mat bacterial communities from Lake Vanda, McMurdo Dry Valleys, Antarctica - Oligotrophic Lake LV.19.P2.IB | ecosystem: Environmental > Aquatic > Freshwater > Lake >...
GCGGCAAGGGCCGAAACCACGGCTGGTGCGGGCCGATGGAAGGCTGGAGCGGCTTCCGCCAGCATTTCCGCAGGTTTTGGCATCGAGTGTGGCCAGGGAATATGGGTCATTCCGCTGGCCCGCACCGATTCCAGCAGCTGGATCAGTCCCCGTTTTGTCTCCCCTGCGTCTGACATGTTTTCCGTTGTTTTCCTATACTGTCGGATTCGTTCGGGCTGGTCACCGGTTGCCAGGACCAGCCATCTGCGGGGCACCGCTGCCGCGACTCATTTGAATTTACCTGACCGTTCCGCCGCAACCGGTGAGCCCGGCCGTTTTTTTGGCGTCGTCCATGCCTGTTTGCAAAGTGGCCATTGTTGGCCGGCCCAACGTGGGCAAATCCAGTATTTTCAACTGGCTGGCCGGTGTCCGCCTGGCGATTGTCGATGATATGGCGGGAGTCACCCGCGACCGCATGAATTATCTTATGCATCACGATGACCGCTATTTCGAAATTGTCGATACGGGCGGAATCGGGATCAATGATGTTGATGAGCTGGACGAGGAGATCGAGGAGCAGATCGAGTTTGGCCTGCGCGAATCCGACTTGATGGTATTCGTGGTGGACGCTCACACCGGACCCACGCCGCTGGACGAACAGATCGCGCGGCGGTTGCGGGAGATCGACAAACCGGTGTTGCTGGTCGCCAACAAATGCGACGGTGAGAATTGGGAAATTTCGGCCGGAGAATTTTCCCGCTTCGGGCTGGGCCAGCCGCTGGTGGTCAGTGCCAAAAACAATCGCCGCAAGCAGAATCTGCTGGCCGGAATCGCAGCCAGTCTGCCGGCCGTAGACGAGTCCGGCGAAGCCGAAGGCCTTGCCGCGACGGAAATGAAAGTCGCTATTGTTGGACGGCGAAACGTTGGCAAGAGCACCTTTATCAATTCGCTGATCGGACACAAGCGAATGATCGTGAGCGAAGTCGCCGGTACGACCCGCGACAGCATCGATGTGCGATTTGAGCTGGATGGAAAGTCTTTCGTTGCGATCGATACACCGGGTCTGCGAAAAGGCAAAAGCATCCGGACGGACATTGAGTTCTACAGTGACCATCGCGCTCACCGTTCGATCCGGCACGCGGATGTGATTTTGCTGTTCTTCGATGCCAGTTCGCGGATCAGCACGGTCGACCGGAAACTGGCCAGCTACATAGAAGCCCAGCTGAAGCCCTGCATTTTTGTGGTCAACAAGTGGGACTTGATGGCCGAACACATGCCGACCGGCCGCTGGGCAGAGTACCTGCGTGAAAATTTCGCCTCGATGGATTATCTGCCGATTGCCTTTATCACCGGCCAGGACGGCCGGAACATACGCAAAGTGCTGAATCACGCCCAAATGTTGTACAAGCAGTCACTCGAGCGAATTTCGACGGGCAAACTGAACCGGATGGTTCGGGCTGCCATCGCGGCGCATTCGATCCCGTCCAGTCCGTCGCTCCGGCCCAAAATCTTTTTCGCCACCCAGGTGGGAACGCGGCCTCCCACGATCGTGCTGAAATGCAACGATCCGGAAGCGATCCGTCCGGACTACCGCAAGTACCTGTTGAACTCGTTGCGCGACGGGTTGAGTTTCGGCGAAATCCCGATTCGTCTGGTGCTGGAGCAGCGTGTCAGCACGCCGGGTGAGAAAGTCAAGCCGCTGGATGAGATGTCACCAGACGATCCGCTCCTGCAGGTTTCCCCAACCGAATTGCCTGTTCCGGATTCCGAAGCCGAGTTACAGGCATTTGAAGATTCCGGGGAAGATATTGCGGATGACGAATGGGAACCGGTCGACTGACCAGGTAACCATTCACGAGCCGGGGTCTGGCGCATTTTTCGGAAATGAATAAACCTGTTCGCGGGAATTGAACAAACAAGCGCTGCCGAAAATTGGGTCTGACCCCCTAAAAATGGAATACACTTTTTGCCGGTTTTGATTCGAAGCAGTGAGTGAACCGTTGAAGCCTGCATTCCAGTTTGGCATTGTCCGTTTGTTGGTGCTGACCACTCTGGTGGCCCTGGTATTGGCCTGGATGCGGCAGATCCACTGGAACGCTGCCACGGCGGCAATCGTCAGTATCTATTTTGCGTTCATGGTTCTGTGGATCACGTTTCGGGTCCCTGTGATCTGGAGAGAGCTGCGACGAATCCGCCGGGCGAGAAAATCCATTCAGGACGCGGCAGCGGCCGATCTCGAGTTGCGACGCCGGAAAAACCCGGAGGCGGACGAGGTCCAGTAAATGGACTTGTCGGAAAAAATTTCGGCCAGGCGGAATCCGGGCCTGCTCTGGAGTCGCTTGAAAAACCGGCTTCTTCCTGCTCGAATTGCATGGGCCAAACAGTTGTGTGATCCGTTTTGCTGGAGTTGCGAATGATCATCGGGGTTCCGAAAGAAATCAGGAAAGACGAGTACCGCGTGGCCATGCTGCCAGTGGGCGTTCATGAACTGAAGAAACGGGGACACACGGTCCTCGTGGAAACGGCGGCCGGGAACGGCAGCGGTCTGACCGACGGCCAGTACGCGGCCGAAGGGGCGGAGATTGTCCGGAACTCCAAAGAGGTCTTCGACCGGGCGGAGCTGATCGTCAAGGTCAAGGAGCCGCAACGGAGCGAGTGGCCGATGATCCGCAAGGGACAAAAGCTGTTCAACTACTTTCATTTTGCGGCAGAACGCGAGTTGACCGAGGCGATGCTGAAGACCGGAGCGACGTGCATTGCCTATGAAACGCTGTCGTCTCCGAATGGCACGCTGCCGCTGCTGACACCGATGAGCGAGGTTGCCGGGCGGATGAGTATCCAGCAGGGAGCCCGCTTCCTGGAAAAACCGCAAACCGGTCGCGGAATTTTGCTGGGGGGAGTTCCTGGCGTCCCTCCCGCCCATATTACGATCATCGGTGGTGGAGTGGTCGGGACCAACGCGGCCAAGATCGCTGCAGGGTTTCAGGCCGACGTTGCGATCCTCGATGTCAACATGGAACGCTTGCGTTACCTGGACGACATCATGCCGGCCAATGTCAACGTACTGTTCAGCGACCGGCACGTGATTCGGGAGCAACTGGCCAAGGCGGATCTGGTCGTCGGCGCCGTGTTGATTCCGGGTGCCAAGGCTCCGATGCTGATTTCGCGGGCGGACTTGAAAGTCATGAAGCCCGGCAGCGTGATTGTCGATGTCGCGGTCGATCAGGGGGGTTGCGTCGAGACCACGCGGCCGACTTCGCACAGCGATCCGGTCTTTACCGTGGACGATGTTGTGCACTATTGCGTGTCAAACATGCCTGGAGCGGTTGGCCGGACCAGCACGTTTGCGTTGTGCAATGTGACGTTGCCCTGGGTGATCAAGCTGGCCGGTTCGGATCTGATCGAACTGGCGACTCGTGAAAAACCGCTGCGAGACGCCGTCAATATTCACGACGGAAAGATTGTCTATCCACCTGTGGCCGAGTCGTTTCAGCTGGTCTGCCATCCTCTGGTAGCATAGGCGGGGCCATTGTGTGTGCCCGGAATCGTGGCCATTCCGTGCTGCAGGGCAGTGCCGTTGCCATTCCCGGGTTCCGACCGGCGCAGTTTCATAACAACCACTACGGAATCATGAGCCAAACCATTCATACACAAACACCAGCGGCAGTTGCCTGGTGCGGTGACACTGGCGGATACCTGCGACTGATCGACCAGACCCTGTTGCCATGCGAACTGGCTTTTGCCGACTGCAGGTCAACGGAACAGTTGTGGGTCGCGATCGTGCGGCTGAAAGTTCGCGGGGCGCCGGCGATTGGAATCGCGGCGGCCTATGGAGTGCTGCTGGAGTTTTCCGGCGAAATTCCTGCGAACGGGGACAGTTTTCGCGATCGGGCGATGGCGGCATGTGATTACCTGGCAACCAGCCGCCCGACTGCGGTCAACCTGTTTTGGGCTCTCGACCGGATGCGCAAGACGATTGGCCTGGCGGCAGACGTCAAACCGTTTGACGGTGAACAGGCTCTGGAAATGCTGCTGGCCGAAGCCCACGCGATTTACGGGCAGGATCGGGCGATGTGCCGGGCGATCGGAATGCATGGCTCGGCCCTGCTGGCCGATTGCAAGGGCGTTCTGACCCATTGCAATACCGGTGGCCTGGCGACCAGCGAATACGGAACGGCGTTGAGCGCAATCTTTACGGCCCAGGACCAGGGAAACACGCTGCACGTTTACGCCGACGAAACCCGGCCGCTGCTGCAGGGGGCCCGATTGACGACGTGGGAGTTGATGCAACGACAGATTCCGGTGACGCTGATTTGCGATTCGATGGCGGCCCAGGTGATGCGGGAAAAGCGGGTCCAGGCGGTGATCGTTGGAGCCGACCGGATTGCTGCCAACGGAGATGCGGCCAACAAAATTGGAACCTATTCCGTCGCGGTCCTGGCCCGGCATCACGGCATCCCGTTTTACGTCGCGGCACCCAGCAGCACGTTTGACCTGTCCCTGCCCGATGGCAGCAAAATCCCGATCGAACAGCGTGCCGAACATGAAATCACCGAAGGATTTGGCCGGCGCACGGCTCCGGTTGGAGTCAACGTTTATAACCCGGCCTTCGATGTTACTCCTGCAGCGCTGATCACGGCCATTGTGACCGAGCGGGGATTGATCCAGCCGGTAGACCGGGCCAATGTGGCAGATCACCTCGGAGTCGTTTGATTTTCGGAGCGAGCGATGATTTCAGTCAATCAGCAGGGAAATGTTTCGGTTGTCCGGATGCAACACGGTAAAGTCCAGGCGATGGATCTGGAGTTCTGTACTGTACTCGCGGACAAACTGGACGAATTGTCAGATGCCGGATCGGTTGCGACCGTGTTGACCGGAACCGGCGGAGTCTTTTCTGCGGGAGTGGATTTGAAGCGGTTGGTGGCCGAGCCGCCGGAGTATGTCGACGAGTTTTTTCCTGCACTGACCCGGCTGTTTTTTTCCGCCTGGAGTTTTGCGGGGCCATTGGTAACGGCCATCAACGGCCATGCGTTGGCCGGGGGATGTGTGTTGGCCAATTGCGGCGACTGGCGGATCCTGGCCGAGCAGGCAACGATTGGCATGCCCGAATCGCGGGTGGGTTTGCCGGTGCCGGTTGAGGGGATCGAAGTGATTCGCGGAGGGGTGACCACCAGTCTGTTGAATCAGGTTGTCGGTGATGGCCGTTCGTGGAGTGGCCAGGAAGCAGTAACGGCTGGCCTGGCCGATGTGCTGGTGTCTCGCGATACGGTTCTGCAACGGGCTATGGAACGGGCCCAGAGAATGGCGGAGTCGAATCGCCAGGTATTTGAACTGGGCAAACGGCAAATTCGCCAGCCGGTCACGAACCGGATTCTGGATGACCGTGAGAGTCACAACGAACTGGTCCAGGCACTTTGGAAATCGGAAGAAGTTCGCCAAACAGTCCGGCAGTTCGTGGCCGAGCGGCTTTCACGCAGTTAGCGCGATTGTAGTCATCACGCTCCATCGTGATGACATGCCGGGGAATAGGATGAACCTGGTCTGTCAGGCAACACGGGAGGCGGAGTCTCGATTGCAGTGCGTTCCAGGGCAGAGCCCTGGAACGAGTGTGCCTGGATTGCCGGAATGGGGCTTCAGGCTTTTTTTGTCGCCACGGATTTTTTGCGACTCGGATAACAAGCCCTGCAGATTTCGCAGCGGGTACCGTCACATCCCCGCGCAGTGCAATGTTCGCGTCCGTACAAAATGATCTGGATGTGCAGATCGTTCCAGCAATCTTCAGGGAACAGGGATTTCAGATCCTGCTCGGTATGTTTAACGTTGCGTCCGTTGGTCAGACCCCAGCGCTGGGCCAACCGGTGAATGTGCGTATCGACCGGAAATGCGGGGATGCCAAATGCCTGGGCCATGACGACGCTGGCAGTTTTGTGTCCAACGCCAGGCAGTTTTTCGAGCGATTCAAAACTGGCGGGAACCTGGCCGTCATGCTGTTCCACCAGGATTTTGGACAATCCCGAAATGGCCTTTGATTTCTGTGGAGACAAACCGCAAGGCCGGATGATGTCGCGGATCTTTTCCACAGTTTGCCTGGCCATCTGTTCTGGCGTGAGGGCCAGCCGGAACAGTGCGGGAGTGACCAGATTGACACGGACATCCGTGCACTGGGCACTCAACAGGACCGCGACCAGCAAGGTGTAGGGACTGGAATGGTCCAGCGGAACTGGAGGATCCGGATAGAGTTCCTCCAGCCGCTGACGGACCAGGTCCGCGCGTTCCCGGCGGGTCATGGACTGGGGAAACCGCCACCACCGGATGTGGTTGAGCCATCACCTGCTCCGCCATCACCTTTGGTTTCAGCAGCCCCTTTGGTCTCAGCGGCTGCAGCACCGTCGCCATCCTTCTTTACGGCATCGTCGGTGCCGACACCTGGTTTGGCAGGTGGTGGCTGGCCAGGTTCGGTTTTTTCAGCAGCTGCTGCTTCACCGATTTTCACAGGTTTGTATTCGTGGCCCCTGTCGCGAATGACTTCGATCGATTCGATCAGGTCAGGCTGGACTCCTTCGATGGGCTGTTCACCAAATCCGGTCGATTCATGCGTGCGCATGATCTGGTCCAGAACTTCCCAGCCATTCAGCACCCGGCCAAACACGGTATGTTTGGCGTCGAGTGCCCGAACGCTGGGTGACCGGGCAAAGGTGATGAAGAACTGCGATCCTCCGGTATCACGGCCTGCATGAGCCATGCTTAACGATCCGGTGAAATGGCGGCGAGCCTCGGGAGTCTGGCATTCGCAAGCAATGTTGTAGCCTGGACCTGACTGCTCGGGATCGTTTGGCATGCCACCCTGGGCCATAAACCCTTCGAGGACGCGGTGAAACTTCAGGCCGGTGTAGAAACCGGATTTGGCCAGACTGATAAAATTGGCGACGGTATTGGGAGCTTCGTTTTCAAACAGTTCCAGCTCGACCACGCCACGATTGGTCGTGATTTTGACTCGCGGCAAATCGTCGGCAGTGAATTCCCGCTGGCGAATCAGCACTTCTTCAAAGATCTCCCGGGCGGGAATCGACAACCGTTCGGCTTTGGCGGCGGTTTCAAATTTTTCCTTGGGGACTCCCATGGAAATCAGGGAATCGCAAGTCGCCAGTACCCGGTCGTCCATATCTGAATTGGCGTCGTTCAGCAGGATCCCCAACAAGGTGTTCAGTTTTTCCGGATCGAGGTTGTCGGTGGACAATCCTTTTAGCGAGGCATCCCGCAACCGGTCGATCACATTGTTGGCCTGGGTCGTCAATCCGGTGTACTCGGTCCGGATCGTGTCTTTTTCAGTCACCTCGGCGGTGGCACCAAACCGTTCTTTCAGCTCGACCATTTTCTCGCGGATTTCGTTCCACTTCAGCTTCAGGCCGGCAAAGTCGGTTGGCAACTCGTCCGGTGCGGGTGTCACGGCCGGAGCAGATTCAGGAGCCTGTGCTTCGGTCGCCGGCGGCGTGACCGGCGGAGTTACAGGCGGTGTGGTCTGTGTTGCGGGTGGTGGATCCTGCGTGGGGGGCTGGTCTTGCCCTGTAGTAAAAGTTTCAGGGAACAGGAAAAATGCGGCCAACGCAATCAATGCCAGCCGCGAAGTTGTGATCAAATTCATCTCGTACAAAGCTCCTTGCAAGTCTTTTGGCCAACACCGGTCGGGTATTGAATGTATGAAGTTTCGCCTGTTTTCTGAAGGACAGGTTCCCCGGGGAACCCGGGAACAGACTATCCCCCGCCACCACCGGGTGGAGTTTCGGTTTTGATGGAGTCAATGGATCCGGGAATAACCGGGGTAACAGAGTCCAGGGGAATGGTTTTGGAAGGGGAATATTCGTGGTCCCGTTTCTTGAGCATGGTTACCGAGATGATCTTGACTGCTTTTTTGTCGATCAACCGGTCTGTCGGGGAAAACGCCGGTATCTGGTAGAGGACGTCGAGTCCTTCGATCACCCGTCCAAACACGGTATGTTCGCCGTTTCGAATCGGAACGGGCTGCCAGGAAATGCTGTAAAGCGAGCTGACCGGTTTGCCAGGAGTATGAAAGGAAGTCAGACTGCCCGCAAAATGCTCACGGGCTGTTGGCTCCCCGGTTTCTTCGGGAATTGCATATTCGGCTGCCCCCGACCCATCTCCATTGGGACAGCCCGCGAAGGCCAGGAACCCGGGTTGGACATTGAAGAATTCCTGATTGTTGTAATAGCCGCGCTCCACCAGGCTGACAAAACTGTTGACGGTGTTCGGGGCATCATCTTCGAACAACTCGGCCATGATGACCCCCAGACTTGTTTCGATCCGGACGACGGGCAAGCTGGCCGTCGCGTCCCGTTGGCGGAATTCCAGTTCCCGCTGCCAGCCCCTCTCAAGTGATGCCAACTGGTCCAGATAAGGCTGGTTTGGTTTTAGCCCGAGCAATTCAAGCTCGGCCAGGTGTTTTTGCACCATTTCAAAATTTTCAATGGCAACAGCCGCCCGGAGTGCGACGTAATGAATCTGCGGATCCTTTGAACCCGCCGTGAGCATCCGGCTGGCTTGATCGTGTGCCTGGGCCGGGTTAAAGATGGCAATTTCTTCATCCTCCCCCATCAGTACACGCAGGTGCGTCAGTGCGTCGCGACCGAGCAGGGGATTGTCTTTGGGAGATTCAAGATATCCATCGGCCGCAGCTGCAAGCATCTGGATTTTCAAAGCGTTCAATTGATTCCTGGTCTGTTCAATTTGGGCCATTCCCGTGTTTTGTTCGTCCGGCACCAGCAAGGTCATGTTGGACAACTGGTTACCCAGCTGTCTCTGGGTCTCCCGCCACTGGCGGGTAATTTCTTTCCAGCGTGTAAATGCCGGTGATTCAGGACTGCCTTGCGACAGGATTGCCGGCGGGGGGACTGATTCCTGGGTTTGCCCGATCGCCGGCGAGTCACCGACGCAATCGAAAACCACGGGTAACAGACAGGCGATGGCCAGGCTGCGGATCAAATACTGGAGTTTTGGCATTTGCTTGCTTTCAGTCAGGTCAATTTGGTTCCGGCGACAATCATCGATTCCCCTGTTCCAGGATTTCGGCCTTCAGCAAAACTGTTGCAACGGCACCGGGAACCGGTTCAATTTTTTCTTCCTCGCCAATCTGGTGTGTCGGTTCAAACTCCTCGACAACTTCCATACCGGAAACAACCCGTCCAAACACGGTTTGGGCTCCATCGAGATTGGCGTTGGATTGCATCAGGATCGCGAACAGCGTGCTGGGCGAATCGGGATCTACCGGCTCGGGCATGGACAGGGTGCCGTACATGTGTTTTCGGGCGTTGGGCAGTTTGGCCTCGTTGGGAACCTTGTTCCCGGACCGTCGGATTTCCCGATCGGTCCCAAATACACCACCTTCCGCCAGTCTGCCAGTCAGGACAGCATGGAAGATTGTGTCGTTGAAGACTCCCTTTTCCACCAGGTTCAAGAAACTGTTGACGCTGATGGGTGCCTCGTTCGCGTATAGCTCGATTACGATATCCCCCAATTCCGTTTGAAATCGAACCCTTGGGAGGTTGGTTGCCGATTCGTTCAGCTTTTGCTCGTCCGGATAAAAATGGGTGTGATAGTTGAACTGGTCGATCAGCGCAAGTTCATCTTTGTCAAGGTCGTTGAATACATGCCGAAAGTTGGTGATGAAACCGGTCGCCCGCGGCAGGTCACTCACATAGACCGAACTCAGTCCAAGCATCAAGTTGACATTGTCGCGGCTTTTGCTGTCGACTTTCGACTGGTCGCTGGTTTCGTGATATCCGTCCAGAATTTTTGCGATCTGGTAGACCCTTCCCATTTTTTTGGCGCGAAAGGAATTGTCCAAAACCTGATACAGGAACTGGACAAGCTCCAGTTCCGGTTCCGGGGACAACTCAAACTTTCGAATCGCGGCCTGTTCCAGCCTCAGTCGGGGGGCCTTGGTCGCCAGAATTGCTTCAATCCAGTCCAGACTGGCCTGGGCTGCATTCATGGTATCACTCATCGCCAGCTTGATTTGAATCGCCGACGCATGCTTCATACTTTCCCGAAACTCCAGAAGAGCCTGGTCATACGCCTTCCCTGCTTCTGCCAAATCATTGGACGAAGTTGCCGGCTGAAGTCCGGAAAGGTTGGCGGGAATCGCCAGTGCGAGAATCAGCAACAGGCATTTCCACAACATGCACCGTCCGGCCCAGGCCTGGCCAGATCCCAATTCCTGTTCGGGATTGCACCCCCCAAACAGGAGCGGATTATTGGACAAACGGCGCAGGCCGAAACCTGTCGGAGACTGGCTTCCAGTTCGGAAAACGGACTTAATGCGACAATACATCTGAACGCCAGTTAGGGAGCGGCAGGAAGAATCAATTCAGGCAATACAAAAAGGCAAAATCGATCCTGGGACATGCCTCCACATTCCGGGCCATCTGCTGGACAGCCTGCGGGGAACCGATTATACCGCATCGGAGAGGGATTTCGACGACGGTCATTTCGGCCCGGTTTTATGGAGCTGTGCCAGCCAAAGTACGCGGGCAACCAGCGGAAGCCCGGAGAATCGCAGGAAACAGGTAGACACATGGGTTCGGTGTCCGCGCCAACGTCGAACAACCAGATCCCCACCAAACATCCCGTCCGGACCGACCATGGCCAAATTTCACCGCGGAAAGAACATTGACAACTGGAACCGTGTTGCCCCGGAGGCAACTGGCAACCAAATCCGCATCATTGGCGGAACCTTCCGGGGACGCCAGATTCGCTGGACCGGCGATCTGATTACCCGGCCGATGAAGGACAACATCCGCGAAGCCCTGTTCAATCTGATCGGGGGCTGGATCGAAGGCCGTTATGTGATCGACCTGTTTGCCGGCACCGGTGCGATCGGTCTGGAAGCACTCAGCCGCGGGGCCCATTCGGCAACGCTGGTCGAAAGGCATTTCCCCACGGCCCGCATTATCCGCGACAATATCCAGACACTGGACCCCGAATTACCGGCCGTAATTGTCAAATCCGATACGTTTTTCTGGGTCCGCCAGTTCGTTCGCCCCGATACCAAACGCCCGGAAATCCCCTGGGTCGTTTTCTGTTCTCCCCCCTGGAATCTGTTTCACCGCCGGACCGACGATATCGTCAATATGATTCGCCAGTTGATCGAAGTCGCACCGCAGGACAGTGTTTTTGTCGTCGAGTCTGACGAATCTTTCAATCCGGACCTTTTGCCCTTCCCTGAACGCTGGCGGGTTCGAACATATCGGCCAGCCATTCTGTCCGTGCTCCGGCCAGACCCGGTTGAGCTGTCCGAAACTCCTGAGTGATCGATCACTACGCCGGAATTCATACCAGCCGGTCCACGGGCATGATGCTGGCATACAAGTGATGTCATTTCGCCCACGATGACCCTGCAATACCCCGACAGGTGTTGCCTCTTTCCCAACAGTTCAGGTCCAGCAACCGGTTGCCGGAAAAAACGGCCGGCCAATTGGGCGGATCATTCCGGATTCGGTTTTCTGGTTCGACATATTGCCAGTCAGACACCGATTAAAACAGAACTGCGCTATCTGATTCCCAACCCCAAAATGCAGACGAAATGGAAAGTTCCTTCGCCAAAGCATGGCGGGACGGAAAATCGAGGCGATTACGGACGTTCCGGCCCAGGATTGCCTGTCGTCTGATCCTGTTGGCATCCATAATTTTGCCACCAGTCACCTCGTTTGCAGGGGAACCGTTCCTCCAGGATTCGTCCAGTTCTCCAGCCATACGGCTGCAGGCCATTCCCCAACCTCAGGACGCAGTAAAGCCTGGTATTGTGAAACGGCCGCCGGCCGAAAAAACGCTTCCGCCTATAACTCTGGAACCTCGGACCGACCGGGCTGCATTCGAGCCGGCCGGATCGACGATCGACGCTGAATCCAGAGCTATCGGGGACAATTCCGGAGACAGTGAATTTCGGCCAATACCATCCGCTCTCTCGGGCGTCGTGCCGTCCAGCATCCCAGCTGCAACAGATTCCGCCTCCCTGCAACAGCGGCCAGCGGCGGCCGGTTCAAACACTTACAAACCGGAACCTGAATCCGGGTCGATTCTGGTCGAAACCAGTCAGGACGACGACGAAGATGCCACAGCAACCCCAGGCAAAAAGGACACTGTTTGGCCGTTGCCCGAAGAGTTGCTGGAAGAAGTGACTCGCGCGGACTCGTTTGGTCCAGCCTCCATTTGGTCCGGATCCACGGTCCAGACACTGAACCAGTTTGCCAATCTCCAGTCCCTGGACGATCCGTACATCGAATCGCTGCTCAGCCAGCTGGCCAACCAGATCAATGAACTGGAATTGATGATCGTAACGTCGTCGACCGTAACGGTTCAGACTTCCGATTTGGCAGCCGGCCCGATGGCGGAACAGCTCCGAACACTTCGCCAGCGATTGATCCAGTACTGGTCCATCTCCGGTTCTGTTTACCGGGTTGCAGTACTTTCACCGGGCGTGATCCGGCGGAAACAAAGTCTGGTACCGATTGTTCGCGTCAGCTCGGGACACTTGCAGTTGCCGGACCTGGAGCCGGAATGGGCGACGTACCTGACGCTGGAAGAATTGCAAAAACGGCTGGATGAGAAACCAACTGACGTCGAGGCCCGGCGCAATGCATCGCAGAAGTTTCTGTCCCGGCTGACATCCCCGGTCCTCACATCCGGCCAGAGCGATTACCTCAAGTCCCGGATCGAGCAGGATACGGTTGATGCGATTCGCGAGTTTGCCTTTGAACCGGTGGACTTGCGCGAGACGCTGGAGCATGTCGATGCATTTGTCCGCACCGGTCATGGGTATTATTCCGCAAAACTTGCCAGCGTCATGCAAGGGTTGGCCTGGCAGGACGACGAACCCAGCCAGTTGCTCGCCCAAACACTCGACCAGCAATTGCGTGGTGCCAACCTGCGAATCAGCGTGTCCGATGAAATGCTGAACCGGTTGCTTCCCGAAACGCCCGATATCACCGAACCGGTGAATGAAAACGTGATGGGGGCAGATGTTCGTGGGCAAAGCCGGATTGCGAACCGTCTGCAAATCAGGCTGATTCCCGATTCCGACCAGATTCAACTTCGCCTCGAGTCGTTTGGTCTGGTCCGGTCCCGGACCAAGGCCGTGCAACAGGGATTTGAAATCGACAATGTCGGTGACTCCAGTTTCCAGGTCTTCAAGAACCTCAAGATCGGACGACACGGAATTCTTGCCGACCGGCCCGCCGCTGCGGCAAGTGCCTCCAGCAAGGTGGTTGGCATGAGTTCCAAATACGATTCCATGCCAATTGTCGGTCACATTGCCCGACGCCTGGCCAGCCGCCAGATAGCCGAAAAAACTCCGGCCACAAACCGGATGGTCGAACGCCGGCTGGAGTCGATGGCCTCCGAACGCTTCGAACAGGAAATCGACGCACATCTGTTCGACCTCCAGGACTACCTGACCCAGAACCTGGTCGAGCCGCTGACGGCCCTGGAACTTGAACCGACGCCGATCGAAATGCGGAGCACCGATGACCGCATCATCATGCAATACCGCATGGCCGGACGTGACCAGTTGACGGCCAGCTCATCCCGCCCCATGGGTCTGCAAAAATCGCTGATGAGCATGCAGGTCCACGAATCGCTGATCAACAACATGCTCGCCCGAATCGACCTGGCTGGCCAAACATTTTCGGGCGAGGAGCTGTCGAATCATTTCGGAGAGATTTTCGGTTTTCAGGCCCAGCCCGATCCCCGTTTTTCCGAAGCCGACTATCAGCTTCAATTTGCTGCCTACGACCCGGTGGCCCTGCATTTCGATTCAGACAAGGTTGTCATTGAGCTGAACATTCGCGGATTCAAAGTGGGCCGGGGCAAGACCTGGCGAAATCTTACGGTCCGCGCAACCTACCATCCACAGGTCAACGGGGAACGGTTGAAGCTGATCCAGAGTGAATCGGGAATCAGCCTGAAAGGAAGCCGCCTTGGGGCCCGCGATCAAGCCGCCCTGCGTGTCATTTTCTCGGCCATGTTTCGTGGCGAGTACGAGGTTGCGCTGCTGCCCGACGGGATCACCCAACGATTGGGGACGCCGGTTGCAATCAGCCAGTTTGAGCTGAACGAAGGTTGGCTTGCGATGTCCATCGACGACCTGGCAGGACCAGCCGCCATTATCCCCCGGAACGAACGACCTCAAGGCCATCACAGCCGGCTGACCGACCAGGAAATGCCGCGGCGATAGCTGCTGGCCGGTTCCTGTTAAACGGGCAATCTTGGGTTCCAGCCGGAAATTCGCTCCAAACAGGCCAAAAACCGGTTTGAAACAGGCCAATCCGGCTTCCCCTGCGTCTTGCCTTTCTGACTCTCAGGGGCTATTATTGGCCCCTTGCAAAATGAAATATTTCCACGGATTCTGATCGCGGCATCGGCCGCATGACTTTGCCATGACTATCGACAAAAGCCTGAAAATCAAGGCCGGTGCCAACAAGCAGCGAAATGTCTGGACCCGTGCGGAACGGGTCGCCAAACTGATGAAAATGGAAAAGTGGACCGAGGAGTCCAGCGCCATCGGCATGCCCAAAGTGCGTGTGGAAAAGTTCTCGATGAAGAAGAAAAAGAAAGTCAAAAAGGAAGGCGAGGACGACGCAGCGGTAACACCTGCAACTCCAGCCAAGACTCCAGCCAAGAATCCAGCCAAGAAGTAGTCCGGCTGCTTCGATTCTGAACAGACAACAACCGCTGCGGCAGCCCGATTGCCCCGGCGGTTTTTTTGTGCAAGCTGATGATTCCGAAGTTCTTTCACC
>Ga0163150_10006201_pt1 | contig 14784 bp, 8 predicted proteins | sample OliLakLV19P2IB_FD_148628 | JGI IMG/M metagenome (GOLD analysis project Ga0163150, IMG submission 148628) | Freshwater microbial mat bacterial communities from Lake Vanda, McMurdo Dry Valleys, Antarctica - Oligotrophic Lake LV.19.P2.IB | ecosystem: Environmental > Aquatic > Freshwater > Lake >...
CGCCGAGGATCACCACGGCGACCGGATAGAGGATCTCCTTGCCGGGCTCATGCGCCGACAAGACGAGTGGTACGAGGGCGAGACCCGCCGTCAACGCGGTCATGGTCACGGGCACGAGTCGTTCCAGGGAGCCGCGGATGATCATCTTTTCGCTGAACGTTTCGCCTTCGTGCTCCATCAGGTGGAGGTAGTGCGAGATCATCATGATCGTATTGCGAGTGGCGATACCCGCGAGGGTGATCAGACCGACGAGCGTCGCGACCGAGATCGTTCCCACCAGGAAATACGTCAGCGCGAGCGCGCCGACAAACGCCAGTGGCACGTTCAGCAAGACCTGCATCACGATCACGGCCGAATGGAAGTGCGCGTAGAGCAGCAGGAAGATCACAACGAGGGTGACGATCGCGAGCAGGCCGATGAGCCGCGTAGCCTGCTGCTGACTCTGGAACTGTCCTTCATAACTCACGAAGTAGCCGCTTGCCATGGGGACTTTGCCCGGCAGCTCGCGTTGGAGTTGCGCCACGATGGAACCGAGGTCGCGGTCCGCGGTATTGGCGGAAATCACGATGCGGCGCATCGCGTCTTCGCGGCTAATGGCATTCGGTCCCTGACTTTCCAATACCTCCGCGATCATTCCGAGCGGGACGCGTCCTCCAGCCGGGGTGTCGATCAGGAGTTCACGCAACGCCTCTGGATCCGCGCGGGCCGAGTCGACGAAGCGGACGACGAGGTCGATCGTGCGCGTGCCTTCGAGCACTTGTCCGACGATGCGACCGTTCAAGCCCGCTTCCAGGCGGGTCGTGAGCTCACCGGGTTGGAGTCCATACAACGCGGCCCGTTCGCGGTTCAGTTGAATCTTCACCTGCGGGATGAGCACCTGTTTCTCGACCTGCAAATCAACCACGCCCGGCACGCCGCGCATGACCGCCTCGGTTTGCGCAGCATAGCCACGCAAGCTCGCGAGATCCGGCCCGTAGATTTTTACGGCGATGGCCGCCTGCACGCCGGACAGCATATGATCGAGGCGATGCGAAATTGGCTGGCCTACGCTGATCACGGTGCCTGGAATTTGCCCGAGTTTTTCCCGGATTTCACGGAGGATTTCAGCGCGGCTCCGTTCACTCGGAGCGAAGTCGACGTCGATCTCGGAGCGGTGCACGCCCTCGGCGTGTTCGTCGAGTTCGGCGCGACCGGTGCGGCGGCCGGTCAGTTTGATTTCCGGTACGGTAAGCAAAATCTTCTCTGCGACGCGCCCCATGCGGTCGCTCTCTTCGAGGGACGTGCCCGGTGCCATCCCGACGGTGATGGTGGCCGTGCCTTCGTTGAATTCCGGCAGAAACACGCGTCCCATCGCCGGGTAAAGCGCCACGGCTCCGATGATCAGTAACGAGGCAAGGACGACTGTGACCCAGGGATGGCGTAGTGAAGGACCAAGTACAAATTTTTCATCCGCACGTTTGATCTGGCGCACGAGCCACCCGTCGCGATCCGCCTGCATGGGTTTCATGCCAGGCAGCAGGTAGGAGCAGAGCACGGGAATCAGCGTCAGGGAAACCACGAAGGATGCGAGCATGGCCACGATGGTCGCGATCCCGATCGGCGCGAAGAGCCGGCCCTCGATTCCGCCGAGCGCAAAGAGTGGGAGGAACACGAGCACGATCACGAGCGTGGCGAATAGGATGGAGTTTCGCACTTCCCCCGAGGCATCGGCCACGACGCGCAAGACGGGGCGCGGAGCGGCGCGGTGAGCATTCTCGCGCAGTCGTCGGAACACGTTTTCCACATCGACGATCGCATCGTCGACCACCATGCCCACCGCGACCGCCAGACCGCCGAGTGTCATGGTGTTGATCGAAATCCCGAAGGCTTGAAAGACCAGCGCCGCGACCGCGAAGCTCAGCGGGATCGCCGTGAGCGTGATGAGCGTCGTCCGGAAATTCAGCAGGAAAAGGAACAGGATGATCACGACCATGATCGCGCCGTCGCGAATCGCTTCCTGGACGTTTTCGATCGCGGTCTGAATGAACGTGGCCTGACGGAAAAGAACATTGATGCGGACATCGGCGGGTAACGAAGGGCCGATTTCCGTGAGGGCCGTCTCGACGCGGCGGGTAAGCGTAATCGTATCGGCGCCCGGTTGCTTCTGCACCCCGAGGATCACGGCCGGCTGGCCCGCGACTCCGGCGTTGCCTCGCATCGGTTGCACGCCGATCCCGACTTCCGCGACGTCGCGTAAAAAGATCGGACTGCCGGAGCGATACTTCACGACGGTTGCGCCGATCTCGTCGGGATCGGCGGTGCGACCGAGATTGCGCACCAGCACTTCCCGCGCGCCGCTCGCAATAAAGCCACCCCCCGAGCTGCCTTGGGCGCGCTCCGCCGCGGCGTTCACCTCATCGAAGCTCACGCCATACGCCGCCATGCGCTCCGGATCGGCGCGCACCTGAATCTGTTTTCGGCCTCCGCCGATCACGATCACCTGCGAGATGCCGGGAATCGTCAGCAGGCGCGGACTCAGCTGCCAGTCGGCGAGCGTGCGGAGGTCCATTGGAGCAGTCGCTCCCGTCTCGGAGGAAAGTCCTATTAACAAAATCTCACCCATCATGGACGAGATCGGCCCCATGTGGACCTCGGTACCGGCGGGAAGCTTGGCCTCCGCGAGCGCGATTCGCTCCTGCACGAGTTGGCGCGCTCGATAGATATCCTGACCCCAATCGAATTCAATATAGACGATCGACAGACCGACGCTGCAGGTCGCGCGCACGCGCTGGACTCCTGGAGCACCATTGAGGGCGGTTTCGAGGGGCAGTGAAATCAGGGTTTCAACTTCCTCCGGCGCGAGCCCGGGTGCTTCGGTCATCAACGTGACCGTCGGACGATTCAGATCGGGGAAGACATCCACCGGCAAACGCGCGGCGACATAACCTCCGTAGGCCAGGAGCAGCGCTCCGGCCGCGAGCACGAAGAGCCGGTTGCGCAGTGAAAATGCAATGAGTCGGGTCAGCATGGCGCGTCCTTAATGCTGATGACCACCCGGGCCATGCGAGTGGCCGTGATCGTCCTCGATCGTGGTCGCGCCGCCGCCGACATATTGCAGCTGATAATTACCCCGCGTCACTACGCGATCGCCGGGCACGACGCCCTCGATGATTTCGACGAAGCGGTCATCGCGCAGCCCGATCACGACCGGCGTGCGTTCGTAGGCAAACGGCGCCGTCATGATCTGGCGAAATACGAAAAGATCGCCGGCGTCGCCTAATACAGCGGCGCGCGGAACGACGACCGCGTCGTCGGATTCGGAGGTCACGAAGGCGAGTTGGGCGCGCATTCCGGGCAGGAGTTTTTCGTCGGCATTCTCCGCATGCACGAATACACGGAGCGTGCCGGTCTCGCGGCTGAGGCTGGCGGCGGTGGTTTTCACCTTTCCCGTTATAATCAAATCCGGGTGCGCGATGGAGCGGATCTGCACGGCTTGACCGGGCTTGACCGCGGCGAGCTGGCCTTCGTGGACGTGGGCGACCACGTCGACTTCCGATAAATCGATCAGGGTAATGAAGGGGCGGTCCGGCGTGACCGCGCCGCCGACGGTGGCTTCGACCTCGAGGACGACTCCGCTCATGGGCGCAGTGAACGTCAGTCGCGGCGGCGGGTCAGCGACGACGCGCGATTCGATTTCCGCGAGGAATTCGCCGGCCTTGACGCGCTGGCCATCATGCACGGCGAGCTTGGTCACGCGTCCCGCCACGCGCGAGGTGATGGCCGTGATCTTGCCTGGTTCCGGCTCGACGATTCCGAGGGCGGGAAATGTTTTCTGCATCGGTCGCAGTACCACCTCGGCGGTTTCGAGGCCGAGGTTCTGCGCCATCATCCGGGTGATTCGCACCGGGCCGGACTGAGGTGTGGCGGGCATTCCCGGATCGTCCGGATGGGGGTGTCCATGGTTGTCGGCACCGTGTACGATCAATGCGGATACAAGCAGGAGTGGAAAAAAGAGTTTCATCGAAGAGGAAATCAGGGCTGCGGAGGAACGGCGCCGGCAGCGGTTTCTGCTTCGGCGAGGGCGGTGGCGTAGAGTGCAGCGGCGTGGAGGAAGTCGGTTTCCAGGGCGAAACGCTGCTGGCGGGCCTGTGCGAGTTGGAGGGCGGTGACCTCACCGCGTTCGTAAGCGGTGCGCAGGGTTTCCGGCAGGGCGCCTCCGGGTGCAAGCGAGGATTGATGGACGAGAAGGACAGGCTGAAGCGCACGGACCACGGCGACGGCCGCAGCGATTTCCGCCGTGAGTTCGTTTTGGGCCGCGGCACGTTCGGCTTCGGCAATGCGCAGAGCGGTTTGTTTTTCGAGAATGTCGCCCCGGTTGGCGACGCGCCGGGGCCACGGCACGGAGGCGCGCACCCTCAGGCGTGGATCATTCTCAAGCCGGCCCGTGAAATCGTTGGTGCGGCGCTCAAATTCCACACCGCCGCCCACGGTCCAGTCGGGCCGGCTCTCGGACCTTGCGAGGGAGACTGCGGCCTCGGCCTGGCGAATCGCCAGTGCCGCCAGAGCGAGCGTGGGACGCGCGGTCTCCAACGTGGTGGGGGCGGCAGGCACGGGACGCGCGAGCAGCGTTTCGAAGGTGGCGCTGAGTGTGAGCGGGGAGCCGGCGGGTAGACGCAGGCGTCCGCGCAAACGCTGGGTTGAGGCCACGAGTTCAGCGTCCGCAAAGGCGAGGGCCTGCTCAGCCCTCGTAATTTCCAACGCCAGAATGTCGATGTCAGCCGCGGCGATTTCGCCCGCGGCGCGACGACGTTCCAAGCTGGCGGCGAGTTCACGCTGCGTCGCGAGGGTGCGACCCGCGACATCGCGCCGGGTTTGCTGCACGACCGTGTGGTAATAAAGCCGGCGCACCTCGCCGGCGAGTTGGCGGCGTTGCTCGCTGAGATGAAGCGCGGTGCTCTCGCCGCCGAGACGTGCAAAGGCGCGGGCTTGTTCGATTCGTTCACGGCGCGGCAGACGTTGGCTGACGCCGACCCCGAGCGACCACTCGCTCTCGTTCTTTAAGGGAGTGGGCGTGGCCGCGGTGAATTCGACTTCGGCATTTGGCCGGATTCCGGCCTGTTCTTCGCGGGCCTTCGCCAGCCCGGGTGCCAGGGTTAACGCGGCGACCGTGGGATCGTTCGCCCACGCGAGACGAACGGCGTCATCGAGGCTGAGAGGCGTGGACTGCGCGCCCGCCACTGAGGCTGCGCCAAGGAAACAGAAAAATCGAAATGACATAGGGACTGACGTTGAAGTTGCGCGTCCGCGAAGGACGCCTGCACACGCGCAGGCGCGGGGGCCCGCTCACGTGAAAATGCGACGTCGCGAGCGACGGCGTTGCCTCAACTCAACGCCGGGGGTGCGGCCGAATCCGGGGCGCACCGCCAAACAAACTGCCAGACCTGCGCCCAAGGCGGGTCGCTTGGGCTGGCTCCGACGAGCACCGCGGGGTCCGCGAACAACGGATAGGATGCCGTACTGAGTCCGCTGATACCGGCAAAAATGGCGAACGTGGGCACGCCGGTTTTGCCGATGCGGAACTGGGCGTCCTTCGTGAGATTGCGCGCGAACACCGGCTCGTGATGATCGTCGAGCGCTGCCGGGTGATCGTGGTGCTCGTGACCGCCATGCGCCCGATGTTCATGGTTGAGCACCAAACCGATCGCCTCCAACTCGACATGCCACGCGGCTGAACACCAGGTTGCGGCGAGCAGGAGAGCGAGAAGGACGCGGAAGCGCGGCATTGCCGGACATCTGTACGGGATAGGGCCCGCCTAGCAAGTCTCCGCTTCATCGATCGATGTCGGTCGACCTGAACGACCGTCCGTGCCGGTCGCGCGTTTCCCCTCCTGTCCCTGCGTTTTACGCCCGGTATCGGCAGCGACTGGCGACCTCGGCCCGAGGGATTGCGCAAATCGACGTTTGAAGGCTCATGACGACACGGGCCATGACTAACCGGCATATCATGGTCGCCCTTTCGATTCTGGAACTGGTTCGCGTGACCGAAGAAACCGATGCGCGCGGTGCGATGGACCAAGCGCGTGATCTTGCGCGGCACGCGGAACGGTGGGGATATCGGCGCATCTGGGTGGCGGAACACCATAACATGCCTGGCATTGCGAGCGCGGCGACGTCGCTGGTCCTCGCCCATCTGGCCGCGGGAACCGAAACGATTCGAGTCGGTGCGGGCGGCATCATGCTCCCGAATCATGCTCCGCTGATTATCGCCGAGCAGTTTGGCACGTTGGCCCGCCTGTTCCCCGGGCGGATCGATCTCGGGCTGGGGCGCGCACCGGGAACGGATCAAGCCGCCATCCGGGCGCTGCGCCGCGCGTCCGCGGCGGTGGAGAACTTTCCGCAGGACATTCTCGATTTGCAGGGATTCTTTGCGCCGGCGAAACCGAATCAGATGCTCCAGGCCGTCCCCGCCGCGGGAACCGATGTGCCGCTGTGGATCCTGGGTTCGAGTACCTATGGCGCCACGCTCGCCGCAGAATTCGGACTCCCGTACGCGTTTGCGTCACATTTCGCCCCCCAGCTTTTACTCCCGGCGCTGAAGATTTATCGGCAGCGGTTCAAACCGTCCGCCCAGCTCGAGCGCCCCTACGCCATGGTCGGGGTCAACGTCATCGCGGCCGAGAGCGACCCGGAAGCGCGCCGGTTGGCCACGACACAGCAGATGGCCTTTACCGATATGTTTCGCGGAGCCCGCGGACTGAGCCGCCGGCCCATTGCTGATATCGAAGACTATTGGTCGCCCAGTGAAAAAGAACAGGTGCAACACATGCTCGCGCGCTCGATTATCGGTTCCCCGGGAACGGTCCGCGCGGGAATGGAGGCGCTGGTGAAGGAGACGGATGCCGACGAACTCATCATTGTTTCGGATATCTTCGACCACGCGGCGCGGTTGCGGTCGTTTGAGCTCATCGCTGGAATTTCCGGGTCGTTGTGACGCGGACATTCCTGTCTGCGTTGATTCAGGCCCTCAGAACTGAAGCTCGGAGAAACAGCCCATGAATGGGCAGGTGGGTGCTCCATTTTGGAGCGGCGCGGTGCTTACCCAATTTTTGGGTAGTTCGCCCGCTTGTGTGGCGGGCGAAAACCGGGCTACTCAACCGTTTAAATGCCAACCCTAACGCGGGAAGTCTCCTTGGACCCGCTCGAAAGTCGAATTCGTCCGTGCTGTGGTCGGCTGACCCTGCTCGCCGCCGATCTGGCGGAGTATTATGATGTGTCGCATGAGACGTTGCTGCAGTGCGCGCAACGGCACGGACCGCTTCCGGGCGAACTCCGGTTTCGAGCCGACCCGGTGGAAGCGGGCACCCTTCCTGGTGACTGTCGGGGGGAGTGGCCGCCTGAAGTTTTTACAGAGCATGGGGCGCTGGTGACGGCCTACCTGGTCGGTTCGGATTTCGCGATTGCGCAGAGCATTCACGTGCTGCGGGCGTTCGCCCGCCGGCGATCGCGGATGGCTCGCGGACGGGGTTAGGAATAGCCGGAGCAAAGCGAAGCGGAGTGTTTTTGACTCCTGCCGGTTTTGGCGTAAAAAGGGAATCAGAAGCGGTTGAACGACGGAAGGCGGTTGGGTGCGTGGAGTCCTACTCCCCGTTTCTAAATCACTAAGACTTGCGGTGAGCCATGGGACGGTGAACGTTCGTCGCTGAGAATCGCTCGAACACCCCATGACTCATTCTGCGCCTGCATTTGGATTTTCCTTTCTGGCTCTGTCCATCGGTGCGGCCGTCGGATGGTCCGCTCCGCTACCGGCCAAGATCAGCTACAATGAGCACATTCAGCCGATTTTTGCGGAGAACTGTTTTCATTGTCACGGTCCCGATTCCAGCACGCGCGAAGCCAAGCTGCGGCTCGATCGCGCTTTGGATGCGACGTCGTCCCGCGAACATCGCGAGCCGGCCATCGTCCCCGGTGACCCCAAGGCCAGTCCGCTGATTGAGCGCATCCTCAGTACTGACGAAGAGGAGAAGATGCCGCCGCTTGAGTCACACAAGGAACTCACGGCGGATCAGATCGCATTGCTCCAACGCTGGGTGGCCGAGGGTGCCGTGTATGAAGAGCACTGGTCCTTCCGCGCGCCGGTGCGCCCCGCGGTGCCGAATGTCCCTCTTGCCCAAGGCTGGGCGCGCAATCCGATCGACGCTTTTGTGGCGGCGAAGCTGGAAACCTCCGGGTTAAAACCAGCCCGCGAAGAAAACCGCGCCCGCTTGCTGCGCCGCGCCGCGTTCGATCTCACGGGCCTGCCGCCAACGCCGGCCGAGCTGGCGGCGTTTGCCGCCGATAAATCCCCCGATGCGTACGAACGCGCAGTGGACCGGATGCTCGCGACGGATGCGTCGGCCGAACAGTTCGCGCGGCACTGGCTCGATGCCGTGCGCTATGCGGATACGCACGGTATTCACATCGATAACTACCGTTCGATCTGGCTCTATCGCGATTGGGTCGTGAATGCGTTTCGCCAGAATCTCCCGTTCGACCAGTTCACGATTGAACAGGTCGCGGGCGATCTCCTCCCCAATGCGACGCTCGATCAGAAAATTGCCTCCGGTTTCAATCGCTGCCTGCCCACCACGAGCGAAGGCGGCGCCATCGTCGAAGAATACGAGGCGATCTACGCGAAGGATCAGGTGGAGACGCTGTCGGCGGTCTGGCTCGGGCTGACGACCGGCTGTGCGGCGTGTCACGACCATAAATTCGACCCCGTGTCGCAGAAGGACTTTTACGCGCTGACGGCATTTTTCCGCAACAGCACGATGCCGACGATGGACGGCAACCGGCACGATACGCCGCCGACCTTGTTTGTTCCCGTCGCGGCGGATCGGGACCGCTGGACGGTATTGCAGGCGGCGATAGGCGAAGGGAAAAGTGAGCTGCAAGCCCGCAGCAAATCGGCCGAAACCGACTTTGCGGAGTGGGCCGCGACCGCCAAGGCGCTCATCATGCCGCCGATCGATCACAGCGTGCGGCTCCATGCACCATTAAACGAAAGCAGTGGGTCGATCGCGGTGACGAAACGAAATCGAAAGTCGCCCGCTCCCTTTGCTGTACCCAGTGATCTGATACGCGGCGAAGGACTCTTTGGTCCGGCGCCAAAGCTCAACGGGCTCGATCTCGTTCTCGGACCGGCAGTGCCGTGGGTCAGGGAAACAGCGGATAGTTTTTCGTTGCTCCTGCGCGTGGAGGAGACTCCGAGCGGCCCGTTGCTGTCGTGCCTGTCCGAGGACGAAACGATGCCGGGTTGGGAATTGTTTTTGGAGGACGGGAAACTCGGGTTGCGCGTGTCGGACGGCGAAGGCCGGGTGAAGATCCGCAACGTTTCCTCCACCGGGTTGACGCCGGGGTCGTGGCATCACGTGGTGCTCAGCTTTGACACCGCGTCGATTCGGAGCCGACCGATTGAAGTGTTTTTGGACGGCAAGTCGGCCGTGAACTCGGGCGCGTCGGCGCATATGCCGGCCGATATTGTACCCGCGGCGCCGTTACGCTTGGGCAGCCGGCTTCCGGCGTCGGGCGGAGTAGCGGCGACGCTGACCGGGGGCGACGTGTGGGTGCAGGATCTGCGTTGGTACGATCGCGGTTTTGTCGTCGCGGACGCCAAGAGCATGGCTGAGATTTTGGAGACGCAGGTGGCATTGAACGTGCCGGTGGCGGACCGCACAGCCGCGCAGACGAAGATGTTGCGCGGGCACTTCCTCGCGGCGGTGGATGCGCCGTCCTTGCAGCTCGCCGCCAAAGCCGCGCCGTTGCTCGCCGAGGAGGCGGTGATCCGGGACCGTGGGGCGATCACGCTTGTGATGGAGGAGAAACCGAACTCCGAGCCGTTCGCGCATCTCCTGAATCGGGGCGAGTATTCACAACCCGGGGACAAGGTGCTCGCGGCGACGCCCGGGATGTTGCCGCCGCTGCCGGAAGGGCAGCCGCGCAACCGCCTGGCGCTGGCTCGCTGGCTGGTTGCGCCCGAGAATCCCCTGACGGCGCGCGTGACGGTGAACCGCACCTGGCAGCATCTGTTGGGAGCGGGGCTCGTGGAGTCGACGGGAGACTTTGGCGTGATGGGTAGTCAGCCCTCGCATCCCCAATTGCTCGATTGGCTCGCGGTGGAGTTTCGTGAGTCCGGTTGGGATTATCGACAGTTGGTGCGAACGATAGTGACCAGCGCTACCTACCGGCAGTCGGCGGCGATCACACCGGCGTTACTCGAGCGTGATCCCAATAATCGCCTGCTCGCCCGTGGGCCGAGGTATCGCTTGGATGCCGAACAGTTGCGCGATCAGGCGCTCGCCAGTTCCGGCCTCCTGGTGTCAAAATTGGGCGGCAAACCGGCCCGGCCCTATCAGCCCGAAGGCGTTTGGGAGGAAGTGGCGATGAAAGAGTCGACGACCCGGCATTACCGGGAGGATGTGGGCGAAAACCTATATCGGCGTTCGCTGTATACTTTGTGGAAACGAACCGCCGCGCCACCGGCAATGGAGATTCTCAATGCTCCGAACCGGGAAGTCTCGTGCGTGCGTCGTGACCGGACGAATACGCCGCTGCAGGCGCTGGTGACGATGAACGATCCGCTCTATGTGGAAGCGTCGCGTCAGCTTGCCGCGCGGGTAATGCGGGAGTCCTCGCGGTTTGACGCGCGGCTGGATGCAGTGTCCCTGCGCCTCCTGGGGCGGACCTTCGCCCGCCCCGAGCGGACCATTCTGCGGCGCACTCTGGATGACGCGCTGGCGACGTATCAGCGTGAGCCTGACCTGGCGCGCCAGTTGTTGAAGGTGGGGGCAACCCCGGCGGATGAAACCCTCCCGGCGCCCGAACTGGCGGCGTGGACGCTTGTTGCCAGCCAAGTGATGAATCTCGATGAATCGTTGACCAAATAATCGTATGCAACCGCTCCCCCCTGACTGGCAGCAACCCCTCGAGCGTTACAACGAGGCGATCACCCGGAGACAGTTTTTCCGCACGAGTGGCACGGGCCTTGGTGTGGCCGCGTTGACGGCGTTGTTGGGCAACCGTGCCCTTGCCGCGGGCGGCACGGAGGCGCCGGTCAACCCGTGGAAATTCGCCCCCAAGGCGAAACGCGCGATCTATATATCGTTGATTGGTGCGCCCTCGCAGTTGGAATTATTTGATCACAAACCGGCGTTGCAGACCCGGTTCAGAGAAGACCTGAAGGACTGGTTGAAAGATCAAGGTGAGCGGTTGACCGGGATGACCTCGAAGCAGACCGGATTCCCCCTGGCGCCGAGCATCTTTAAGTTTGCCCAGCATGGGAAGAGTGGGGCGTGGGTCAGCGAACTGCTCCCTTGGACCGCGAAGATGGTGGATGATATCTGTATTATCCGCTCGATGAAAACCGACGCGATCAATCATGAACCGGCGAACCAGTTGATCTATACCGGCTCGATGCAAAACGGAAAAGCCTCGATGGGGTCGTGGCTCTCGTACGGGCTCGGTTCGATGAATCAGGATTTGCCGGCGTTCGTGGTGTTGCATGCGAAGCACACCAGTCCGTTCTCCAATGTGCAGGCGATCTCGTCGCGGCTCTGGGGATCCGGTTTCCTTCCGGGCAAACATGCAGGTGTATCGTTGCGGCCCCAAGGCGATCCGGTGTTGTATTTGAACGATGCGCCTGGGATTCCGCGGGATCTGCGGCGGCGGATGCTGGACGGGCTCGACGCGCTCAATCGGCGCAGTTACGAGAGCATTGGCGACCCGGAGATTCAGACCCGCACGCAGCAGTACGAGATGGCGTTCCGCATGCAGGCGAGCGTCCCGGAGCTGGCCGATCTGACGCAGGAACCGGCGGCGACGTATGAGCTTTATGGAGACGAAGCGCGGGTGCGCGGGAGCTTTGCGAGCTCGGCGCTGATGGCGCGGCGGCTGGTGGAGCGGGGGGTGCGATTCGTGCAGATCTTCCATCGCGGTTGGGATCAGCATGCATCGTTGCCGCGCGATATTGCCTCGCAGTGCAAGGACGTCGACCAGGCGTGTTATGGCCTCATTCAGGATCTGAAGCAGCGTGGCATGTTGGACGACACGCTGGTGATCTGGGGCGGCGAGTTCGGGCGGACGGTTTATAGTCAGGGTACGCTGACTGAGGCGAATTACGGGCGCGATCACCACCCGCGCTGTTTCTCCATCTGGATGGCGGGCGGCGGCGTGAAGCCGGGCCAGGTATATGGCGAGACGGATGAAATGTCGTATAACATCATCAAAGATCCGGTGCATGTGCGTGACCTGCACGCGACAATCCTGCATCTGATGGGCATCGAGCATGATCGGTTCTCGTTCAAGTTTCAGGGCTTGGATCAACGCCTCACCGGCGTGGTGCCGGCGCAGGTGGTGAAGGACATTCTGGCGTGAGTGGCCTTGATGCCGTAATGCGTCTGATCGAGGTGACACAGACATTCCTGTCTGTCCCGGATCGCTTGTTTTATGTTGTCAGACGTATGATACGACCGGAACAGGCAGGAATGCCTGTGTTACCGTCGGAACAGGCAGGAATGCCTGTGTTACCTTGGGAACAGGCAGGAACGCCTGTGTCACCTTCGCCGATAACCGGCGGCCAAGGGTTGTGTTTCGGGACCGGCGCGTTTTCTTTTGTGCTACGTTCCCTGCCCCATGATTCGTTATTTTGTTCCTATCGGTCTGTCGCTTGTTTCGGTCGTCGCGTTACTCGCCCAAGTCGGCGGCGAGACGCGTGCGCCGGCGCCGAGGGAGGCGTCGGATTCGATTTCGCCTGGCAGGGCGGCGGGAGCGCCGGCAAAGCTTTCCTTTAACGAGCACATCCAGCCGATTCTCGCGGAGAATTGTTACGCGTGTCACGGGGCGGATTCGGGTTCCCGGAAAGCGGGACTCCGGCTCGATCGCGCTGAGTATGCGTTTAAACCGCTGGAAAAAACCGGGCCGGCGATCGTGGCCGGGAAGCCGGAGGAGAGTTCCCTGATCAAGCGAATCGAATCGACGGATGAGAAGACGATGATGCCGCCGCCGGAAGCACATAAGACGCTTTCGCCAGCGCAGATTGCGACCTTGCGGCAGTGGGTGGCCGAGGGAGCGGAGTACGAAGAGCACTGGGCCTTTATTGCGCCAAAGCGGCCGTCACTTCCGATGGTAGTGACGAATGTCGGGTCGAGGCCGCGTACGCCGGTGGACACTTTCATTCTCGCGCGGCTCGCGAAGGAGAAATTCACTCCCTCGCCCGAGGCGGATCGGCGGACGTTGCTCCGTCGGGTTACGCTTGATCTGACCGGGATTATTCCGAGCTCGGAAGAGGTGGAGGCGTTCGTCGCGGACCCGTCGCCGGATGCCTACGAAAAGGTGGTCGATCGCTTGCTGGCGAGTCCGCGTTACGGCGAGCATCGCGCGCGCTACTGGCTTGATTACGTGCGTTATGCCGACACCCACGGGTTGCACTTTGATAACTTCCGGGCGATCTGGCCGTATCGGGATTATGTGATCCGCGCCTTCAACGCAAACAAGCCCTTCGATCAGTTCGTCCGCGAACAGCTTGCGGGGGATTTGTTGCCGGCGCGGACCTTCGATGAACTCACCGCCACCGGATTCGTCCGAAATAACCTGACGACCAATGAAGGCGGAACAATCCCGGAGGAAACGTATGCGAATGAAATGCGGGATCGGGTTGAGGCGTTTGGTGCCACGTTTCTTGGGCTGACGACAGGGTGTGCGGCGTGTCACGACCACAAGTTCGACCCGATTTCGCAGAAGGATTTTTACGGGCTGGCGGCGTATCTCGGCAACACGGTCGAGAAGCCTTGGGATCTGAATATTGCGGAGCCGCCGCCGGTGTTACGCCTGCCCAAGGCGGAGACGCGGGCAAGCGCGGAGTTTGTTTTGAAAGCGCGGGCAGAGTTGCAGGAGAAATTGGATGCGCGTCGTAGCCAGGCTCGTGAACTCGTGGGCGCGTGGTTGAAGGCGGGCGACTGTCCGAACCCGGTCGGAACCGATGCGCTTCAACTGCGCTTGCGACTCGACGAAGGCAAAGGCGACGTGCTGCGCAATTCGGCGCCCTCAGCGAAGATTAAGGAATTCAAGGCGGACACCAATCCGCTGGTCTGGGGTGAGTCGACATGGATGTGGCCCTCGATGCGGATGGATATTTTCACGCGGGTTCGGTTGGGGGACCTGGGTGATGTCGAGGCCACTGACAAGTTTTCGGTCGGCGGCTGGCTGATGTTGCGAGCCAAGCCCGGTGGCGGTGTGCGAACGGGAACCGGCAGCGGCTCGCTGCTCTCGCGCATGGGCGACGAGTCGCGAAAAGGCGGAGCGGGGTGGGATCTTTATCAAGACGGCGGACAATTTATCGTGAACCTCAACGCGGTGATTGAAGAGCCGGCCGAGAACACGGGAGAGCTTGCGGCCAAGGCGCCGGGTGCGGGCCTTTCTGCGGCCGCGGTGGCGGAAGCTGCCGCGACGATTGATCCGCGCGCGCAGAAAGCCCCGACGGCGGTGCGAGGGATTCAAGTGGCGACGCGCGGGACCTTTCCCCGCGACGAGTGGATGCACGTATTCTTCACGTACAATGGCTCGCGGCGGGCTTCCGGGGTGAAGATCTACGTGAACGGCAAGGCGGTTGAAACCGACGTGAAACTGGATGCACTGGCTTCGAAAGACTCCATCCGGACGGATGCGGAGATGCACCTCGGGCGGCGGGATGATTACCAGCCGATGCGCGAAACGCGTTTCCAGGATGTGCGCTTTTATCAGCGTTTGCTGCCGCCCGAGGTGCATCTCCGCATC
>Ga0163150_10006203_pt1 | contig 14783 bp, 18 predicted proteins | sample OliLakLV19P2IB_FD_148628 | JGI IMG/M metagenome (GOLD analysis project Ga0163150, IMG submission 148628) | Freshwater microbial mat bacterial communities from Lake Vanda, McMurdo Dry Valleys, Antarctica - Oligotrophic Lake LV.19.P2.IB | ecosystem: Environmental > Aquatic > Freshwater > Lake >...
CCGCCACCCCCACCGCCGCGCCGCCGGCCAACGCCAGAAAACTTCCAGGGATTCGGCTCATGACGGCCTCATTACAACTTTCGTGCAGGCGTCCGTTCGACGGTTAAACACGTCGTAGGCGGCACTCGCGTCCTCAAGGCTCGTTCGATGGGATATTACGAAGGAAGGATCGATCTCATTCAACAGCACCCGTTGCATCAGGTCGTTCATATAACGCGGCGCATGCGTCTGGCCCATCTTTAGGGTCAGTCCTTTTGCGAATGCCGCGCCGATTGGAACCTTATCGATGAAGCCGCCGTACACACCAGGAATTGAAACCGTGCCGCCTTTTTGGCATGCCAGTATCGCCTGCCGCAGGACGCCGGGCCTATCCGTTTCTAAGGAAAGCGCTTGTTTCGTGCGGTCATACGCATACTCGAGTCCTGTCCCATGCGCCTCCATGCCGACGGCATCGATACAGGAGTCGGGTCCGCGTCCGGCGGTCAGGTCGTTGAGTTCCGCCAATACGTCGTGCGAAGCGTAATTCACGACCTCCGCTTTCGAAACGTCCTTGGCCATTCGCAATCGCGCCGGAACATCGTCAATGGCAATCACTCGTTCCGCGCCCAACATGTAAGCGCTTCGAATCGCGAATTGCCCTACCGGCCCGCAACCCCATACCGCTACCACGTCCCCGGGCTTGATGTCGCAATTCTCCGCCGCCATGTACCCGGTCGGGAAGATATCGGAGAGAAACAGCACCTGCTCGTCGGACAAATCGTTGTCCACTTTGATTGGCCCCACATCGGCAAATGGAACTCGAACGTACTCGGATTGGCCGCCGGCATAGCCCCCGTAAAGATGCGAATAGCCAAACAGACCAGCGCCGGAAGCGCCGTAGACCTTGTTCAAAAGGCCCGCGTTCGGATTCGTGTTGTCGCAAAGCGACCACTTCTGCGTGCTACAGAAATGGCATTTCCCGCAACAGATCGTGAACGGGACCACCACGCGATCTCCCTTCCGCAGCTTCTCAACCTTCCTCCCAACTTCGACAACTTCCCCCATGAATTCGTGCCCCAGAATGTCACCCTTCTGCATTCCAGGAATAAAGCCGTTATAAATGTGCAAGTCGGATCCGCAGATCGCCGTCAAGCTAACGCGAAGAATGGCGTCATGCGGATTCAAGATCTCAGGATCGGGCACAGACTCAACCCGGATATCGCCGCTTCCATACCAGCACACGGCCCTCATGCGATCACTTCTTCCACAGTCCTGCGCATGCGTTTCCCCGCCTCGGATCCGCCTCTGCTCTGCGACTCGGTACTGGCTACTTCGCCCGTCTCCAGGAACTGCCTTAGCCGCTGCAAATCGGCGGCGATCTCCTGTTCCGGCTCCCTCCCGAACAGGCGCGCAACATAGGCTCCGATCACACCGGCGGGCGGATTGTACTGCATCTCCACTCGAACTTCCGTCCCGCGCGAACCGGGCGCATCGCAAAAACGCAGCGAACCGGCCTGATCCACATCGCTTCCCGGAAGCGACTTCCAAGCCACCAGTTTATCGGGGATTTCGTTGATAATCTCGGCGTCCCATTGCACCTCGAAACCGGCGGGGCCCTCCGCTACCCAGTGGGATCGTCCCCTTGGCATCGGTTCAACGGACTTCAGGTGGCGCATCACGCGCGGCAAATTTTCGAACTGCCGTAAGAATGCAAACACCTCGCTCCGCGGCTGCGCGATTGTCACCGCCGCCCGCGCTCGAATTCCCAGTTCGTATGGAAGGGTAGCTGTCGATGGCGCCGTCCGCAGCCCAAGCACCCTATACATTTCGCACTGTCCGGTTAATCCGCGATGGACCAAACCCGCTCCGGCCAGCATTCGGAGGGTGCAGCTCAAAGGATTCTTTCCGAGTCCACTGGCCGCGATAGCCACGCCTCCGGCGACCGAAAACCATCGTTCAATCGAATGTAAGTTTTGATAAGGGACGGTGGGACGAAGTACTTGCATGACGCGCGCCTTTCTAAGAACCTTTGACGCGAATCCAATGTGCAATTCTAGGGCCGTTCCGGTATCCTCACCCCGGCGTCGCTCGCCTCAGTCAACGCAATCGTTACCGCCTGCTTCGGCTCGCAAGCTTCTCGCCATTGCTCGAACGATTCCACGCCGGCATTCCTGAGAACCGCTCGAACGGTAGATCAAGATCCCCATCAGAATGTTTCAGAATCGTTCGGCGTCACCCCGCCACGATTCGTCAGCCCATCGAACCCTCCGGCCACTTCTCCTGTTCCAATGCCGCGTCCACCCCCGCTACCGTAAATTCGTAACCGTCGTCGTCATATCCTTCGTTCCCGGCCATCTCCACGAATCCGTAAATCCCTCCGGAATCCTCCGGCGGTCCGGTCCGCTTTCCGCCGACCCAAACCGGCCGCCGCGATCCGCCGCTGTCCGGCAGAATTTTCTCCAGCACCACCTTATGCCGCCAATCATCGCCAAAGTCATACACATACAGCATACTATCGCCCACACTCGTCAGCAGTTCGTGCAACTGAAACTCCCGCTCATCCAGGTCCCGCGAATAGGAATCGCCGTCCGGATCCGGCAGGCTCCACCGATTCCCGCCTTTCGCGAACTGGTGCAGGTGCGAATCCGTCCAGCCCATCGCAATCTGGATCACCGTGTGCAGCGCGTCCAAGCGAATGCCGCCCGGCATCAAAACGCGCCGCCAGATTGGCGGCCGGATTCCTTCGAGCGTAATCTTCAATTGATAAATCGCCGAAATCTTGGTCCGCTTGGAATCGACGCGCATAGTCTCTAAAATGCCACGCCGGCCGCCGCCTGTCCATCCCTGTCTTCCTATGCTGTAGCATGAAGTCATGGCCTCCACCGCGCGCAAGAAAGCCAGCCCGCTCCTGGGGGAAGCCCTGAAACGAGTAGCCGCACTCCCGCCCGACCGCCAGGATTCGATCGCCGCCCAAATCATCGATACGCTCAATAGCGAAGACGATCCCGCCACCCTCCGCTTCCATCAACTCATCGAGCGGAAATATACCAGCCACCTCTCCCTTGAAGAAGCCGCCGAATTGGACCGCCTCGAAGCAGGCTTCCAAGTGCGCGACGAACTGTTCTACGCCCCAATCCTGGAACAGATCGCCGCCAAGAGCAAGTAATCCGTGGCCCATTTCACCCGCCGCTCCCCCGCCCCGATCAATAAACGAAAAGACTATCAGGGCTTCCGCAAAACCGTCCGCGAAGATTTCCGCTCAACCTGTGCCTATTGCCTCCTCGAAGAGAAGTGGGCCGCCGGACACGAAAACTTCGAGCTCGATCACTTCCGCCCCCAGTCTAAATTTCCCAGTATGAGCCTGGACTTTTATAATCTCTATTGGGCCTGTCACGTTTGCAATAAAACCAAGGGCACCCAGTGGCCTACGCCTAAACTTCGTGGACTTGAGATAACATTCGTCGATCTCTGTCTCGACGATTTCGCCTCACACTTCGTCGAACAAACCAATGGCGAGTGGCTTGGCAAGACTCAGTCCGCTAAATACTCCATTGAGGCCTTGCGCCTTAATCGCCCGCACCTTGTCGAGATCCGCCGCCTGCTCCACCGCCCTAAAACCGTCTAACGCTCCGCCTTCACAACGGGCCGCCGGTCAGGCACAAACCCGTTCCGGTTTGGCATCTTCACCTGGGGCAGCGTCTTCTCATTTAACTCCCGCCCCTGTTCAACCAGCCCATTCAAATACAGTACAAAAGCGGTAACCGCGTACACATCGTCCGCCACCAAACTTCGCGGATGATCGAATGGCATCGAACGGCTAATATAGTCGAAAACCGTCGTCGCATACGGCCAATAACTCCCCACGGTCTTCACCGGTTTTCGCGTCGCCAAGGAACCAATTCCCCCAACCAGCGTGGGCCACTGGCCTTCCCTTCCCTGGCCCTTGTCGTTGTGGCAAACAGCGCATTTCTCCTTATAAACAGCCGCGCCGCGCGCCGCCGTGCCTTTACCGGCCGGCAGTCCGCGCCCATCCGAAAACACTGTCAGATCCAACCTGCGGATCTCCTCCGCCGTCGCCGGCCGTCCCTGCCCCCACAGCGCTGCCCCAATCAATCCCAGAACAACAAGCTTAAACATGAGTGACACTGCCATCCGCGCTTACTCGCCAAGGCTTGATCGCATTGTAGTGATACCCGCTATTTGACCCTCGCGCGTCAATCAACTCATCATGCGTCGGCTGCAAAAACCCCGTCTCATCCGTACACCGTGATTGAATCACCGCCTCCTTCCCGTCCCAAGTCCACGGGAACCGGAACCGCGCCACCGCGAGCGGCAATACCGGATTCTGCAACACCGCATCCCCCCATGAAGCGCCGCCATCGGTCGAAACTTCCACCCGCGTAATTCGACCCTTTCCCGTCCACGCCAGCCCGGTGATCTCCTGAAACCCCGGAACAATCTTCTGCAATCCCGAAGGTCGCGTAATCACTGATCGACCCTCCATCACAAACGTGAAAATCTGAGCCTTTCCGTCCTTTCCCAAGTCCGTATAGTACGCCGTCTCCTTGGCCGAAAAAGCCGGCGCATCCGCGAACTGCAACCGATGCACCCACTTCACATTTGCGTTCCCCTCCCACCCCGGCAACAGCAGCCGCAAGGGATAGCCCTGCTCTGGCCGCAACGCTTCGCCATTCTGTCCATAGACCAATAGCGCGTCATCCAGCACTTTCTCCATCGGAATGCTGCGCGCCATCCGCCCGGCGTCGGCCCCCTCGGCAATCATCCACTTTGCTTCCGCCTTTACGCCCACTCCGCGCAGCACTTCCTTCAGCGATACGCCGGTCCATTCCGTACAGCTCAACAATCCATGGCTCCGCTGCACATCCGGCTGTGTATTCCCGCTTTGCTCGCCGATGCTGTTCCCCCCGCATTCCAAGAAGTAAGTGCGCGAAAACGAGGGAAACCGTTTGATCTCCGTCATGGTGAACACCAACGGCTTGTCCACCAGCCCATGAATCAACAACTGATGCGCCGCCGGATCGATGGACGGAACACCGGAATGATGCCGCTCAAAATGCAAAGCGGACGGCGTAATCGTCCCATACATTTCCGCATGAGGCGTCCGGCTTGACCCCGTCCCCGGACTCGCCGTCAACTCCCGGATCACCCGCACTGGCCCCTCGAACGGAGACCGCTCTCCATACGCCCGCATGTGCGCCCCGGACTCGGATTTTCCCAACGGCTGCTTGCAGGAAACCGTCGTCAGCACCCCGGCCCCGAACGTCAAAAACCTCCGTCGATTTTGCGCCATGCCCCTACATATCCGACAAATAACCCAACCGCCCGTTCCCATCCCCCAGCGTCTCCACCGGCACGCCCATCCGGTCCAGCATGGCGATGAACAGATTCGCCATCGGCGTCTCATTCGCGTGCCGCACGAACCGCCCCGGCCGCACGGTCCCGCATCCGCGCCCGGCCAGCACCATCGGCAGATTCGCGTGGTCATGCGCATTGCCATCGCTCAGCCCGCTTCCGTAGGTCACCATTGCGTGGTCCAGCAGCGTTCCGTCGCCATCGGGCGTCGAGCCGAATTTCCGCACCAAATAGGCGAACTGTTTCATATGAAACTGGTTGATCGCGATCACCTTCGCGATCTTATCCTTGTCCCCCTGATGATGCGTCAACCCATGATGCGCCTCCGGAATCCCGATCTCCGGGTACGCCCGCGGACTTTGTTCCAGAGCCAATAACAACGTCGCCACCCGCGTCGCATCGGTCTGGAATGCCAGCGTTAAGAGGTCGATCATCATCCGCGCATGTTCACCCAAGTCGGCCGGCACACCCGCCTCCGGCGCCGCCATATCCGGCTTCCGCACCGCGGGACTCTTCTCCGCCGCCTCTATCCGCTTCTCCACATCGCGTATCGAATACAAATACTCATCCAACTTGCGCCGGTCCGCACCGCCCAGTTTAGCCGACAACCGCGAAGCATCCGCCGTCACGACATCCAAAATCGACCGCTCATAGCGTCGCGACCCTTCATCCGCCGCGCCGAACAATCGCTCAAACACCGCCCGCGGCCGGATCTCCGCCGGGTTCGGAGCCGAAGGCGTCCGCCACGAAATACTGTTGCTATAAGCGCAGCTATAACCGTTGTCGCAACTGCCGCCCTGCACGCCTTCTTCACAGCTCAGTTCCAGGGACGCCAACCGCGTCTTCCCCTGCAACCCCCGCGCCGCGATCTGGTCCACCGAAACGCCAGCCCGCAAATCGCGCCCGTTCGTCTTCTTGGGATGCACGCACGTTAAATAGCTCGCCCCCGCGCGCCCGTGGTCGCCCGGTCCGTCACCCAGCGCCCGCCCGCCGTTCTGCGTCAGCCCGCCGATAAACAGAATGTCATTGCGATAGGGCGCCAGCGCCGCTGTCACCGCCGGCAATTCCGCCGGCAACGCCGTCACGCCCGTCTTCTGATCCGGGATCCACTGGTCCATCATGATGCCATTCGGAACATACACAAAAGCCATCCGGCACGGTGCTTTCGCGGGCGCCGCCATCGCCTCCATTAACGGCAATCCCAGCGACGTTCCAATGCCCCGTAACAAAGTTCGCCGATTAATTCGCATTCTTCCCTCGCATCTGAAAAGGTTGGCTATTCACAATCCCGTCGATTAGCACCGTCATTCGAAACCCATTCGCCGATAGCCGCGCCGCAATCGCGTCCACCGCCGTCCGGTCGCCCGCTTCCAGGCCTCTGCCCAAAGCATACGTCATTAACTTCTCCGTCAGGTTCCGCACAAACAAATCCGGCTGCGCCAGCAGCGCCCGCCGCAACTCCTCCGGCCCGCGAAACGCCGCCCCGCCGGGAAATATCCCCGACGCGTCCACGCCATCCCGCCACGCCCCGCCCGCGTCGAAGTTCTCCAGCCCAAATCCAATTGGATCCATCTGGTCATGGCACACCGCGCAACTGGCCTTCGCCCGGTGCTGCTCCAGCCGCGCCCGCAGGGAAGAAGCCGTCCCCACGTTCGCCTCATCCAACGCAGGAATATCGGCGGGCGGCGGGGGCAGCGGAGTTCCCAACAGATTCTCCAACACCCATTTCCCCCGCAATACCGGCGATGTCCGCGTCGCGTACGATGACAGCGTCAACACCGATCCCTGCGTCACCACGCCGCCCCGGCGGCCCCCAGCCAGCGCCACTCGTGCGAAGCCCTCGCCTGAGACCCCGGCAATCCCGTAATGGCGCGCCAGCGGCCCATTCATAAACGAAAACCGCCCGTCTAAGAAATCCAAAACGCTCCGGTCCTCTTTCAATATCGCTCGCGTAAACAGCGTCGTCTCCCGCCGCATCGCCTCCAACAACTCGTCATCCACGCGCGGGAACTTTCCCGGATCCGGCTTCCGCCGCTCCATCAATCGCAACCCCAGCCACTGCCCGGCGAAGTTCTCCACCAGCGCATCGGACTTCGAGTCGGCCAACATCCGCTTCACGTGCGCCGCTAGTTCTCCCGGCTTCCGCAGGGAACCCAAATCCGCCGCTCGCAACAACTCGTCATCCGGCATGCTGCTCCACAAAAAGTAGGAAAGCCGCGACGCCAAATCATGGTCGCTCACCAATTCCGGCCCTGCCGATACCGGCTCTGCCCGAAACAAAAAATGCGGTGACAACAACACCGCCTGCAATCCCACCCGGATACTCTCCGCGAACAAATCCCCATTCGCCCGCACCATCGCCGCCAGGCCCGTCAGCGCACCCAACTCCTCTTTCGTCACCGGCCGCCGGAAAGCCCTTAGCGCCAACGAGCCCAAAATCCGCTCCGCGCAAGCCGCCGTTTGCTCCTCGCAAACAAACACCCGCTTATAGCTTTCCGGCTTTTCTGAAGCCGCCGCAAACGGCCCTACGATATCCACATAGTCGATAAACAGTTTCCGCCGCCCGTCCAAATTCATGTTGTCCAGCGGATCATCCAAATCCGCGAACTCCGGAAACGAAGCCCGAAAGAAATGTTCCCCGGCCCGCACCTTCACGCGAGCAATCGACTCGCCATGCGCGTACTGATAGTCAATATTCCCTTCCACCACTTCGGTCAAAATCTGCGCCCCGTCCAGCGTCATCACCATCCGCACCGGCGGATATGACTGTCGATTCAGTTCGTCCAGTTCCGCCTTCTCCGCCCCGGTCAATCCGCGCTTCCGGCTCAATTCCCGCTGCCGGACAGTTCCGGTAGTTCGCGGCCGGTAGTTCCCCACCCGCATCCGAAACTCATACTCGCCGCTGACGGGAAACTCAAAGCTCCCGTAAATCGCCCCGCGATTGGAAAACGGCAGCGCCCCTGGCGTCGGATCGTCCTGCGACTTCTTCGTCATAAACCGGATCAGCTTCGCCGGCTTGTCGCCCGTCCGTTCCCCATAAACCGCGGCCCGCGAAAGCCGCCGCGCCGCCGCCATATACTTCTCCATCAGCATCGGCGAAACCGACAAAACGTCCCCCACCGTGTCGAACCCGTACCCTGCATCATCCATCGGAAACTCATCCGCCGGCCGCAGCGTCACGCCAAGCAAATCGCGAACCGTATTGTTGTACTCCGCCCGGTTCAGCCGCCGCGAAGTCACGCGTCCCGGATCGGCGGCAACAGGTGCCCGTCCCGGAATTCCTTCAATCCAGGCCGTGACCTCCGCCACTTCGCTTTTCAATGGCCGCGGCGTCCCCAACGGCGGCATCCGCCCCGTACTCAACTTATCCAAAACCTTTTCCCAAACGCCGCCCGCTAATCCCGGATCCGCCAAACTCAAGCCGCCGGCCTTTGCCTTTTCGTTATGGCATCCAAGGCAGTTCTTTTCCAAGAACGGCACAACGCGGCCCCGATATGCCAATGAATGCGCATCCTGCCCACCCGCGCTCCATCTCGTCAGCAGCGCTAAGAGGATCCATGTCGTCCGCTTTAACAAATCCCAACCTTTCCATGCCCGGGTTGATCCATCTCCCACAGGCGGTACCCAGCATAGGCGGCGCGTCCATAGTTGTCGTTGCTGACTTTTTGAAGCATGCACCACGCCAGTAGATCCTGCGCCCGCACCGGGACTTTCACTGGCTTGAGCCCCTGCGCCCTTATCGATTCAAACTCCCCCTGCGCCTGCGCCTGCCACTCGGCATACTCGTCGAAGAACGTTTCCCGGTCCGCCGCCGCCTCTTTAATCTTTTTCCACTCCACTTCCGTATACCAGGCAATGCCTAACGGCCTGTCCGGTTTTTGCGCCGTTCCCGTTCGCGACCCTTTTTTCTCCATTGCATACCCCATTGCATTCTATCCGATTCACCTACCCCCTTAATGCGGATCAAATAGATGCGAAATATAAGGAAATCCATTCATCGCCAGCCGGCACGATGGCCCTTCCCCCCACCACCGCGGCGCATGCCATGTATACGCCGGCACATAGACCACATCCCCGGCCTCCGCAATAATGACCCCCACCTTCTCAATGGGATACCGGATTTGCCCCGACATCACCAGCCAATACTCCGCCCCCTCCGGATGATAATGCCCCCGCACTTTCTCATCCAGCGGCGGCAATTTGCTGTTGTGCCCGTAAATAAAATTAGCCGTTCCCCGGTCGTCTTCCACAATTCGCAGCGTGCCCTTCAATTCGCCCTTTTCCAGCTTCGCCGCCAATTCATCGTAGGTCCTGTGCGGCTTGTTCCCCCGCTGCCAATTCCCAATCACGCGGCTCCGGACGTCCACCGCCATCCACTCATGGCCCGGCATCGCCGGCGCGTCTTTCCGATTGGCATACAGCGTCTTCGCCCCCGCGACATTCGTCTCAAATAGCAGCGCGGATTCCGTGCCCACCGCCTCATACTCAAACAGCGTCTGATAAGGCGCCTGCACAATCGAGCCCTTCCGCGCCACAAACGGCGCCTGCGTCTCGAACGTAAATCGAACCTCCCCGTCCATTACCACCCACCATGCCCGCGTGTCCGGATGCATCGCCTTCGGATGCCCATGCCCCGGCGCCACCATAATGTATTCGCTGCGCAGGTGCTTATCGTCGACAATCAGTTCGCGCCACCACGTCTCGCCCTTATGCTTCGCCTTCAACCCGGAAAGCTTCGTATGCGGCCGGTGCGGCCCGATGTAAACCGCCGGCTGCCCTTTCGGCGCATACATCGTCTGGCCAACGCAAGGGGCGGCGGCCGCCGTGGCGATGAAGTGTCTGCGATCCATTATCTGCGTACCTCTCGAATGCGAATATTACGAAACATTATCATGTTGAACCGGTCATGCAATTGCAGCCCGATCGGCCCTGTCTTCGGCCTCTCTGGATCCCCGCCGAAACTCGCCGCCTCGCGACCGTTCAGCGACACCCGAATCACGTCGTTCCGCGACGCGATATCCAGGCTGTTCCAGTCACTCTCTTTCTCAAAACCGAATGTTGCCGGCGCAAACAAATAAACGCTGCCGCTGGGATACTTCGTCTTCACGCCATTGACAATCTGTATCTCGTACCCCTGGTGTCCCGGCGTCTTGGTGTAGTCCGGCGACGGCCCGATCGCAAACTTCCCGCGCGTATGGTCGCGTATCGAAATCCCGCTATTGCCGCCCGCCGGCGTCATATACTCGACATGCAGATCGAACTCTCCAAATTCCGCCAGCGTGTACAACCACGACTGTGTCTGCCGCCAATCCAAATACTGCTTCTCCGTCAGCGCCACCGGCCACGCCGTACCAAACGGATTCTTCTCTCCGGAGACCGCCCGCCCCAGCAGCGTTCCATCAGCCAGCACTGTCCACTTCCCGTCCCCTTTTATCTCCCACCCCGCCAAATCCTTCCCATTGAACAGCGGCTTCCATCCATCCTGCGCCGCCAAGCCGGCTCCAAGTAACGCAATCAGGCAAATTACTCTCATACGTGCAGTCAGTATATCCGTCCCCGCGACGTGTATACTAGGCAACCAAACGGGGATTGCCAACGGAAGAACCATCAAAATGACAAAACTATTCACACTGCTCGGCACGATCGCCCTGTCCGCAACCATGTTCGCCGCCGGCATCACCGGAAAATGGACCGGTAAAGTCGAGTCACCCAACGGCACTCGCGACGTCAACATGACCCTCAAGGCCGACGGCGCCACCCTCACCGGCACGGTCTCCGGACGTCAAAGCGATTCTCCCATCGAAAACGGGAAAATCGCCGGCGACGATATCTCATTCACCGTCACCCGCAAATTCAACGATATGGAGATCAAGACCGAATACACCGGCAAGATCTCCGGCGACTCCATCAACCTCAAATACAAAATGCGCGACAACGACGTCGAGCTAACCCTCAAGCGGGCAGTCTCCTAAGCTCCGCTAACCGGGGCGCCTTTCGCGCCAGCGAACTTCGGCGCCCCGCGAAACTCTTGGCCTACTCAATCGTCAACTTCACCGGCTGTTCAATAAACTGTTTCCCATCGGCGGTCAGTAGCATCAAACTATAACGCCCCGGCTTAACGGAACCGGGTACCTTGAACTGAATCCCGTCGTCTTTCTGCGTCACGATTTCCAATTTGATGTCGTCCTTGCCATTCGTGAGGAAGAGTTCCTTGACGGCATCCTTGCCGAGATTCTCTCCAGCCGCGGCGTACTCCGCCGCCGCCTTGCCTGTATCGGGTGTTACCGTCGCCAGTCGCGGCGATTTGCTCTGAGCGGTCGTCAGCGCCATCGAGAGCGTCAAGAACATTAGAACCGCGGAAAGTTGTTTCATCAAAATTCCTCCGCATTGATACTCCTCCTATTTGCGCCGAAGTGCAACCGTCACAGGCCCGCCGATCTCAGAAACTCCGCCGCCACCTCCGCCACCGGGCGATGAAGTCCGTCCACCTGGTAGTTCAGCGCTTGCATTTTCGAATTGGTGAATTTCCCCGATAACTCAGCCAGCGCCTCGCGCAGACCGGGCGTCTGGCGCAGCGACTCCTGGCGCACCGCGATGGCCACTTCATAAGGTGGAAAACTTCGCCGGTCATCGCGCAGCACTTTAAGATCCAGCTTCGAAAGAAGTCCGTCCGTGGCGTTAGCGGCGATCATCGTCACTTGGCCTTGCTCCAGCGCCTTGTAGAGCAGCCCAAGGTCCATGCTCCTGGGCCGGCCGGTCCATCGAAATCCGTATGTCTTGTTCAACGCCGGCAAGCCATCGGCGCGCTGTTCGAATTCATACCCAACGCCCAGTTTCCAGCCTTCAATTCTGGCGGCATCGCTAAGCGTTTCCAGTTTCCTGGCTCGCGCGTCTGGCCCCTGCACCACCATCGCGAAGCCGTTGTCGATCCCCGTCGGGTCCAGCCATTCAATCTGGAAGTTCTGCAAATAGGCCGATCGGACTAACGCCAGAACTCCCGCCGAAGCACTCGGAACCGATTCTTTAAGTACCACGGCAAGTGCCGTGCCCGTGTATTCCGGATAAAGATCGATTTCGCCGCTGCGCAACGCTTGATGCGCGAGCAGCGTGCCTCCTAGATTCAGGCGCCTTTCCACCGGCAGGTTAAGCCGATGCTTCACGTGCTGCGCGATGATCTCCCCAAGAATCACTTGTTCGGTGAAGTTCTTCGAGCCGATCCGAACCGGCCGCTTCGCCCCTTCATCGGAGCATCCCGCCAAAGCAATAACAGCCATTAAACCGGCGATAGTTTTCGTTCTACCCATCCCAATCCCCAATCCGCCAATAGCGCCAACACCGCCGACGGAATTGCGCCCGCCAAAATCTGCGCCGTGTCCACGGAGGCGACTCCTCGAAAAATGAAAACGCCCAAGCCGCCGCCGCCAATAGCCGCGGCAATGGTTGCCGTTCCTATTGTAGTCACTGTAGCGACTCGAATGCCGGCCAGGATCGTCCGTGCGGCAAGGGGCAACTGCACCTGTCGAAGCAGTTGGCCATCCGTCATTCCCATCGCAATCGCCGACTCGCACACCGCTGGATCGACGCTGGTGATTCCAACGAACGTGTTGCGCAATATTGGAAGCAACGCATATAGAACCAGCGAGACGATTACCGTCCGGGCACCGATTCCCCCGATGAATGGTATGGGAATTAGAAAGCCAAAAAGCGCCAGGCTGGGAATTGTCTGCATGACGCTGGCCAGTCCCAGCGTCCATTGACGCGCGCCGGAATGGCGCGTCAGCAAAATTCCTACAGGCACGCCGATCAGAATCGCGAACAGCATGGCGACGCCCACCAGCACTAAGTGCTCCCCGGTGAGTTGCGCAATGTCGTTAGCCAAATCGGAACGCATGGAGTTCAAACGCACGCCAGAAAAGCGCGGGCTTCCGGTGATGCGGCGTGCGGGAACTCATTGGCTGGAGTCGATAGCTCGACGCGGCCGTTGACCAGCAGCGCAATATGAGTTCCCAGCCGCAGCGCTTCCCGGATGTCGTGCGTAACAAATATCGAAGTCTTGCCGAAGTCCCGCTGCCACTTCTGGAATTGTTGTTGCAACTCGTACCGCGTCACCGGGTCCAGAGCGCCGAAGGGTTCGTCGAACAATAGCAGCGCCGGATCCGCCGCCAGCGCGCGGGCCACGCCGATCCGCTGCCGTTGCCCTCCGGATAGCTGCCTCGGGTAGCGCGTTCGATACTCGGCGGCAGGCATTCCTACCACTTCCAGGAGTTGATCGACGCGCCGTTCCACGGCCGGCTCGCTCCACCCTTCCAATCGAGGAACCAGACCCACGTTCCGCGCCACGGTGAAGTGCGGAAACAGACCGACATCCTGGATCACGTAACCGATCTGTCGCTTCAGTTTGATCGGATCCCACTCGCGTGTCGACCGTCCATCGACCAGAACCTGGCCGCTCGTTGGAAACAGCATCCCGTTTGTCAGCTTCAGCGCCGTACTCTTGCCGGATCCGCTCCGGCCGAGCAGCACCAGAGTCTCACCCGCTTGCACCGCGAGGCTCACTCCCGTGAGAATCTTCCGGCCGACAATCTCATAGTCAACGTCACGAAACTCGACCACTGACATAACTCAAATTATTCCATACCAGCCCACAGGGGGGGATTTGCCCTTCTACAAAATCCATACTAAATGCAACGGTTTAGTCTCACAAGCTGATCAACGCCAAGAATTCCTGCTATAAATCTTTTGGATGGAATCGACGGAATTCACAAGCGAAGCGCTAAGGGAAATCCAGGTACGCCCCGTCGAACGAAGCGAGGAAGCGCGTTATCAAGAGCAGATGGCGCGGCGCCACTATCTGGGCGCGCTGGCGAAGATTGGTGAGACGGTCTGGTATGTCGCAATGGGGCGCCAGCAGTGGGTAGCGCAACTGAGCCTATCGGCGGCGGCACTGAAATGCGGCGTTCGCGATCGCGTTCGTGATCACATTGGATAGGCTGGGACTTTCGCTCGCAGTATGGGCGGCTGAACCTGATCGCCAACAACAGCCGCTTCCTGATCCTGCCCGGCTGGCGCCGGCCCAATATCGGTTCGCGGGTGTTGTCGCTGACCGAGCGGCGAGTGGCGGGCGATTGGCGGACACGGTTCGGTCATCCATTATTTTTGCTGGAGACGTTTGTTGACCCCCAGCGCTTCCATGGCGGCGTGTATCGAGCGGCCAACTGGATGGAACTGGGACTGACGCAAGGGTATCGACACACCAGGGAAGGCTACAGCGCCGAAGCCGATGCCCCCAAGCGGGTCTTCGTGCGTCCCTTGTGCCGCGATGCGCGCACGCAACTGACCCACCCCGATCGAGATCGACTGCAACTAAGAGGAGCCCCGAAGATCATGCTTAATGCCGAACAGATGCGCCATCTACCGCAATGTTTCAAGAC
>Ga0163150_10006204_pt1 | contig 14782 bp, 9 predicted proteins | sample OliLakLV19P2IB_FD_148628 | JGI IMG/M metagenome (GOLD analysis project Ga0163150, IMG submission 148628) | Freshwater microbial mat bacterial communities from Lake Vanda, McMurdo Dry Valleys, Antarctica - Oligotrophic Lake LV.19.P2.IB | ecosystem: Environmental > Aquatic > Freshwater > Lake >...
CCGTACCCAGCCGCGAGCTTGAGGACGGTTGCGATTATGTGCCGACCTCCCGCGCTGTCGTGTTCGGCCACCATTTTACGAGCATCGCGGGGACCGGCCCGATCGTTGGCCCGGCGCTGGCGGTTTTGTGGGGCTGGTTGCCGGCCGTTATCTGGATTCTGTTCGGTAGCATCTTTATCGGCGCCGTGCACGATTTCGGATCGTTGATGATCAGCATCCGGAACCGCGGCCAGACGGTGGGTGAAATTGCCGGACGTGTGATCAGTCCCCGGGCCCGGGTGCTGTTTCTGCTGATTCTGTTTTTTGCCCTGCTGGTGGTCCTGGCAATTTTCGGACTGGTGATTGCCTCGGTCTTCAAACTCTATCCGGGCAGTGTGCTCGCAGTTTGGGGTTCGTTGCCGCTGGCAATTTTTGTGGGCCATGCGGCGCGACATCCGGGGAACCGGTTCGGGCTGAAGTTCTGGTCGGTGTTGTCGCTGGTGATTTTGTATGCACTGGTCGTGATCGGCAGTTACTGGTTGCCAGTCAATTTGCCGGCCGAATGGAACCCGGTGATGGTCTGGACGATTGTGCTGCTGGCTTACTGTTTTGTCGCTTCGGTGATCCCGGTACAGGTGTTATTGCAGCCCCGGGACTATATCAACAGCCATCAACTGGTGACGGCGCTGTTGCTGCTGATCGTCGGGCTGTCGGTTGCCGGGTGGCAGGGGGCGAGCCTGGTGGACTCGGCCCCAGCCGTGATGCCGGCCTCAGAACTTCCCAAAGGGGCTCCGATGCTGTTTCCGTTCCTGTTTATCACGATCGCTTGCGGTGCGGTCAGCGGATTTCATTGTCTGGTCAGCAGCGGCACCAGCAGCAAGCAGGTGTCGAACGAACGGGACGCGTTGCCGATCGGTTATGGCGCGATGTTGCTGGAAGCGTTCCTGGCGATCGTGGTTGTCCTGGCCTGTTGTGCCGGAACCGGGATGGGCAAGATCAAGGGGAAAGATCCTGTTACCAACGTTGTTTCGTATGAACATGCGACGGACGCTGTCTCGGGCCTGCCCATTACAGGCCGTGCAGCATGGCGGCAATATTATGGCGAGAAGGCCAACTGGGAAGACTTCAAAATCGGCCAGCTGCTGGGCGCGTTTGTCGATGGCGGCGCGAATTTTTTGGGTGCGATTGGCATCCCGCTCAAACTGGGTGTCGGTCTGATCGCCGTGCTGGTCGCCTGTTTTGCCGCGACGACGCTTGATTCCGCGACCAGGCTGCAACGTTATGTGGTTCAGGAACTGGCGGGAACCTTGCGCATTCGCCCGCTGCAAAACAAGTATTCCGCGACACTCTTTCCGGTGATCCTCAGTCTGGGAATTGCGATGATGCCGCAGGTTTCGCCTGCGGCGGGCCAGTCGAGCTGGAACTGGAGCAATATGGGCCAGGGCGGGTTGTTGTTGTGGCCGCTGTTTGGTGCGACTAACCAGCTGCTGGCCGGACTTGCATTGCTGGTCATTGCGGTTTGGCTCCGGCGGCTGGGCCGTCCGGTCTGGTTCATCATCCTGCCAACATTGATCATGCTTACCGTGCCGGCCCTGGCGCTATTGCTGGATTTGACCCGCGCCAACACGGGTTACATCGCCAGCCAAAAGTGGAGCCTCGTGATCGTCGGAGCGGTGACGCTGCTGTTGCAGATCTGGATTGTCATCGAGGGCTGGGTGGTCTGGACCCGGTTAAGCCGGTTGTTGCCTGGCACAAAGACGACTGCATAGGCACCCTGTTTCAATCTCATTATTCCTCAACCCGAAACGGCACATGATTGTCTGGACGATTGCGATTCTGGTCAGCCTGGTTGCAATCATCTCCCTGTTTGCCACGGTGCTCGGTCTGCCCGGAATTTGGGTCATCGTTGTCACAGCGCTTGTGCTGTGGGTTTCGACCAGCGGCGAATCATTTATTCATGTTTCGACGTATGGGGTCATCGCATTGGTGGTCATTGCGCTGCTGGGTGAGCTGGTCGAGTTTGCAGCGAGTGCCGCAGGGGTCGGGAAGATGGGAGGCTCGAAACGGTCGGCGTGGCTGGCCGTGGCAGGCAGCATCGCCGGTGCGATCTTCGGCCTGTTTGCGGGCAGCCTGATTCCAATTCCGGTCATCGGTTCGCTGGTCACTTCGGTTTTGCTGGGCGGCATCGGCGCCGCGATCGGTGCGGTGATCGGTGAACGCTGGGTCGGCAAGGACTGGGACCAGAGTGCCAGAATCGGCGTTGCCGCAATGATCGGTCGTCTGCTGGGGACAATCGGCAAAGGAATCTGCGCCGCGATCATGACGGTCGTTTTGATCTGGCAAGTCTGGTTTTGAACGGACTCTATCCTTGTGAGCCAATTCAAACCGCTATTTTTTGACGGTATATCCCGTTTTGGGATCGATTTCCAGATCGAGTGATTCATCGTCGCGGGTAAAGAACAGGAACCCGTACATCATTTCTTCGTACGTCTGGATTCCATGCCGGACCGTCGCGGTGGGGTCGGGGTTGTACGGATTGAATGTCGAGTTGTCGAAGTGTGCGGTGCAATCGATCCGGGTTCCTTTCGGAAAGCGGACTTCGCCACGGGGCAAACGATAGGATGCCTGCCAGTCGAAATTGAAATTCGGAATGGACAGCAGCGTCTCACTGGTTCCGTCCGGATAACTGGCCTGGAACGTCATGTCTTTCCCTCGCAAATGCATGTGGCTGTACATGCCGTATCCGGTGGCGTCGTACTGGAATTCCTTCGTCGCCTGGACTTTGTGATGTGGAGCACCAGGTGGAATCGCGAACCGGCTGGTGTGGCATTGAAAGTGCCGAACCTGCTTTTGGATTTTTTCCTTCGCAAAGACCAGACCGACCGACGTCCGGTCGGTTTCCGGTTTGCCTGTCGTAACGTAGTGCAGCTGCAGCCCTAGCATCGAACCGGCCGGGATGCAGAATCCGACACCCGAATCCAGGACCATCGGGTCTCCACCGGGAACATAACCGGTCACAAAACTTTCTTCAGCGTGAAATCCCTCCCCTGCAAGGTCGCGGATATTCAGGAAGCCCATGTTGCAGTGGTGAACGACTGCATCGTTGCCCGGATTGATTTCAATTTTCTGAATCCAGGTGTCTTCCAGAAAAACGTAAGGCAGAATCGCGTGCCGGTAAGGGATATATCCGGTCTCGGGAATCTGTTCGGCAGCGACCATTCGCACGACGAGATCCGGTTCGCCGATTTTCCAGTCCGGTTTTGCCGAAGTGAGAGTTTCGGGAATCTCGGCCTGTTCCGCGACCGCCCGTTTTCCAGCGATCCAGCCGACAATCGTGTTGATTTCCATTTCGGTCAACCGCGGATCGTTGGCGAACTGGCGGGATTCACTGTGTCCGTTCCAGGGGGGCATCCGGCGCTGGGAAACGACTTCGTCAATCATGTCGGCGTGAGACAGTACGTCTTCGGCACTGATGAGCGAAAAGGGACCGGCCGACCCGGGCTGGTGGCAGGACTGGCAATGTTTTTTGACCAGCGGAGCCACATCGCGATGGAATTCGGAGTTGTCTACGGCAGGTTCCCGGCGCGATTCGATCAGGCATCCGTCTACCGGGGTCTCGGCCACGCGAACTTCCCGACCTGCCAAAATATCGTCGATCGCTTCCTTCAGGTCAGCTCTTCCGGGCACGGACCTTGAACCGCCCAGTCTCAAATCGGGATCGATCCTTCCGCGATAACGCAACACCCGTTTCGCATCCAGCACAACGCACTCGGGGGTCCGGGTTGCACCGACTGCTGAGGTCGCTTCACCGGAAAAATCTTTCACAAACGGAAACGGGATGTCGGCCTCGATTGCCTGCCAGGCCACCTGGCCCAGCGAGTCCCCGGGCCCAACGTTGATGGCCAGAAACTGAACACCCTTATCCCGATAGGCTTTCTCCATTTCACGCAGTTTCGGCAGCGACCGTTTTGCTATCGGGCAGTCGAGGGTCACAAAAACAACCACGGTCGCCTTGGCCTGGCCCAGTTCAGAAACGGTTCTGGGCAGATGCCGGATATCCGTGAATTGAAAATCTGCAATCGTGTCGCCGATCGCCGGAAGATTTTGCGGCCTGTCGTCCGAAACCTGTTTTGCCTCCGACCAACCAGTCCAGGCAAAAACCAGTAACGACATAATTGCCAACAACACCGTTCGGTTCATGCGTCGATCGCTTTCCGTTGATTCCCGAAACCAGCTGATCTTTTTCAGCCTTTTTCCAGCCCTGATTATAGTCGGCCAGCCGGAATGATTTGAGATCCCCAGGCGACGGCCGCCAAAGCCATGCTCAAAACCCGGCGGTTGCCTGGACGTCCGAAACTTCCGTTTCCGATTCCGAAAAATCACTTCCGACCCGACAGGCCCACCACAACAGCAGGGTCCCAAACAGCATCAGACCGGTGCTGGTCCAGTAGGGCAAGGGAACTGACCATTTGATCAGCGGGATACTGAAACCGGCCCCCAGAATCCGGGCGATGGCGCTGGCACTTTGCGAAGTCCCCAGGACCAGCCCCTGGCGGTTGGGGTCACTCCAGCGGCTGAGCAGCGCGTACAGCGACGGCTGTAACGCTGCGTAACCCATCACGATAACGACCAGTCCGGTGAACAAAATCGCCAGCGATTCCTGCGTGACCGCAATCACAAAAATCAGGAACCCCGCGATCTGCAATGACGCGCCGGTCATTGCCAAAACGGGATTGGATATCCGGCGAGACAGAGGCCGGACGACTCCACCCTGCATCATGGCCGCCAGAAACCCGATTCCGGCAAACATCAGGCAGACCTGTTCGAACGTAAAGTCAAACGGCGCATCCTGAAAATCCTTTGAGCCTTTGACCAGCATGCTCATGCTGGTTTCGAACAGGGCAAATGCCAGGATGAAGAGTGCGAACGCAGCGACCAGCAAACGCAGCCCCTGATTGTGCAACACTGTTTTCCAGGCATTGACATTCCACCACGCGGCACGGCGAACGGCATCACCAGTCTCCATTTTCCTCGACTCGGGCAACAGGAAAATCGCACATAACAGTGCCACACCACTCAGTGCCGCCGCTGCGAATCCTGGCCCCGCCCCCAGTTCCGCTTCCGACCGGCCCCAAACCGCAAACAGGGCAAAGACTGGACCGAAGGTAAAACCCAAACCGAACGCCATCCCGATCAGGGCCATCCCGCGGGTGCGGTTTTCTTTGGTTGTCGAATCGGCGATGTAGGCCTGGGCGGTGGAAACGGTCGCACCACAAATCCCGGCCCCTATCCGGGCAATGAACAACCCTGTCAGGGAATGATAAATCGCGGCAATCCCGAACAGCGTGTAAAACACGACTGATCCTGCAATCCCGAAAATGATAATCGGACGACGCCCGACCCGGTCCGACAGTCCGCCCCAAATCGGCGAAAAGAAAAATTGCATCAGCGAATAACTTGCCATCAGGGCCCCGATTTGCCATCCCCCCGGGTCCGTGGCAAACTGGTCGCCGTACAATGGCAACAACGGCAAGACGATCCCGAACCCCAGCAGGTCAATAAAGACCGTCAAGAAAATAACGAGCAGCGCACCGCCACGGGCATTCTGCGGCGGCGAGTCAGCGGATTCGGGTCGAGTCATGGACGGAATTGCCAAAAGCATTGAAACTGGGACCCGTCTTTATAGGCATTCGGCAGCCATTCGGAAAACGGCCTGCCGGAAACATACGCAAATTCCCCGCCGCGATACCGTTTTGGCTACTCGCGTCGAAGACCCTGACCACCAAACCAGCCGTGCCATCAAACACGATACCCGAACCAGCACCTAAGCTCCAGGCTGCCTATCGCTTGCTGCATACGGCCGATTGGCATCTTGGAAAAATGCTGGGTGAAAAATCCCGAGACGAAGAACACCGTCTGTTCCTGGATTGGCTGCATACCTGTATCGCGACCCATCAGGTCGATGCCATCCTGATTGCCGGGGACGTATATGATTTTGCACGTCCCCCGCAAACAGCCGCCCGAATGTATTTTGATTTTCTTGCAACGCTGTTTCGTGATTCGGATTGCGAAGTCGTCGTGACGGCGGGAAACCACGATTCTCCGGCCAACCTCGATGCGCCCCGCGAGGCATTGAAGGCTTTGCAGGTACACGTCGTCGGCGAGATGCCTGCGGAAACCGGACAGGTGCTGATCCCGCTTCCGACGGGTGGGCCGACCCGGCTGGTCATCGCGGCGATTCCATTTTTGCGAGACCGTGACCTGAGAACCGGCCGGCTGGGACAATCTTCGATGGACATTCAGGCCGAGTTGCGGGAAGGGATCGCGCGACGGTACGCCGAGGCAGCGGAGGCTTTCAACCTTTCTGCAATTCCAAACGCTGCCTGCATCGCCGCCGGGCATTTGACGACGACCGGGGCAACGACTTCGGACAGTGAACGGGAAATCCATATCGGTGGCCTGGGGGATGTTGGTGGAGATGCGTTCCCGGAACTTTTTCAATACGTTGCACTCGGGCATTTGCACCGTCCGCAGTCGTCGGGTCCGGCCGGCAGGATTTGCTACAGCGGTTCGCCGTTGCCGCTGAGCTTCAGCGAAGCCGATGATAGAAAATCGGTTCGTCTGCTTGATTTCGTTGACGGCCGGATCGAACAAAACCAGATTCTTGCGGTCCCGGTTTTTCGCCAGTTGGTCCGGATTCGAACGACCCGTGACGAACTCGAACCGGTGTTGAAAAACCTCAAAATTCCATCCGGTGAATTGGCGACGTGGGTCGAGCTGACGATCGAGACCGATCACCTTTCGGCTGGAAGCGAGTTGTACGAACTGGTCCGGGAACTGACAGCCGGGAAACCGTTCGAAGTCATCAAGCTGTCAGTCGAATCCCGGCACGGGGTTGCGGCGCTGGGTGCCGATGCGTCAATGGAGATCGGGAATCTGCTGGACAATCCCGCCAATGTTTTTGACCAGCTGCTGTTGCAGCAAACGGATTGCGACGACGAACAACTTGTGGCACTTCGGACTGCATTTGCTGAACTGTGCGACATGGAACGACTGGAATCCGGAGAAGACGAGTCCGGATTCGGCGATGGTCGTCCCTCCGCCGAAGTGACCGGCGAACTGGTCTCGCCAGGGAAACCCGGGGACGGTGGGTCATGAAAATACTCAAGATCGCCTTTCGCAACCTGAACTCGCTGACAGGCGATCATGAAATCGACTTGAGTAGCGGGCCGCTTTATCGGGCCGGGATTTTTGCGATTACGGGGCCGACGGGGGCCGGCAAATCGACGATTCTCGATGCCCTGACGCTGGCCCTCTATGGTCGCGCTGCCCGGTATGGTGACGAACGCAGACCCGAGTTCATGATGAGCCGAACTGCCGGTGACTGTCATGCCGAGGTGGAATTCGAAGTCACGGCGGGACGATTCAGGGCTACCTGGCACATGCGGCGGGCCCGCGGAAAGTCCAATGGCAACATCCAGACGCCAACCCGTCGTTTGTACGATGCAGCCGGTCTGTCTCAGGCCGAAAAAATCAACGACGTCAACCAGAAAATCGAAGAGCTGATCGGTTTGGACGCCGAACGCTTTCTCCGGTCTGTGTTGCTGGCCCAAAACGAATTCACCCGGTTCCTCAAGGCTTCCGCCAACGAGCGGGCGATGCTGCTCGAAAGCCTGACCGGCACCGCGATTTATTCGCGGCTGTCGCAGAAGTGCCACGAAGTCTACGGCCAACGGAAGAACGATCTGGAACTCCGGCAGTCACGGTTGGAACAGTACCAGTTGTTGACCGATGACCAGCTGGACCAGGCGAATTCCTCGTTGAAAGCAGAACAACTCGCTTCCAAACAGTTTGTTCAGCAATTGGCAAAGCTTGCCCGGGTAGAAGTGTCCGGAAAGGACGCTGTCCGTTTGCAGACGAGCCTGGAAGAGCTTCGCGTCCATGCGAGCCAGTTGCAGGCCCGGATTGCTGCTTCCCTTCCGGATGATCTCCGGCTCCAGCGGCACGCCCTTGCGGCAGACTTTCGCCCGGAACTGCAATCGCTTCAGGCCGCAGCGGCGGAAGCTCAAAAACTGGCCAGCGATGCATTGGTTGCAAGTGATTCAGCGAACCAAACGGCGATCCGTTTTCGTTCGGCGATATCGGCGTCTCTGGAAAAAGCCGATGCGGAAAGGACGTTGGTTGCCGGCCGGCTCGAACTGTTGAGCCAGCAATCGTCGACACTGAATCGGGAAATCGCGGAGACTTCCAACTGGCTTGTTTCCCATGGTCGCGATGGGAATCTGGGCGAAGCCCTGCCTGGAATTGCCGCAAAAATTTCCGGCCTGAAGTATTCCCGGACGGAAATCGACCGGCTGCAAAACGAAATTCTGGTCCATCAGGCCAGCCTCGAATCCGGTCGTCAGGATGCCGGGAAGAATGACACTGAACTTGCCTCGCTCACCGACAGGCTTGCCGTCCTGCAGTCAGAAAAACAGAATCTGGAAAAGCAAATCGCGGAAATTGCCGGTGGCCAGTCGCTTGAACAGATTGAAACTGCACTGGCGTCCGCGACCCGGCGAATCGACGCCGTCACATTGCTTTCGCGCGATTTTGATTCGTACGGCGAACAGCAACTGCAGCTTGCGGTACTCCGGAAAAGTTCCGATGGGTTGGCTCCCCAAATCGGGTCGGCCCTGGCAAAACGAAATCACACGCAGGAGCGGATTGGCGACAAACAAAAACATGCTGAAACGCTCCAGCATCTGGTCGATCATGCCAGGCTCACGGCAGAGCTGCATGAGCACCGCGAACATTTGATCGACGGAGAACCCTGCCCTCTCTGCGGTGCCACCGAACATCCGCTGGCCGGAAAGGACCCGGAACAAACCCGGTCGGCTTTGCGGGAGCATACCAATCAGCTACTGGAAACCAAAACAGAAATCAAACAACTTGACGCATTGCTTAAACAACAAAATACCGATTTTGAGGCTGTCAGCAAACGGGCCAGCGATTTTCGGGTGCAGGCCGACCAGTTGGCTGAACAGTTAAAAACGGCCGGGCAGCGAATGGAACAGTCCGCCATCACGCTTGGTGTCTCGCCGCTTTCTGCGGAACTGTTTGAATCGGCAATCGGTGACTGCAATTCGAGGGTCCAGTCGCTGCAAAGCACCCGGTCCCGGCTGAAGTCGGTCATGAACGACATGACGGTCGTCGGTATAGCAGTCACCGATGGAGCGCACGCCCGGGATCTATTGCTTCAAAAGCGGGACGTGTTGACAAAGGGCAACGCCGATTTGAATGACAAGATCGGAGACTGCGAAACAAGGCTTGCTGCGACTCGCGAATCGAACGGCCACGCGGCGACGCTGCTCGCCTCGGACCTGGAATCTTGGGGACTCGGGACGACGGACAGAGTTGCGGACCCGGACGCATCATTGGACGAACTGACCGTTCGCGTTCGGGACTGGAAAAAAGCAGCCCAGAAAATGGAAGCACTGAACGCCCGATTGCGTGAACTTGGCAAGGAGCAGGAATCCGATGTCCGGCACTCGGAAGCGGTCAAGTCACATACCGGTTCATTCCAGTCATTGCGGAACCTGCCGGGGCTGTACCCGGGCGACGAAACACAACCGGAGACGGATCCGGTTCAGGTGGCAACGTTTGTTGGGTCCTGGACCGACTTGAACGCCGCCGCCGGCGAATTGACCGATTTGCGACTGGCATGGGAAACGGCCCGGGCTGACCAGAAGACCTTGCAGCGTCAGGCCTCCGAAAAGGGATCGTTGCGCGACGGAGTTCACCAGGAACTGGTGTCAAGACTTGCGACGACACCCTTTTCCGGGCTCACCGATCTTCAGCAGGCTTTGCTCGATTCGGAGACGTTGCGGAAACTGGAGGCCGTCAAAAAGGAACTGGACAATTCGATCAGCCGTAACAGTCATGAGATCGTGATGAAATCCTCCGACCTGAACCAGTTGCTGGCGGACGGGGCGCCGGTCGGCGATGCTCTGATTGAATGTCGCGCGACGATCCGGAGGTTGCAGGGTGAGCAGGAGGCTAGCGGGAAAAGGATTGCCGCGCTGGATCACTCGCTCAAGACAGACCAGGAAAACCGGACCGCGCAGGCTGCCGGCCGTGAACAGTTGCTGCGCGACACGGCGCAACTCCAGTCGTGGCGACGGATGCATCAACTAATCGGATCGCACGACGGAAAAAAGTTCCGGCTGTTTGCCCAGGGGCTGTCATTGGACCTGCTGATTCAACTTGCCAACCGGCATTTGCATTCGTTATTCGATCGTTACCGGCTGCAGCGCAAGCCGGGTGAAACGCTGGACATGGAAATCTGTGACTTGCATCAGGCCAACACCACGCGACCCATGAACAGCCTCTCGGGTGGCGAGAGTTTTCTGGCCAGTCTGGCCCTCGCCCTGGGGCTTTCGGACCTGGCCGGACGCAACGTGCGGATTGATTCGCTGTTTATCGACGAGGGTTTTGGATCGCTGGACCACGATACGCTGGACGTCGCAGTGGCAGCCCTGGAGAGTCTGCAGGCGCGGAACAAGACGATCGGGCTGATTTCGCATGTGGAGTTGCTGAAGGAGCGGATTCCGGCGCAGATCCGGGTTGTTCCACAATCGGGAGGGGAGAGTCGGCTGGAGGTTGTGGGGTGAAGGAAGTGAAGAAGAAGCGTTTTCACGGAGTGAAAAGCTACGTAGCCATTCACTCCGTGAATGTGCTCGCATTGCAGGAAAAATCCGTATCCATCCCGGTCGGGAGGGAGAGCTGTTTGGAGGTTGTGGGGTAAGGGAGGAGAAGGAGAAGCGTTTTCACGGAGTGAAAAGCTATGTGGGCGTGCTCCGGATTGTGACGGGGTCCGGGGGAACCTATTCTGGTCGAAATACTTTTACTGAAAATTTTGGGGATTTCACGGTGTCAAAAACAATCGGATTTTTGTTGAGCTTGCCCGTATTCACATTCTGTTTTTTGCCATTCGCCACCAGCCAGGACTCCGGTGCAATAGTCGTTGAAGGGAAACCGGTTCAGACTTCGGAACTCCCCGCCGCCCTGATTGACGGCAATGGACCCGACTGGCGCGAGATGGTGGAAGCGGATTTCGTTAACGCCAACTGCAACGAAGATACCTGGAGCTGGAAAGACGGGTTGTTGTCGTGCACTGGCAGACCCGTGGGCGTGCTGCGATCGGCTGTGCAATACACGAATTTTGAACTGGTCGTACAGTGGCGGCATTTGAAGGAAGCGGGCAACTCGGGTGTGTTTGTCTGGACACCGGAAAGTTCCTTGAATGGCTTGAAGCCGGGGAGCTTGCCCGAGGGGATCGAATGCCAGGTGCTCGATCACGGTTACACGACCCAGTACGAAAAGAGTTCGGGTAACAAGGCCGACTGGTTCACCACCAACGGGGACGTCTTCCCGGTTGGTGCATCGAAACTGAATCCGTTTCCGCCGCTCTCCCCGGATGGGGTTCGCAGTTTCCCGTCGGCCAATCACACCAAAGGGGTTGGCGAGTGGAATCACTATTATATTCGCGCGATCAATGGCGAAGTCCGTTTGTGGGTCAACGGCCACGAAGTCTCCGGTGGTAGCGGAGCCGAACCGGCAACCGGTTTCATCGCACTGGAATCGGAAGGATCGCCAATCGAATTCCGCAACATCCGGATCCGGATCCTGCCGTAAAAAAGATCCGACCGATCTGTCCAACCCGATTATCGTGCGGTTCCTTTCGCGCCGCACCATTTTTGTTAATCTGTTGAAATCATTTCCTGCCGCGACCTGCGAAAAACCTATCCGGGCAAACCGCCGGTGGAGGCGGTTCGCGGGATTGATCTGTCGATCGCGGTGGGCGAGTGCTTTGGGGTGCTTGGACCGAACGGCGCGGGAAAGACGACCGCGATCGAAATTCTGGAAGGGCTGATGCCGGCCACCAGCGGGTCGGCCGAGATTCTTGGCATGCGGTGGGGACGGGACGACCGGCAAATCCGCCAGCAGATCGGCGTGTCGCTGCAGGAAACCGAGCTGAGCGAGCGGCTGACGGTTCGAGAAACGCTGGAGCTGTTTCGCAGCTTTTATCCTGCGGGTATTTCGGTCGAAGAGGCGATCGCGCGGGTTTCGCTGCAGGAAAAAACGAACACGTGGGTCAAGAAACTTTCCGGCGGACAGAAGCAGCGGCTGGCAGTGGCCACTGCGCTGGTGGGTGATCCGAAACTTATTTTCCTCGACGAACCGACCACTGGGCTCGATCCCACCAGTCGCCGGCAATTGTGGGAGATCATCCAGACGTTTGCCGACCAGGGGCGGACGGTTTTGCTGACGACGCATTACATGGAAGAAGCCGAAAAGCTGTGTGACCGGGTTGCCATTTTTGACAACGGACGGATCATCGCCGAAGGAACTCCACGTGAATTGATCCGGTCGCTGGGCGCCGAGCACCGGATCGAGTTTTCGTGGTCAGGTGACTGGCCTGGCACGGCCGACCAGGCGATTTCCTCCGTGAAAGGGATCGAATCGATCACTCACGACGATCACACGGTGACGCTGACGATTGATCATCCGCACGAAGTCCTGCCGCCGCTGGTTCAGAAGCTGTTGGAGTCGGGTGTGATCCTGACCAATCTCGCAACGCGGCAGGCCAGCCTGGAAGACGTATTTGTGAGTTTGACCGGGCGGCACTTGAACGAGCCCGACGAGGTCCAACCGGAAAAGGTTGCCGGGGAGGTGGCAGAATGAACAAACCTGTCCCTTCTGCAATCTGGGCCGTGACGATAACACGGCTGCGCGAATTTATCCGCCAACCCGAGGCGGTTTTTTGGGTTTACATTTTTCCGATTCTGATGATCGTTGTCCTCGGGATCGCGTTTCGAAATCAGGGGGAGGAAAAGAAGAGTATCGAGATCGCCGCCGGACCGGGTGCAGCGAAGGTTGCCGAATGGCTGGCGGTTGAGCCGGGCGTTGAGACGACGGTTCGGGATGAAGCCGAGTGTCGGGAGCGGCTGACATCGGGCAAGAACACGCTGTATGTTTTGGCCAAAGATGCCGATGCGAAGACCGTCGAGTATTTTTTTGATCCGACACAACCCGATGCCAGGAACCTGCGGGCGGACATTGACCGGCGGCTGCAAGCTGCTGCAGGACGGACCGATGTTGTTTCGGCCAGCGACCGGCACGTGACGGAGCCTGGCGGCCGTTACGTCGACTTCCTGGTGCCCGGACTGATCGGGATGGGGTTGATGGGTGGAGGACTTTGGGGAGTTGGTTTCGCGATTGTCGATTTGCGAATTCGAAAATTGCTGAAGCGTTTTGTCGCCACCCCGATGCGACGGACCGATTTTCTGGGTGGGATCATGATCAGCCGGATGGTGTTCATGGTTCCCGAGATCATTTTGATGATTGCCTGTTCGTGGCTGTTTTTTGGGGTTCAGGTACGGGGGAACTGGCTGGCGCTGATCGCGATTATTCTCGTGGGGGCGGTGCAGTTTTCGGGGATTGGATTGCTGGTGGCGGCCAGGTGCAAGACGATCGAGTCTGCATCGGGGTTGATGAATCTGGTGATGTTGCCGATGTGGACGTTGTGCGGGATTTTCTTTTCGTGGGAGCGTTTCCCGGAAGTGGTCCATCCGCTGATTCGTCTGCTCCCCCTGACACCGTTGATCGATTCGCTTCGCGATGTGATGATTCACGGCGCGTCGTTCTGGTCCCAGTGGCCCGAGCTGATTGCCATGATGTTGTGGGGTGTGGTGACGTTTGCAATTGCATTGAGAATATTCCGATGGCACGCGTAGGGGCACTGGAACGGGCGAGAGGCAGAAGGGGCCACGGGCTGGAGATGGCTTCCGTCGGAGCGTTTGTGCTGGTGCAGTTGCTGGCTCCGCTGATCGTTGGCGAAGTGTACCCGTTCACCATTTCGCCGATGTTTTCCGACCAGCCCGATTGCTATGCGACTTACCAGGTGTTTGACGGGTCGGATCAGGAGTTGGATGCCAGCCGGTTTGGGTTGCATCTGGTGTATGACGGAAATCCTCCCGGTTTCGGGGTAGGGATCTGTCCGCGACCGACGGTTCACGGGTTTGGAGAAGTGTGCGACCGTGACACAGTTTCCGGTCATGTTCGCCAGATGATGCGACAGGATTCCAGTTTGCCCAGGATGGTCAGGATTCGGCAGCAGGTGGTACAAGGGGGAGACGAGCAATTGCAAACCACCACCAACGAATGGACCGTCCGGGCCGACGACGGTCAGTAGGCATGTCGAATCCGGAAATCACCACTTCGGCAGTTGCGGAACCGGAATCGGGGAGCCGGATCGGTCGGTGGATGAAGGCCTGCGGAGAGATCCGGTTCGGTCTGTTTTCGCTTTGGTGGCTGTTGCTGTTTGCGATCATTCTGGCCTGTCTGCCGTTTGAGCATATGGTTGGAGAGCGGACGGGCGTAACTGTGACGCTGTTTTCCTGGTTGCCCTCGGAACTGCTTCAGTCCCCGCAGCTTTATTTTGTGGTGCGGATCTGGCTGGTTGTGTCGGCGGTCCTGTGGTTTACCTGGATTGCGGTTCCCTGGAGTTGCTGGTCGACGGTGATCGCGTTTACGTTGATCTGGTCGTTGCGGATGGAAAACGTGACCAACGGGGCGCATATTTTCAATGCAACCAACACGTTGTTGTTTATTCACGCGATGTGGTTCCATTTTTACGGAGCCAGGTTGGGGCTTGCCCGGCAGGGAGGACGTTTGTGGACGGCCCGTCTGTATCCACGCTGGGTGTTGTGGTTGAGCATTTTTTATTTGGGCTGGTTTCACACGCTGGCTGGATTTACAA
>Ga0163150_10006206_pt1 | contig 14778 bp, 11 predicted proteins | sample OliLakLV19P2IB_FD_148628 | JGI IMG/M metagenome (GOLD analysis project Ga0163150, IMG submission 148628) | Freshwater microbial mat bacterial communities from Lake Vanda, McMurdo Dry Valleys, Antarctica - Oligotrophic Lake LV.19.P2.IB | ecosystem: Environmental > Aquatic > Freshwater > Lake >...
ACACCGTGGGTTGCCGCAAAAGCGGGGAGAGGTATTGAGTGGCTCAGGAACACCCGAGGTAAAAATTGGGTACGCACAATGGATGCTGCAGTTAAACAAGAGGAGGAAAGAAAGGAGTATGCAAAAGCAAATCTCAATTTGACTGCAGATCAACGCAAGAAACTTGGTACTGATGCATTTGGAAACCGATTAGTGAGAGAGCAGATAAACGCTGCAGAAAATAAAAAAGATAACCGCATCAAAAAAGGGACAATGGTGGCCACTGCATTTATTACCGGAGGTGGCGCATATATGCTTAGTAACCCAAATCTCTACGGAGAAACTGAAATGTTTAGAGATACCGTGCACGGCTCTCCAAAAGTTGTACCTCAAGCACCCCCAGGTCAAACTGCTCCCACTCCTCAAGAGGTGTCTCCCTTGGGGGAAGGCGACGTGCGCAGAGGAGTAGCGCCAAGTAATCTCCCCACCAATCCTAAGGATTCAATTCCACAGACCTATGGCCCGAATGAAATTCCAGTTCGTACTTCTCCTTCAGCTTTAGCGGGGAAGAATGGGACAGTGCTATCGAGTTCAGTAGAAGGTTCTCCAGTAATTGAGCAGCGACCCAGCGCACCCTTAAGGAGCGAAGTGCCACGTGCTCCAGCTGAAGGCTTGCCTGAAAAAACTGAACGAATCATAAAAGAAACTGTTAATGAGCCAAATAGGTCGAGGATATTATTTACAGAGCAGATCAGCGTATCTAAGGGAGATACAGTATGGGGACTATCAGAAAAAGAACTTCTTAATGATCCACGCTTTCAAGTACTCAACCGCGCACAGCAAGATTATGTTCTTGATTACCGAAATAAAGTTTTGCAGTCTGAACTCAATCAGCTTTCAACTCCCGAGAAAGTAGCGAGGGGATTTGCTTCAGGGAATATCGATCGTATTCAAGCTGGAGGAAAAATTAATCTCTCAATTCAAAATCAAGACGCAGTGTTGAATGAAGCCGTACAGAAGGCACATACACTAAACGAGGCTCAGCAAACTAACATTCTTCGAAACAGAGGGTACACCCCAGAACAAATAAAAACTGAACTTTCTAAACCAATTGCTATCCCAGTTGTTGAGAAACCTGCAGCTCCTGACGTTGTGGAGCGTAGTCCAAAAACAAAACTTACTGCGCCAAAAGATTTGGTAAGTGTGCCTCCTACCCCTACACCAGACACGCCGCCTCCCTCTTCTCCTTCAATGGAAGCAATTCGAGAAAATGTTGAAGCAGATCGAGAAATACTTTTAAGTGACGCAGCAGAAAAACTTCGTGGCAGAGAACTCACGCCAGGAGAAGCTTCGCGTGAAGAGTTAGCAGCACTGCAGGCACGCGATCTTGAGCGCGTACAACAACAAGCGCGTGTAGATGCAATTCCAGCAACTCCAACTAATCAAGACGCTCCAGATCAATATATGCAGGATCAATCTGGCGAAGAAGCGAGGCAATTCGAAATGGATGTTCGCATAGAACAGCACAACCAGGTTCAAGAATTTTTCGGCACACCGCGACGCTTCTGGTCTATTTTCGGAGCGCCAGATGATGGAACACGGGTATTTGGAAATATTGAATGGCGCGGAGCAGAAGATTTCCTGGCAGCAGCAAAAAAGGACGTATCGGGAATGGCTCAAAGTATCGGCATGCAAGAAACGAGGCTTCAAGAATTTGTACAGTACGTTGAGCAAATGAGAGACACGTATAACTTAGACACGGATTCAAAAACCATCGGCTCTCTTTTAATGGACATCACGCGTCAGAGCGTACGATCAGCACATAATCCAAATTAGTTTATGAGAAAAGAAACTAGTAATACATCAGATCTCTTAGGTCTATCGTCTCTTTCAAAAAAAGATCAGGAAGAGATTTTGGAAATACACGCAGACACGATTTTTCAAGGGATACTATTGCGCACAATGCCGCGCATACCAGAAGAATCACTTCATCAATTTCAGAATATTCTTGACGGGAAAGATCAAACTGCCATTATGAATTTTTTAAGAAAAGAAGTTAAAGAGTTCGATGCAATTGTTGAAGATGAAATAGCTATTTTTAAAAATCTGACGGCGAGTTCTCTTCCGCCACTAACACCAGAAGAAAAGAAAACAATTCGAGGTTAATGTAAGAAAGTGCTATAGTCCTTCTTGTGAAACATCTCGAAGGACTCAACGACGCGCAAAAAGAAGCCGTTTTATGCACAGAAGGACCACTGCTTGTTCTTGCTGGCGCGGGAGCGGGGAAGACACGCGTGATCACGCATCGCATTCTTGAAATCGTTCGCAAAGGAGCGTCGCCTCAATCAATTCTTGCGGTCACCTTCACCAATAAAGCTGCAAAGGAGATGCGCGAACGCACCAAGCTCCTTCTACTCGAATCTCCTGAGCTTTCTTTTCCGGTTCGAGAGTATGAAATGCCCACAGTTACCACGTTTCATTCTCTTGGGCTCATGGTAATCAAAGAGAATTGCAAACTGCTCGGACTCTCTCGCACACCTGCGATCTTCGATCGATCAGACTCGATGCGCGCAATCAAAGAAGCAATGAAGGAGACTAATGTTTCTGTGGAAGAAATTGAACCGCGCGCACTGCTCTCGCGCATTTCACGAGAGAAGGGTAACGGCGTTTCACTGTTTGAATACCGCGACGCTGTGGGACAGGGTCAGGATGTAATTTCACGAGTGTGGGAGCGCTATGATGCGATACTGCGGAGTGAGAAGGCGGTTGATTTTGATGATTTACTTTTGCGTTCAGTGCGACTTCTAAAAGATAACTTCGAAGTTCGCCTAGGATACCAAAGGCGCTATGGATATCTTTTGATTGATGAGTATCAAGATACCAACCGCGTGCAAAATGAAATGGCAGAACTATTAACGGGAGAGGCAGTTAACATTTGTGCGGTGGGAGATATTGATCAAAATATTTATAGCTGGAGAGGTGCGGAACTTAAAAATATTCTTTCGTTCGATAAGCGATACAAGGGCGCGCGAGTTATTATGCTTGAAGAAAATTATCGCTCGACCCAAACCATACTCGTTGCAGCGAATGATGTAATCAGAAAAAATCATTATCGCGCAGAAAAAAATCTTTTCACAAAAAATGGAGATGGAGAAAAGATTGCGCTCTATGGCGCGTATGACGAAACAGATGAGGCCAATTTTATTGCGCGTAAAGCACATGAATTAATTGGTGAGGGTGCGCGGCCGCGCGATATCGCGGTTTTATTTCGAGCGAACTTTCAATCAAGAGCGCTTGAAGAAGCGTTTCTTAATCGCGAGATTCCATACCAAGTGCTTGGCGTAAAATTTTTTGAGCGTAAAGAAATCAAAGATTTGCTATGCCTCATCCGAGCAGGACTTGAACCCGACTCGACTTCAGACATCAAGCGCATTGCAAATGTGCCTCCCCGAGGCATTGGCAAAGTAACACTGCTTTCGATTTTGGCAGGAAGAGAAAATGAATTAAAAGGTGCAACAAAAGAAAAAGTGCAATCATTTAAAAATTTACTGATTCGCATTGGAGAGTGCGCGCGAACAAGACCACCAAGCGAAGTAGTGAAATTTGTTTTAGCACAGAGCGGTCTTGAAGCTCATTTTAAAGAAGGAGATAGCGAAGACGAGGAACGATTGCAAAACTGTTTTGAATTAGTCTCACTCGCGATGCGATACGACACCATGGATCCTATGCTTGGTGTTGAAAAACTTCTTGAAGACGCGGCACTTGCATCTGATCAGGATGAACTGAAAGAAGACGCAGACGCAGTGCGCTTGATGACGGTGCACGCAAGCAAAGGACTTGAATTTCCCTATGTGTTTATATCAGGAATGGAAGAGGGGTTGTTTCCATTCGAGCGCGGCGTGGGGCAGACTGGAAAAACTTCGCCAGAGGAAGGGGAGGAGGAACGCCGATTGTTTTATGTTGCACTCACACGCGCAATGAAAAAAGTTTTTTTATCATACGCGTATGTGCGCACGATGTACGGTTCAAAATTAATGGGAGCAGCATCTTCATTTATTGTTGATATACCAGCGGACCTTATTGAAGATGAGGGTCCGGAGCGCATTCGCACTATTTATCTCGACTAACGGTATCTAAGGAATCACTTCTGTATCTATAAATAATTATATGAAACCAAGGAAAAACAGACATATTGAACAAAAAAGATTGGGAATGGCTCGTGACGAACAAAATAGCCCGGAACTCGTTAAACTCGGGCAAGTTAGACCAGAGCAAGCTGAATTTGGAGAAAGCAAAGGGAAGGGTGGGCTGTATGCTAAAAAATCACTCGGCCAACATTTTTTAGTCGCACATACCTATGTGCGCGCGATGGCTGACGCGGGGAAAGTCTCCCGCGGAGATATCGTGCTTGAAGTGGGCCCAGGTATGGGCGTTTTGACTAAGGAATTGCTTGAGCGGGGGGCAAAAGTCATTGCAATCGAGAAAGATGACCGGATGATTCCATTACTTATAGAGCAATTTGGAGATTTTATTGCAAAAAAGCAGTTAATTCTTGTACACGGCGATATTTTGGAAATAAATCTAAAGAAATTAGGTCTGAATGTAGGAAAATACAAGGTGGTCGCCAATATTCCATATTATATTTCGGGACTTTTGTTCCGTTTTTTCCTTACACACCCTATTCAACCCTCATCAATGACCCTTTTGGTGCAAAAAGAGGTGGGGAATCGCATCGCACGCTCAAAAAAGGAGAGTTTGCTAAGTCTTTCTGTAAAAGTGTACGGAAAACCCTTATTTATTAAAAAGGTGCCTGCAGGAGCGTTCAATCCAATGCCCAAAGTAGACTCTGCGATCCTTACTATAGAGGGCATATCGAGGGATAGATTTACAAAAAAGGGCCAGGAACAACGATTTTTTGAACTTATTCATGCAGGATTTGCCCATAAGCGCAAAAAACTAGGAAAAGCACTTACTCCTTATATAGGAGCAAGGGCTCAAGAGGTAAAAGATATGCGTGCAGAAGATTTAGCGCTTGAAACCTGGATTGACCTCTCAAAATAGCGATGCGATACTCGCTTTGAAAAAAATTACTGCGAGTTGAGAGAAACCTGCCACGAGTGATGCGTTGATGAGTGGAGCACTCTTTCTATATATAGACATCCACACACGGGGAACAATTGCGAAAGAATAGGGAGAGGCGGGGTTATACTGTATACGTGAAAATAGCACGGTATCTGCCGAGTCGGCAGTTTTCATTCATACTCGGATCCCTTCTGATTGCTGGATTGATTATTTATGGAGCGTCTTTACTTGGAAAAGGAAAGTCGCTTAATTCTATTTCTCTTACGCCCACAGAAACTTCGCGAGATATCGCAAACCTTGATACAGACAAGGACGCTCTGCCCGATTGGGAAGAGGGAGTGCGTGGTACCAATCCAAACAAGACAGATACTGACGATGATGGGACCAATGATGGAGATGAGGTGAGTGCGGGGCGCAACCCGGTAAAACCTAGCCCTGATGACAATCTGGTTTCCGAGCAAGAAACCCTGATGCTGCAGCAGTTGATTGCCGCCGCCTCCTCAAGCAACCTCACCGACTCGGTTTCAAAGGGTATCTTTGCGCAATATGTTGCCTCAAAGCAAAAGGGCGCGAGTGCAACTGCTCAAGGCGACGCTGTAATGAATGCAATTGCGAAAGCATCACTCCCCCTTAAAGGAAAAATATATAAAATTTCTGATTTGAATGTTGTAAATCTGACTGATGAAACCTCTGTGAGAAATTTTTCAAACACAATGATACGCGTTTTGGACGCATACCCCGGTGCGCGCTTTCCAAATGTAATTTCAATGCTCACCACGAGTGTAGACAGGGGGGATGCACGTGCGAATGTACGACTCACACAAATTGGAGCAGACTATAGATCAATGGCGCGGGATCTTGCAAAAATTCCGGTGCCAACTCAATTTTCACAAAATTATCTAGGGCTTATTAATTCACTCGAGAATGCAGGCGCCTCTCTTGATGATCTCTCGCATCTAAGTGACGATCCGGTTCGAGCGACTGCAGGACTCCAAAACTTTACAAAGATGAGTTCAATCGGCACTAATAATCTCGTACAACTTACGCTCATCATTATGAAGACCGGTATTAAATTTGGACGCGCAGAGCCAGGATATGCACTTGGCGAATATCTCAATACGCTTGCTGCCCGAGCGAACGGCATATGATGAAGCGACTCACACACACATTGGTGTCCGTGGTTCTTCTTGCGGGATTTTCTGCACCATGGATAACAATCGTGTCTTCGCCCCAATACGCATTTGCACAAGGCACACTTCCTAATTCATCAATTCAAAGCAGTAGAGTCTCGGGCGCAACTGCAAATCAAGCCGCGCGCTCCGGCGGATCGCTCAGCTTCTCTGAAGCTGCGGCGGGTGGCGCAATTAGCGTCGGCGGCTGTCTGGCCGCAGCTGGCATTACAATAGCCGCAGGATTTGCACACCTAGGCTCACTCTTGGGACTCTCAACTGCTGGCACAGCCGTAGGAGGAGCGGCGGGAACAGCAGTTGGGATTGCGGCAGCAGTGCCAGTGTATGACCCAGCTAACGATGGAAAAAACGTATCGAAGCTTGCCGCATTGGGTATTCAGCAAGTCACGCTCAATGGCGAACTAGCGAAGGAGACGGTACTAGACTGTATTGCGTGGGCACTTGCGAAAATGATTTGGCGCGCAGTCGCAGCAAGTATAATTGATTGGATCAATTCAGGATTCAATGGCAATCCTACATTTATAACGAACCTTGGAAAATTTATGACCGGCATTGCAGACGAAGCGATCGGCAGTATTTTGCAGGGCGATCCCAACTTGGCGTTTCTCTGCAGTCCATTCTCGCTCAATGTTAAAGTCGCTCTTGGCCTCACTTTTAGCAGAAGGCAGGCGCCATCTTGCACATTTACACAGGCAATGAACAACGTTCGAAATTTTATGGGTAACTTCCAGCAAGGAGGTTGGCCTGCGTGGCTTGATTTTACGGTTATTGATGCTAACAACCCGTACGGTGCATATCTCCTGGGCCAGGCACAAATCACTCTCAGTATTCAAACGGCACAAGGTGCGATATCCAAACAGCTTGATTGGGGCAATGGATTTCTCTCTAAAACAGAGCGGGTGTGCAACGGTGGAAAATGTACGGATATTGTTGTAACGCCGGGGGAATTGATTGCAAAGCAAGCGTCGGAAGTTATAGGCGGCGGCCAAACGACACTTCTACTTGCGGACGAATTGAACGAAATTATTTCGGCTCTCGTGAGCACCCTGCTTAATAAAGCACTCGAGAGTTTCTCCGGACTCTCGCAAGCTTCAAGCTATTCGGATAGCTACTATGGTTCTGGCACATTTACTTCAGAGCTTGGTGCAGTAGGGGGGAGCGGGGAATTTGACGCTTCACTTCTCGATGGTGCGCGACAAATTGCAGCACTCGTAAACCAGAGCATCCAAGCAGAGCAGGATTTGCAGTTATACAACCTCGACGCAATAAGCATCATCCAGCAGTCGCAGTTTGAGTATGACTTGCTTATACAATGCTGGGCAAGCAAATCAACACCAAATTCTGGTTCCTATGTGCAAGATCCAGCACTTCGTGCGCAAGCATCCATCAAACAGCAAGAAGCGATTACAGGAAGATCTGTACTCGAAGCGCAGAAGACTCCATTTACCCTAAGAAATGTTACTTCAAATTCAAATGTCACAGAATTGCAGCGCTTTATAGAGCGAGCGGATAGAGCAACGTCTCTGCAAGGACAGAGCGCTGTGCTCCTTGAGTTTTACGCTGCAAACAGAAGCGGTAAATACGCCAGCGCTGGAGATGTGGCAGTCGCACAAGGAAGAATCACTGAACTTACAGCGCAACTCAATACGCAAAGTGCAGCTCTTCAAATAAAGCAGCGGGAGTGTGATGCTTTCCCTGAAACTCTCCCGTAGTACATAGATATGTCTATTCTCCCCCTCAAACTCACACGCGGCACTTTTGGCAAATTGATTGCAACTTCAATGCTGCTGTTCACTGTGTTTGCACCCTTGATAGTACCGTCACTTGCCTCGGCACAGTCTTTTGAGCCTCCTCCAGGAAGTCTCCAGGGCGGTACATTCACACCAAGCGCATCGGTAAGCACGGGCCCTAACGGTCCAGTAGCCGACTCTAGTATTGTGTCGTGCAAACTTGACGATCCTGTTGGCTGCATAGAATCAGTTTTTTATTTCCTCTTTGTGCAAATAACGGCATTTTTTGCGAGTATTGCAGGATTATTTTTTGATTTTGCAACAGCGACTTCAATCGATGGGGGTATTTATTCAAGCAAGTTTATCTCTGACGCGTGGACCATTTCACGAGATTTGGCGAATATGGCATTTGTCTTTTTGTTAATTTATCTTGCATTTACCCTTATTTTAAACATTGCTCACTCGGGAGTAGGGAAGAGTCTGGCGAAAATAATTGCGGTTGCACTTTTGATTAACTTTAGCTTCTTTTTTACACGCGTTGTAATTGATGCATCAAATATTCTCTCGCACGCCTTTTACGACAACATTCGAGGGCGTGATCTCACCACCAATGGCTCTTCTGCAAGCGCAGGAGGTAGGCCAATTGCGGTTAAAAGCATATCTGAGGGAGTGCTTGCGGGGATAAATCCTCAACAGCTTTTAAGTGATAGCAATAACAGTTTTAAGGCATATATTAGTCAAGTTCGAGAATCAAAAGTAGCGGGGAGAACTGGCAAATTGGCATTACTCGTCGGCATTTTTATCGCCTTTGGTGTTATTAATATTCTTTTGATTTTTATTTTCTTCGCTGCTGCAATTCAAATGATAGGAAGGATTGTGCGCTTATGGCTAGTGATTATGCTTGCACCTTTAGGGTTTGTTGCGTGGATTATACCCGGGCTGGGATCACTCTCGAAGCGCTGGTGGGACACTCTTTTGCAAAACGCATTCTTTGCGCCTGCCTTTATGCTAGGACTGTACATCATTATCACGCTTGTAAGTTCTGGTGGCCTGCTTTCGGGTATTTCCTCTTCCTTTGGTAATCCGCAAAATGCCACTTCTATTACGGTAATTGCGCAGGGTATTATTGTAGTTTTCTTGCGTCTCGCGATTGTGATTGGTCTTCTCTTTGCCGCACTCAAGATTGGTGATTACTTTGGACAGACATCTTCGAAAGTGATTCTCAATACCGCACAAAAATACACCGGCATGCCATCGTTCTCGAAAATGGGCGGCGCTGCGTACTCTTGGACAGGTGGAGCTGCGGCACGTGCACTTGATAGCGGTATTAAAAATTCTCGGCTTGGAAACACTCTGGTCGGGTATAAGATGCGTCAATACACGACACAACCGCTTGCTAAGGCTACCCCCGGTGGCGCTGAGTCTGCGGCTGCGCGTGCAGATCGACTTAAGAAAGAGAAGGGCGAACGAGATGGTAAGAATCGCGACCTTGATAACAAGGACGTACTCACTAAAGTTAAGGAGGCAAAAACTCCTGCTGCCTATGCTGCACTCCCTCAGAAGCTCAAAGATGACGCGAAAGCAATTATTAATAACGCCAACAAGCGAGAGCTAGAAGCAATGGGCGCAGCTACACTAATCAGCCTCGCTCATCTGCAAGATGGCTCGACCGTGAAGAGGGTGGGTGAAATTGAATCATTCTCAGAACAACAACGCTCAACAAATAAAGAAGCCTGGGCATCTGGACGCACAGAGCATGGCAAACTTGGCTCATCTGATGCTTCTATTAATAAGATTGATTCATACACAAAATCACTTGAACGTAGCGTAAGCAGCCTTACACCAGCCGATCATAGATCGCTAAGTAATACTATGGCTCTTCTTAGCTCTGACACTAAAGTAAATAAGGATAAAATTGACCGGAGCAAGAACGAAGTCACAAGCAGACTTGCTTCCCTCACTGCGCAAAACGAAACGGCTGAAAAGAGAGAGGATGCGGAACAGACCTTGATAACAAATACTTACAACCAGGCAATAGCAACGTTAGATGCAGATGTCCGTGCAAACAGAACGACCCAAGCTCAGGCGGACGTTGAAAAAGATAGAGTTCAAAACGAATTCAGACGACAAAGCGATCAACTTTCTAACACAAAAATAAGTCGAAAAGTTCAATTTTCAACTCAAAAGAGAAATTACGACTCCATTATCGATCACGTTACTGCCATCGAGAAGGAGCGCCCATCTATTGCTACCGATGTTGGAAAGCATCCGACTGGCACACTTTCAAATGGAGAAACTGCCCAATCAACTAATGCGGGAGAATATTATGTTCATGCAAATGCTGTTGCCCCAGTGATACCTCCTCCTCCACCCCCGCCCAACAATCTTTTGCCGAATAATCCGCCCACCAACCGAAGTGCAATTCCCCCGATTCCATAAACATATATATCTATGGCGACACAAGAAGTATTTTCCCAAGAGGAAGCTAAAAAACGGCTCGAAGCATTACCTCCGTCTGTTCGAACCCTTATTTACAGTAAGGAAATGACGGGCATAATTGAGACAATAGGTAAAAAATATAATCTATTTATAGATAAAATTGGAACCCTAGAGTCTGAGACATCATTCTTAATGCTCGGATTTACCGAACCAAAAGATTTTGCTCGCATCCTTTCCGAGAGAATCCCTATAGATCCACCTACGGCAGTCAACCTTGCACAAGATGTTAACGATCAGCTTCTTGTGCGGGTACGGTCCGCTCTCAAGGAAATGTACTTGGATGCTGAGCCTCCAAGAATCACTCCCGACATACCACAAACAGGGGAGAGCGTTGAGCCAATTGCACAGCAGTTGGCACAAAAACCAGATCCAATTATCCCCGGCAGTGCACCCGCACCTCTTTCATCTGTAGATGTAACACTCACGAGTACGCAGGCATCTCCTGCAGAGAAAATAAATATCGCGCCACAGGTATCCCCACAGCCCAGATATTCGAAAGATCCGTACCGAGAGGAAATAGGGTGAGGGAGGACTAATGGAATCTCGGTATATACTTATATAAATGCAATACCAAGTTCCTCAGTTTATTGAAGTTGAAGATAAAATATTTGGCCCCTTAACGGCCAGGCAGTTTATTTATCTTGCCGGAGGCGGCGGGGTTACTCTTGCACTGCTTAGCATCTTGCCACTTATTATCGCTCTTATTGTTGCAACACCAATTGTTGCACTCGCTGGCGCGCTTGCGTTTTATCAAGTTAATGGCCGACCGTTTCTCTCTGCGATGGAAAATGCCTTTAATTTCTTCGTGAGAAAAAAACTCTACCTCTGGAACGCACAGCACACTAAGAGAACCTCTTCGAAAGTCCCGGCTTCAGTAGTGCCCACAATGGGATCGCTTGTTCCAAAAGTCTCAGAAAGTAAGCTTAGAGACCTCTCCTGGAGCCTCAATATTAAAGATCGCCAGCTGATGGGTGAGCGGCCAAATCCGGTAACCGAACAATTCAAAATCTGAGTATGGCTGCCATTAACGCTGAGGCGACACAGACATTCGTTCCAATCAAAGAAGTACGCGATGGCGTGGTGATTCTTAAAGATGGTTCTATGCGCGCCATTTTAATCGCTTCCTCAGTTAACTTCGCGCTTAAGTCCGGCGATGAGCAGACTGCGATTATTTCGCAATTCCAACAATTTCTTAATTCGCTTGATTTTACGACGCAATTTTTTGTGCAATCGCGTCAGCTTGATATCAGGCCCTACATCGCGCTTTTGGAGAAGCGGTATGTTGAACAGACTGACGATCTGATGAAAATTCAAATTCGCTCTTACATCACATACATTCGCGATTTTACCGAGCGCGCCAACATTATGTCCAAAAGTTTCTTTGTGATTGTGCCATATGATCCTCCGATTGCATCCCGCAAAGAGGGCATTCTCGGCGGACTCCTTGGTGGAAACAAAACAGAAGCACAGGCAGACGCATCGTTTAGCGATCACCGACAGCAATTAGAGCAGCGTGTTGCGGTAGTGGAACAGGGGTTGGTGCGCACCGGCGTGCGCACCGCAATGCTTGGCACAGAAGAGGCAATTGAGCTGTTTTATAAATTATTCAATCCAGGAGAACTCGAGAAACCGATGCAAATAACACAATAAATCTATGGCCTTTCTAGATATCTTTAAAAATAAAAATCAATCAGATCGGATAGCCCCTCCCTCGGTGCTTGCACCTATTCTCCCTGAGGAGATTTATAAGGAAGGCGTGCTCGAACTGCAGGATGTGATTGCACCCTCAGCACTTAAGGTCTCGCCAAAGGAACTTAACTTGGGCGATAAGATTGCACGAACATACTTTGTGATGTCCTACCCGCGCTATCTGACTGATTCGTGGTTTGCGCCAATCATCAATCTCGATAAGGTGCTCGATATTTCTATCTTTATCCACCCTACGGACACGGCGGAAGTGCTTAAAAAATTCCAAAAGAAAGTTGCGGAGGTACAAAGCCAGATCATCTCAAGAGGGGATAAAGGATTGGTACGCGATCCGGTACTTGATACCGCATATAGAGATCTAGAAAATCTTCGCGATCAACTACAACAGGCGTCAGAAAAAATGTTTGATGTGGGCGTGTACATCACCATTTACGGAAATACCTCAGAGGAACTCGATAAAACCGAGTCAGAAATCAAATCCATTCTCGAATCGCGTCTGGTATATATTAAGCCCGCACTATTTCAACAAGAGCAAGGATTTAAAAGTGCGCTTCCGATTGCGCTTGACGAGCTGCAGGTGCACAGCAAATTAAATTCAACACCGCTTTCATCGATTTTCCCATTCGTATCCTTCGACCTTACCTCTGATAAGGGAATTCTCTACGGCGTTAACCGCCACAATGCGAGCTTGATCCTCTTTGATCGTTTTTCTCTTGAGAACTACAACTCTGTAGTGTTTGCAAAATCAGGATCTGGAAAATCGTACACCACCAAACTCGAAATCCTGCGAACCCTTATGTTCGATACAGAAGTAATTGTGATCGACCCTGAGCGCGAGTATGAATTTTTGGCAGACGCTGTTGGTGGCCGCTACTTTAATATTTCCCTCACCTCCGAGCACCATATCAACCCTTTTGACCTACCTGCACCTCGTGAGGACGAATCGCCTGCAGATGTGCTTCGTAAGAATGTTGTTGAACTCGTGGGACTGTTTCGCATTATGCTAGGCGGACTTACACCTGTTGAGGATGCAATTATCGATCGCGCAATCACCGAGACATACGCGCTTAAAGACATAACGCCCACTGCCGACTTTGGCCAAGTTGAGCCGCCGCTGCTTTCTGACTTTGAATTGGTTCTCGCGGGCATGGATGGATCTGAAGAATTGGTACAGCGCCTTTCAAAATACACCAAGGGAACGTGGTCGGGCTTCCTCAATCAACCCACCAACGTCGATCTCAATAAAAAACTTGCAGTCTTTTCAATTCGCGATATGGAAGACGATCTCAAACCGGTTGCAATGTATCTTATTACGCACTACATCTGGAACTCGGTGCGCAAAACACTTAAAAAACGACTCCTGGTGATCGATGAGGCATGGATCATGATGAAGACGCCAGATACAGCATCCTTCCTCTACTCAATGGCAAAGCGAGGACGAAAATACTATTTGGGACTCGCGACCATCACACAAGACGTCGCGGACTTCCTCAATTCGCCTTATGGATTACCTATGATAACGAACTCATCAATACAGTTGCTTCTCAAACAATCGCCGACTTCAATTGATCTTGTACAAAAAACCTTCAACCTCTCCGAGGAGGAAAAATATCTTTTACTTGAATCAGATGTGGGGGAGGGTATTTTCTTTGCAGGACTTAAGCATGTTGCAATTAAAGTTGAGGCTTCGTACACAGAAGATCAAATTATTACCTCAGACCCATCCCAGCTTTTGGCAATCAAAAAGGCGAAGGAAGGGTTGGTTGTGTAACCATGGAAAATAAAGAAGTAGGAACGCTTGCAAAATACACCATTCTTCTTTTTGCAATAAGTATTGATGTCGCACAACTCTTGCTTGGGTTAGGATTTTCCGGGTTAGGATTTTCGATCGCCCTTCTACCGGTACTAGGCACTGCGCTTGGAGCAGTAAGCGTGTTAATTGCCGCTGTCATTAACTTCTGCCTAACAGTGTTTGGTAGCATTATTCTCTCTGCATGGTTTTATTACCTCGGCATAAAGTTTATGGGTCGACTGCCGATTTCGATACTTTTTGAGATGATTCCCATTCTTAATTGGGCGCCCACATTTACGATCGCAACGTGGCTCACTCTTATTGCGCACGAAAACCAAAAAGTAGGGGAGGCAATTGGTGTCGTTGGGGTAGTAACAGGCAACTCTGCGCTTGCTCGCGCTGGCTTTGCGAGTGCGTCACAATCAAGAAGAGGTGTGCCGCCTTCTGTAAACGAAAATGCTTCTGGGGCCTCAACCGGTGTGTCGGGCAACAACGCCCCTAGTGAAGGCAGGGGAGCCAGCGGAGTTGTGTTGCGAAATCCACAGTTTGGAAATATGCGCAACACGCCACCCTCACCAGAGCGCCCACAAAGTGACGGAATCATTAGACGACCCACAAGCGAGAGGAGGGCCGCGTAAAGTAGTGCGCTATACACTCCAATAGCTCCTCTCTTTGCACGGTATACTACTGAGGATGACTCGTATCGTGTCTTCTTGCATATCCGCGTTATTTATTTTTTGCATCGCACTTTTGTGCGCTAGCGCTCCACTATTCTCCTACGCACAGATCACATCGTCAC
>Ga0163150_10006207_pt1 | contig 14776 bp, 26 predicted proteins | sample OliLakLV19P2IB_FD_148628 | JGI IMG/M metagenome (GOLD analysis project Ga0163150, IMG submission 148628) | Freshwater microbial mat bacterial communities from Lake Vanda, McMurdo Dry Valleys, Antarctica - Oligotrophic Lake LV.19.P2.IB | ecosystem: Environmental > Aquatic > Freshwater > Lake >...
AACATTATATAATATCAATAAGTATGTGGATGAAATTAAACGGACACAGAAGCAGATCGAATAAGGAGGAGATATGATTGGATTAGGGACGCTCTCGGCATTTGAGGATGTGCAAGCGTTAATCAAAGGAAAAGTTGGAGAGTTCTTGGCAGCGGAACAGACGATTCGTAAACATATGCAGAATCCATCTGTAACAATTCGTGGGAAGGCAGCTGGATTGCTTGGTGCACATCAAGCATTGGAAATAGAATTAGGAGGTGCACAGGCCAAGATTGCACAGTTCCAGACAGGAGCGTGGTCATTCTCTGATGTAATAACACTTGGGGACGTAGGGACCCGGTTGTTACAACATTTGTCGAGTGTGGCTAGTTTGGAACGTGAGGCAGGAGGTGTGGTATCGGCTGGATTGTTGCCGACATCGATGGCACCTATTCTTGGTGTTTCAGCAGCCGTAGGATTGTTAGCGTATCTTATCTTACGGAAGTAACCAATCCATTGCCTTTTCAGTAGGCGATGTAGAAATTTACGTGATCGTCACTGAGGTGTCTGTGGGAGACACAGCGATAGCGCCAGTGGGAACGATCCAGAGTGGGTTAATCATTATATTTACCACTCAATAATAGGAGGTTATCATGGCATTGCTTGGGAAATTTATCGATCAGCGAACCATTGCGGCTATTGCATCAAACGGTTCTGCATCATTTGCGCATGCATTGCCTGCATCGCCTGATTTCATTGTGATTCAGGGATTTACATCGGCAACTGTCGCATCAGGTGCATCTGCATTACCATCATGGAGTGCTGATGCAACAAACGTGACATTGTTTGGAACTGGTGTTGGTGGTAACATCATTTCTGTCACAGCGATCGTGGCACATAGTATCATCCGCTAATGGATGAGAGCCTTCCTTACCGGTTCCTTAGCTCTTCAGAACTGAATGGAACCGGTTATATGAGGTACAATATGAAGGAAGAATAATTGGAGATATATATATGATGGCAAAAGCAAAGGCCGTAAGTACTCATCGTATTCGATATACATTAGATGAGACGACATATGATTGTAATGAAGAAGCAATGACCTATGATGATGCAGTGCAACAACTAATGGATCGACTAGAGATATCGTTTCCATTGAGTAAGGGCCATATAATTACCATACATTCAAATGAAGAAGCAGCGCCAACGAGAAAGTAGGGAGGAGAGGATGACGACAGCGAGGAAACAACGCATACTGTGCGTCTGTCAAGGGGGAAATTGTCGATCAGTGCATTTGGCCTATGTCTTGAAATATAGTTATGGTGTTGATGCATTAGCGTGTGGATATGAAGGGAATACGCATAGTACATTGGAGATGTTGTGTGGATGGTCAGATTATATCATCGTTGTTCAACCACAGATGATGAGTTATATTCCTGAAAGATTTCAAGAAAAAGTTCGTGTGTTTGACGTTGGGCCAGATCGATTCTTTCAACCGAACAATGAGTTGTTAGATTTGTTTAATGAGAAAATCATTGGGCAAATCAGAAGTATTGATGATAAACCAACTGATGATGCACATCCAATTTCTCCACCAGTACCAGTTGGACATTCATAAAGAGGATACATGATGAAAGTCTATGAGGATACAAAAGTAGAAGAACCTGAAAATGCTGGTGAGTATATCGCACAACTGAGGTATTCTGCTGAGGAGCGTACCGAGTTTTCGCGCGTCATTAAAGAATTTAATGAGTTGTATTATAAGCTTGTTGCACAGACATGGGGCAATACCAAATGGCGTGGTGTCAATGTTATGAAGACGCCAACGGATTTATGGATCTATCAAGAGTTGATTCATAACATTCGGCCAGATTTGATCATTGAGACTGGGACATGTTATGGTGGGAGTGCATTGTATTTGCGTAATCTCTTAAATGTTATTTTTCCAAGTGGACAAGTAGTTTCGATTGATGTGTCACATGAGCATTTGCAGCAGCCAGCACGTGAAATAGGGATTAAGTATTTGCTTGGGTCATCAGTCAGTGACGAGATTCTTGTGCAAGTGAAAGCATATATTGCAGCATATCATTGTCAACGAGTAATGGTGATCCTTGATAGTGCGCATGAGAAAGAGCATGTATTGAAAGAATTAGAACTGTATGCGCCATTGGTCTCAGTCGGTTCAATCTTAATCGTCGAGGATACAAATACTGATGGCCCATTTGAAGCACTCAATGAATGGCGATCACACCACCCAGAATTTCGACAAGAATATATGGCTGAGAAATTTTTATTGACATTCAACCGCGAAGGATATTTTGAGAGGGTCGCATGAATCGCCCAGCCATTGTTTCACGAAGTGCGTATCCAGAGATTATCGTTGGGAAAAGTTTAATCACTCGAAAAAAGGTCATTGGGACAACAGTTGATATTCTTATTGATAATAATACTGGGCCAAAAGCGTATATCATTACAATTATAAATCCAGCGACACCACTCTATATTGGTGGACCTGGAGTAACTGTTGATAGTGGATTTCCGATTGATTCATCACAGCTCTTTCAGTTTGGAATGCTTGAGAATACGAAATTGTATGCAGTTGCATTGACAGATCTTGATGTTTACATTCTTGATATGGGGTTATAAAATGCAATGGCTCATGGTTATGATCATGCTGTTCTTTGCAGATGTTGGGATTGCATTGGCACAGCAACAAGTCTTGAGTCTTGAAAGTGGGCCATCAGCATTCCAAGCAGTGCGACCTCAAGGACTATTAAATAACACTGTGGCTATACGACCGCTCTATAGTTTACCGGTGCTACCATGTTTTGCAACAGCCGTTGCACCAACATATACAGAAGGCTCGGAAGTTAAATGTTCGACCACTCTAGCTGGCGAAATACGGATGAGTGGTGGAGGTGGAGGAGGTGGGACAAGTTCAACATTTGGTGCTGCATTTCCTGCAACTGGGACTGCTGCTGGGTATTTTGATGGTACGAATATGCAAGGGGCTCGGGTCTTTGATCTTGATACAGGTGGTGGCACAGAATATGTTGCTGGTGCAGCATTACGATGTAGTGCAGCAGGAGGTTCAACTGAATGTTTACCAGCAACAGCAACATCAGCTGACGGTCTTGCAAATATAACAGCATCATTTTTACATGGTTATGGGTATATGTATAATGGTGTAACATGGGATAGGATAAGAGGAACGATAGCTGGTGGGTTGTTATCAAATGTGAGTAATGCTTTTCTTTTAGATGCAACGTTTACAGGGAGATTTCCAGCAGGAAGTACACCAGCAGATAATGAATCAAATGCAGTAACTATTTCACGTATTGGTAATTTTAACTTTATCTTTGACGGTGCAGCATGGGATCGATGGACAGGTGCAGTGAGTCAATCAGGTATATGGTCAGTCCGTATACAAGATGGTGTTGGGAATGCACTTGCATCATCAGCTGTCAATAATCCAACGACAACGCAGCAAGGTCTCATTACACGGTCGTTTGAAATTGGTGCTACTACAGCAACATTAACAAACGTAAATGATTCAGCAACAAACGTGACATTACTTTCTTCAAATGTTGATCGGTTAGGTGGAACAATTTATAATGATTCAGATCAAACGCTCTATGTAAAATTTGGTGTTACAGCCTCAACAACAAGTTTTACAGCAAAGGTTTTTCCTGACGGATATTATGAATTGCCAAAACGCTATCTTGGACAAATCGATGGGATATGGGCAAGTGATAGTACTGGTGCAGCACGAATCACGGAGTTAACGCCATAATGCCTATTACATATCCACCACTTGTAGTTATTGCAGGAGGGAATACTGCTGGCGCATTAGCAACCATTAGAACAGGTTCGTTCTTTATGGCAGGTGGGAATAACATTACACTGTCACAGAATGCTAATAGTATTACAATTAGTGGTGCAGCTGGAGGAGGTGCGGCAGGAACAAATACATTTGGAATGTCGAATTTGGGAAATACATCTGGGACATCAGGTGTAATTTCAGGTTCAGCATTGCAGATGATTCTTGCTGGCGGTAATAATATAACGTTGAGCCAATCCATTAATGGTAGTTCAGCGACAATTACAATTAGCGCAGCAAATCAGACAGTTGAATCACAAACGCTTGGTATATCAAATCTTGGAAATACATCAGGTACATCTGGTGTGATTAGTGGTGGACAAGTACGATTAATATTGGCTGGTGGGAATAATGTAACGTTAAGTCAAAGTATTAATGGTAGTTCAGCAACTATTACAATCAGTGCATTTAATCAAGTGTTTCAATCGAATACACTTGGTATTTCAAATCTTGGGAATACGTCTGGAACGTCTGGTGTCATTAGTGGTAGTCAATTGCAGATGGTCTTTGCAGGTGGAAATAATATCACGTTATCACAATCAATCAATGGTTCATCTGCAACAATTACCATTAGTGCTTTTACGCAAACAGTGCAGACACAAGGTTTTAGTAATACATTTGGAATATCAAATCTTGGAAATACCTCAGGAACGTCAGGTGTTGTGAGTGGTACTGGTCTTCAAGTACTTTTTGCTGGTGGCAATAACATCACACTCAGTCAAAGTATTAATGGAAGTTCTGCAACGATTACCATTAGCGCATTCACACAGTCTGCTGAATCAAATACTGCGGGTATATCAAATCTTGGAAATACATCTGGAACGAGTGGTGTTATTAGTGGGAATCAAATTCGATTGTTGTTAGCTGGTGGTAATAACATAACGTTATCACAATCGATTAACGGGTCATCTGCAACAATCACAATCAGTGCATTTACACAAACCGCAGAGTCAAATACATTTGGCATATCAAATCTTGGCAATACGTCAGGAACAAGTGGTGTTGTAAGTGGAAATCAAGTTCGCGTACTCTTTGCTGGTGGGAATAACATTACACTCAGTCAATCGATTAATGGTGTATCAGCCACAATTACGATTAGCGGTGCCGCTGGAGGAGGCGCTGGATATACAGCAGGTATGTCGAATCTTGGGAATACGTCCGGAACAACTGGACTCGTGACAGGGCAATTAGTATTTGTTGGTGGTGATAACATTACACTGAGTCAATCAGTGAACGGCGGATCAGCAACGTTAACAATAAGTGCAGCTGCAGCAGGAGGTGGATTTACATATCCACGATTTGCACCATTTGATGAGGCAGTACAAGTTGTTGGACAGCAAGGTCAAGGTACATTACATATACATCCTGTATTATTTCCAAATGTCCAGTTTGATCGAGTTGGATTTCGGATAAATTTTTCAAATGCAACAAACTCAACAGGTAGTATTACTGTATCAATGTGGATGGGGTTATACACACGCAATGTTTCAACAATGTCATTATTTGCAAGTTCATCAACATCGCTTGGTATCACACATTCAGGAACAGTACGAAATAGTTTGCAGATAGGGCCAAGGGTGATGACACTTGGTTGGACAACAACGATTTCAAATGATGAATACTTTGTTGGAATTCTTTCACGGACAACCTCAGGAGGAGCAAATGCATCAGTATCACAGTATCTTGTGTCACAGATTGCAAGTAACTATTCTGGAATTTTTGGTTTAGCGAGTTCAAACAGTGTACAACGACGACTTGGACAAGGTATTTATTCAGCGACAACATCATCACTTCCAAATTCAATTGCATTTAGCCAAATTACAGGAACAGGTTCATTACAACATCGGCCACCAACGCATTTTTACTTGAGTCAAACAGCGTAATGAGGATACAATGGGAGCACCACAAATTGTTACTGATTTAAGTGGGATACATAGTAAAGATTTTGATCGGACAGTTCAACGATTATCAACAAGTCGCGCATATCAAGATTTATCGACAATATGTATCACACCGGCAATTTCAGGTATTCCTCCAAAGGTTGTATTGTCTTGGAGGAATCTTATGGCACCAATGAATCAAAAGTTTTTACATATCATATTAGAGAATATGGAAGTTGGTGATGCGTATAATGCTGGTGTTGAGTTCATTCTTAATCATCCAGAGTTATCAAAGTGGAAATACATCTTGACGCTTGAAACTGACAACATGCCTCAACCAGATGGGTTATTAAAGTTATGTGAGTCAATTAAAGAGTTTGATGTTGTTGGTGGTTTGTATTTTACAAAGGGAGATGGTGGGATGCCAATGATCTATGGAAATCCAAAAGAGATTCCATTATCATTTCGTCCACAACAACCAATGCCAAATATGATTCAACCAGCATGTGGGTTAGGGATGGGCTTTACATTATTTCGAACTTCGATATTTAAAGACAAAAATTTAAGGAAGCCATGGTTTCAATCGAAACAATCACATACACCAGGAGTAGGTTCAGCATGTTATACGCAGGATTTATATTTCTTTGAGGATGCATTTAAGTTAGGGTATAAAATGGCGTGTGATACGAGGGTCACAGTTGGCCATTATGATTATGCAAATGACCGAATTTATTAAAGGGGAGAAGAGGATAATGGGAAAGAAGAGGATTCATAAAAAGTTTTTGAAAGTAATGAAAGGTGGCGTAAATGTATTGCGATTGGATCTTGGGTGTGGAGATAACAAGCGAGAAGGTTTTAAAGGTGTTGATCGAGTGAAGACAGCATCAACAGATTATGTGCATGATTTATTGGAATTTCCATGGCCATTTAAGGATGCATCAGTTGATGAGGCACATTGTTCACATTTCTTTGAGCATATTCCAGGGATGTTACGTGGAAAGTTTATGGATGAGTTGTATCGAGTATTAAAATTTGAGGCAAAGGCAAGATTCATTGTACCGTATTGGTCATCTAAACGTTCAGTGCAGGACTTTACACATACATGGCCGCCAGTTTGTGAAGATTCATTTTTATATTTTAATAAGGGTTTTCGTGATGGGAATAAGTTGACGCATGGGTATTATGATTTGAAATGTGACTTTGATTTTCAATGGGGCTTTGTTGTTGATCAAGGACTGACAGTTCGAAGTGAGGAATATCGGCAGCATGCTATGTTACATGATATTAATGTTGTAAATGATTTGGATCTGACAATTATTAAAGCTATTCGTGAGCCAATTAAAAAATAATGGAGGTAACAATGTGGGGAGCTGAAACGTTACCTGATATCTTACGAGAAGATGAACAACATAAAGAGGAGGATATTAATGCGTTAAAAAAAGAAGGTTGCTGAGTTGGAAGACCGTAAACCGCTTGTTTCTAGTGGGTTACAAGGTGTGAATGTATTTGGATTAGAGATTAATGTGTCAACGTTATTGTTAATTGCAGTCGTTGGGCTTTCTGTGTACATTTTAACAAAGGAGGATAATAAGCAAAGGAAAGTGAGTCGATGGCCATATTCATAGAATGGAGGTGAATAATGATGAAGTCAATCATAGTAATGTTAATGGCAGTGGTAATTGTTATGGCATTTAGTATGTCGCTATTTGCAGGTGATAAGGATGAAAAGAAAGATGAGAAGAAAGGTGGGAAAGTTCTTCTCTTTGATGCGAAGAAGAAATAAATACTATAACGTTGTTGTAAGAGAGGATGAAAGGGAATGGGAGTATGAGGATGCCAGTTGAAACAAAAATTGAGGACATTAAACAAGGTAGCCATCGTCGTTGTAATATCATTTGTAACATCTTGACATTGGGCATGGTTCCGATTGAATTTGTCGTTGGCTTTGGGCGTATGCAAATGCCAATCAATGGGCAAGTTGGACAGAACGTGATTAAAGGATTTGAAGTTGGGCAAGCTCGAAATATGGCAGTAGAAAATGTCATGCTCATTCCTAAAGATGAGCGACCAAAATGGTTGTTCTTTCTTGGTGATGATATGTTACCGCCATGGGATGGGTTTATGAAATTGCATGAGGAAGCAGAAGCGAATCATTGGGATTGTTTGACTGGGTTGTACTTTTGGAAAGGTGAACCACCAACGCCACTCACATGGCGAGATGATCACATTGGGCGATTATTGCCTGGGAGAGATTACAGCGTTGGTGATGTCATTTGGGTGGATCTGACTGGGTTGGATTTTACACTCATTCGAACTGAGTTGTTAGAGAAGATGGAACCACCATGGTTTAAGACTGGACCAACATTGCGTGGTGATATGCCAAATCAGGATGGAACAGATCGACGAAGTATCGTGTTACATACTGAGGATGTATGGTTCTATGGAAAAGCAAAGATGCTTGGTGCTAAAATTGGTGTACATACTGGTGTGAGAGTTGCACATTACGATGTGAGAACTGGACACGTATACTAGGAGGAAATATGGCACGAAGAAAGAAACGAAGACGTAAGAATCCAGTTGATTATAGTGGGATGTCGCCAAAACTCCATGATCGTATTATGCAGTATCAAGAGACGTTAGAAAAGGTTGCAGAGTTTGGTTCAAGATTGGCAACACATGTTGACGGCCCATTAAAGGCTGCAATTACTGAGGCATGGGAAGCGTGTGATTCATCAGCAGGGGATATACTTGACCTTCTTAATGATGAATATGGAGTTTGATTATGAGTCTTGAAACTGAAGTTGAATGGGGAAAAGCAGCACAACATCCAACAGCGGATGAAGATTTTTCAAATCCAATTGGGAAAGAATTGTTACGAGTCAATCTTGCTTGTGGTCAGAATAAGAAAGATGGATACATTGGGATTGATAGTGTGAAGACGAATGTGACTGATATTGTGCATGATCTTATGACATTTCCATGGCCATTAGAAGATGACAGTGTGTATGAAATGGAATGTTCACATTTTGTCGAGCATATTCCAATTCAATTAATTGATGGATCATTTGGGATGAATAAATTTATGGATGAAGTCTGGCGTGTGTTAATGCCAGGTGGAACCATTCATATCATGTGCCCATACTATACGTCGATGCGAGCATGGCAAGATCCAACACATACGCGCGCCATTACAGATGTTACATTCACGTATTACAATAAAAAGCAAGTTGAAGCTATGAAGATGGATCATTATGCTGGAATGAAATGTAATTTTGAACAAGTCAGTCGAAAACATTATATTACGCCAGAGTATGAAGCAATGGCTGATGAAGCACGAACGTATGCGATGAAACATTATTGGAATGTCGTTGCTGATATTGGGTTTATCCTTCGGAAGGTGCCATTATAGGAGGACATATGAAGGTTCATGTGTTAATGTTTGATGATGAGGGAAGTAAAGAGAAAGGTGAGCCACAAGCTGTTTTTACACGTCTACCTAAAAAAGCTGAATTGTTAAATTGGGTTGAAGCTGAGACAGTAGAAGAAATACATGAAGCATTTAGTTTTGGGTATCTGTGGTTTAAAACGATGACATTGCAGAAGTAGGAGGAGAGATGAGGGTATTATTAACGGGAGGTGCTGGATTCATTGGTCATCACATTGTCGAGCATTTATTGAGGCATTCAGATTGGGATATTGTATTACTTGATCGACTTGATATTAGTGGAAATTTGAATCGAATTCATGAAGTCATTGAGAATAATGCAATTTGTGGGAGATTAACATGGGTGTATCATGATTTTAAGGCACCAATTTCAGAGATGATTGCAAAGGCGATTGGAAGAGTTGATGGGATTTTGCATGTTGGTGCATCAACACATGTTGATAGAAGCATTACTGATCCACTCTCATTTGTGTATGATAATGTTGTTGGCACAGCAAACATTCTTGAGTTTCTTCGACAGGTTGTACCACAAGCATGGATGGTGTATTTTTCAACAGATGAGGTTTTTGGACCTGCACCAGAAGGTGTTGCATATCAAGAATTAGATCGATATAACAGTGGGAATCCATATGCTGCATCAAAAGCTGGTGGAGAAGAATTGTGTATGGCATATGCCAATACCTATGGGCTTGACATTCGAGTGACTCATACAATGAATGTTTTTGGTGAGCGGCAGCATTATGAGAAGTTTATTCCTCTTATCATTAATCATATTTTGCGGCAGCAATTGGTGTTGATTCATGCAAATAAGACAAAGACGAAAGCTGGAAGTCGATATTATATTCATGCACGAAGTGTGGTAGATGCTCTTATGTTCGTCGTAAAGCATGGAAAAAAACAAGAGAAATATAATATCGTTGGATCACAGGAAGTAGATAATCTTGCATTAGCGATTATGATTGCAAAGATTATGGGCCGACCGTTAACATATGAACTTGTTGATTTTCATTCATCTCGACCTGGACATGATTTGCGATATGCATTAGATGGTGGGAAATTAAAGGACATGGGTTGGGTACCAGCAGTAAATTTTGAGGAGTCATTGCAACGAACAGTGGAATGGACAGTGAAACACCAACATTGGATAAATTTATGATCACACGATGTGCATGGTGTGAGCGTGAAGGTAAATATAAAGGTGAGCCAGAACCAACTGAACCTGTCTCACATGGCATTTGTCAGCCACATCAAGATGAAGTATTAGAAGAGATTCTGCAAATGAAGGAGTTGAAAAGGGTAGTAAACCCTCATCGACGTCGCCGTAAAAAGCGATAACTATCCCCCCTGCTGCTCGGACAGGGCCGCCGGAAGGTGGATATTTCCGAGCATCCTCCGCAGTTCTACGCCGGTTCTACTGCGCAAAGAAAAAGAACCGGCAATAATTTTAATTCATTTATTAATAGGAGGTATGTATGGGACGATGGATAAGTTTGTTGGTAATAATGGTGTGTGTCATGCTTATTCCAATAAGTGCAATGGCTGCATCAGCAACATTAACATGGACAGCAAATTCAGAGTCTGATTTGTCAGGCTATGAAGTATTCCGTGGAAATGGAGTATGTGCAGTTGGTCCATTACAACCATTGATCATTAATGCAGTACCTGTTGTTGTGAACAAACCTTTATCAACATTTACAGATACAACAGTTCCTACATTTGACGGTGATTTATGTTATGAGATTAATGCAGTCGATATTGCAGGAAATAAATCAGGAAGAAGTAATAGAGCAACGAAAGCTGTGAATCTAATCCCTCCGACTGCCCCTGCGGGTTTAACGATAGGAACTGTTCTGCCATAAGGGGCTGGTGGAAAAATTTAATGTGTTGGTTTCGATCATGGTTTGAGTGGTGAAAGTGAGAGGTTATGAAAAGAAAAATTAAACGAGATTTGCGTGAGATTATTCATACGACGTTACCTCAGATTATTTTGAGCGCGATGTCACATGCATATGAATCGCATATCAAGGATAGTCGTACACGAGCTGAAGAGGATTATTGGATTAAAGCTAGTCGATCAACTGCAAATCTTGCTGGTGGGATGAAGAAGTGGATGTCGCAGCTTAAGAGGAAGAGGAGGAAGAAATAAAGGGAGGAGAGAATGGGAATTGCACAACATGAAGGTTATCAGTATTATGCAGCAGCAATAAGAGCTATTGAATTAGGTATTGCGAATGTAGATGGGTTGAAAGTATTAATGACAGATAGTAAAAGTAAAAAGTATTCACAGTCATCAAAGGCGCATTTGAAAATTGCGCTGAGTAAATTACGGAAGGTGGTGTAGTATGGCACGGAGAAAAAAACGAGCAAGAAAGGGGGGTAAACAACTCGTTGAGGTATATGAAGATCTAGAGAAGATCTATGCACGGAAAGGAGATAAGTCGTTATGGCCACGACAAAATTTCGTGCATAAGTTTAGTAAAGGAGCAAAGGTGTATGGTGTCCGCAAAGGCGGCAGTGTAAAGTTGAAAAAAGGTGACCTTGTTGTTCGCTCACAAAAAGGTAAACACCTTTGGAAGTATTTCGACTATTAAGGAAGGAGGTGGAAGGTGAGAGAACCGTTTCTTGTGAATCCACCAAAACCGTTTAAAAGTAAACGGGGTAAAATGACAGTGCATCATCGAAAAAAGAAAGCACGTAAGTCAAATCCAATCGGTGAAACCTTAATTACAGTTGGAGGTAATCCTATGCAGTATTTTCATCGTCGAAATCCAGCAATGGCAACGTCATTGAAAGGTGTTATGAATGTCCAAAGCTGGGGTCCATTGGCAATTACAGGTGGTCTATCGGCAGTTGCTGCTGGTGTTGCACCTGGAATGATTGCACGCATGGTTGGGATTGATAATCCATGGATCATGCTTGGACTTCGGTTGGGTGTGGCATTTGGTGGTGGTGTACTCGTTGGTCGGTATGTAAGTCAAGAGCATGGGAAAGTGTGGGCCGTTGTTGGCACAAGCCTTGTGGCCTATGACTTGCTGAAGCAATATGTGATTGCTCAGTTCTTCCCACAGCTTGGATTATCTGGTGACGCAGATAATGGGTTTGAGTATCAGGGATATGTCGAAGCAGACAATTCCCAGATGAATGCATTTCCAAACCAGATGAACGCATATCCTGATCATGGTGGGATGCAAGCTTTCCCACTCGGATCGTATCCGTATGATGGTTCGTATGGTGGATATGCAACCGCGACCTAATCAATGTGATTAGGTGTCGTGCAGTCGTTTCTTAACCTATGCCCTTGCCCCTAAGGCATTGTGGCGCTACAACAAGGAGTGTACTATTATGCCAGGACCAGGTCAAGTTCAAGATCCGATGAGAGCACAGCAGTACAGGACACAGCGTGCTGAAATGCCAGAAGATTTGTGGCAGCCGTTGTACGATCGAGTGAATTATCCGGCTGGTGGAACCAGTGCATTGGGATTCTTTTCAAATTCACGTGGTCAGTCTGTGACATTGTTGTCAACAGTGACAGCAGGTGTTTGGACAGCAGCAGCAAAAGTGAAGAGCTTCCGAGATACCAACATTGAAAACAGCAACGTCGTACCGACGAAGATGTTTAAGGTTGTTGGTGCATCTGTTGCATTCCTTCATGCGGATCAGAACGAAACGAATTGTACACGCGATCGAGAAATCATTCGCGGTGGTTCGTACTTGCAATTCCGAATCGTTGACAAGGATATCATTTTTCTTCCGACTGTCACGATTCCTGAAATGAACCCGATCATTTCATCGACTGCAACGAGTGTGAACGGTACAGCGGGTGGTGGTGGTTCAAATGTGCCAATGTATAAGTTCCCGATCCCGATCACCATCAATCCGTATGAGAACTTCACGGTGCAGTTGAACGTGGATAACTCTCCGCCAGTGTCGCAGACGATGGACATCTATCTGATGCTCCACGCCTACATGCGCCGGCCGACCTAATTTGTTAGAGGTAAGCGTATAAATTCAGAGTCGATCCTCTGACGGTTTTGCCTGGTTCCGTAAAAATCAGGCACCTATTGGAGGTGAGTAATGGCGAAGCGGAAGAGACCAACAAAATATCAAGAAGAGCAATTTGATATTGCAAATGCTGAAGAGAGTGTAATGTCTGAAATAGAAGGTGCTGCTGAAGAAGGTGTACAATATTGGATGAGGGAATTTGGTGTTAGTAAAGCAAAAGCGTATAAAAAAGTGAAGAAACTTGTGCAGCAAGTTGGAAAGTATGGGTTTTAATTTATTCATTCTGCGAGTTGGGTGACTCCTACTTGGCAGTAGTATGGAGGTAAACGTCATGGCCTGGAAAGAATACTTCATTTATGATTTTACAAATACAGTATTACCTGCTGGTACAGTAGATGGACTTCCATCAGTTCAAGCTTTTGTGGATGTGACGACACGAACTGATAGTGATGCAGATTTTGAATTAATGAAGCGGACACATATTGCAACATCGAGCAAAATTTATGTGGCGTATCGTGATGATGCGTATGGTCGATTCTTACAGAACGCGCCAATGGATCTTCGTACTGTGAGTGGTACAATTCTGTTTACTACTGGTGTCGTTGAAGTTGGCATTCATCCAAATAATTTCTTACCATATATTTTGACACGGCCAATGGTCATTCGTGCAGCGACAACATTCACAGCATCATTTGCAGATTTTACTGGTGCTGCAGCATTAGCATTATTGAATGGTGGTGGTGTTACGACGAATTCAATGCGTCATGCCTTTCACGGTGCAAAATTACGAAAAGGCAATGCACCATGGGATGAACAATGGAAAGCAACACCGTATTTTGATTATACGACAATATTGTCATTAGCTGCAAATGGGACGGCATCAGCAAACGTCTCAATTAATATTGATTCACATTTTCTTGTGCGAAAATTGACAGCAACAAGAACTGGTCCAGCATTGTTAACAATTAAGGATAATGCAACTGAGCGGCAATGGATGAATACAAGTATCCACATAGATAATCTCTTTGGTAATGCACAATTTCCAAACTCAATGCCAGCACCAAGATTTATTTATCGTGGATCAGTGATTAATATCTCAGCACAGGATTTATCTGGTGCAGCAAATACGCTAATATTAACTTTTTCAGGCGAAAAGCTGTACTAATTCTAAGGAGTATATCCAATGCCGCCAAAAACAATGTGGTCACAATTCCAAAAAGGTGTATCACCATTACCACCAGATCTTGTTCCTGTTGATATGAGAGCTCGAGCATTGACTGGGCGATTTCCTAATAATCGATTACCACGATTTCGTCATGGGTTAGGCCAGCAAGAAGAGAATTTTGGTTATGATCATTTATATGAAATGGAAAAAGGTCCACAGTCATTGCCGTATCATGATATACCGATTGATATGTATCCACGACCAGTGGATAATTATACTGCTAATCCAGATGGATCAATTACATCAGCTGGGGAGCTTAGTCCATTAGATCGATATCTTGAACGGATTGCAAGAGATACTGATATACTTGCATCCGTCATTCAATTGAAAAGAGGTCTATTGGGTAGGACGGTAACTATTACAAC
>Ga0163150_10006208_pt1 | contig 14776 bp, 17 predicted proteins | sample OliLakLV19P2IB_FD_148628 | JGI IMG/M metagenome (GOLD analysis project Ga0163150, IMG submission 148628) | Freshwater microbial mat bacterial communities from Lake Vanda, McMurdo Dry Valleys, Antarctica - Oligotrophic Lake LV.19.P2.IB | ecosystem: Environmental > Aquatic > Freshwater > Lake >...
TTCGAACCCAGAGCGGTGTAGCCGTTGATGTTGAATCGGGGGTACGACTCGTCCGGGATGCCGCGGAGACCAAGCTTCGCTGGGGCCTGCGTTCCGTATCCTGGCGCGTACGCGAGAGTGGCGCGTGTGACGAATCCTACCCGGACCTCATTGATGAGCGTGGGGCGAAGTATCGATGTCCATGAGCCCAGCAGGTTCCAGCCTTTGGCGTCTCGGTTGAGCACGGATTCGGCCGCGGGGTCGGCGAACACACTGCGAGCTCCGGCATCGAACTGGTTCCAGATGGACCGAAAACTCACGCGCTGTGCGTCGGTGAAGCTGTAATCCGCCTTTGCGGTGACTACGTCGCTGTTCAGAACATTGATGGGGTTCGCGGCGAAGTTGTTCGCTCCTGCGACATTGTCCGGCTGCCGGTTTGGCAGAGGGTACGCCTTGAGTACATTCAGCGCAACCGGATCGAGCCGCGCGGCCGGGATCCTGTTGCCGGTGAACGGCGTGCGAGTAGCCGGTGTGCCGGTAGTCGGGTCGTAGATGACGGCGAGGGTAGCGTTGGTGTTGTAGGTCTGGGAGAAGTCTCCGGCACGCTCCAGCAGGCTGGGCACTGTCAACACCGAGGTGGAGCCATCGCGCCGGCGTGAACCTTCGTATCCCACGAAGTAGAACGCTTTGTTGCGGCGAATCGGGCCGCCGGTGGTTCCGCCGAAGACGTTGTAGCGAATGGGTGCGCGCTGCTTCTCGCCATTGACCCAGGCGCGCCGGTGGCAAGCAGAGCGATGGCGGCGCAAACCACAGCTGCGATTCTCCACCGCGGCGACATCCTGTTTGCCGGGGGAGCTTCCACGACCGCGGGTTGCCGCCTGGTGAACACCGGAACATAGCCGCCTTTGGGGATGTCGAGCACCCATGGATCCGCGTTGCCTTCCGTGTCGGCATACTCATGCAACTTGATCCGGAGTTGCCGGGCCGACACGCGGACGATGTTGTCGTTTGCTGTGTCGTAGTCCGTCGCCCGGTGGAAAACTTCCCGTCCGATGTACTGCTCCGAGATCTCGGACGACCGCCCCGACAGGGCGACGTCGGTGACGAACAGCAGGAAATCGCGCAGGCGCGGCGCGCTGCGGAAGCCGGGGGAATCGGCAATCCGCTGCACGAAGGCTCGCTTTTCCCGCTCGTCGGTGATGGGTACCGGCGTCGTCGTGGACAAGAGACTCTACAGGTAGTCTATTTCACTCCCCGTCGGGGGGCAGGCGCCCACGCCTGCAGCGGGTCCCTTGTGCTTGCACCACCAGACCCGCTTTCAGGGGGTCCAGACCATCTGGGGAATGCCAGCTGATGGAACTGCTTAAAGGAACAACTCGATCGGCACCTGGAGCCCGTCAGCAAGTTTCCGGGCGACGGTTTTGCTGATCTCCCGGCGGCCCGCTATTATTTCCGTGGTCAGTCCCTTGTTTCCGACCATTGCGGCGATGTCCTTGTGGCGAAGCCCGCGATCTTCCATGAGGGCAGTGAGCGATTCGTGGGGCGTGTTTTTAGCAATGACGACCGTCTTGTTTTCGTAGTGCTCCACCAGGGCCGTCAGTAGTTCTGCTGTCGCATTCTGCTCCGGACTCGGATTTTCGATGTCATCGAGTTTCGTTAATTCGGCCACAAGAGCATCGTGCTCGGCAGCGTTCTGTGGGGGCCGCGGTGAGAGCTGGGCGAGGATGCGCCCGTAGCTCTTTTGATCAATTCCAGGCGACATCGTCATACTCCTTGTGGGTCAGGATGTGAAGTACAAAGACCCGCTGACCCTCGTAATTAACCCGCGCAATCAGGCGGTATTTATTGCCGCTGATGTTGAAGATAGTCCGGCGGCCGACCTGATCGGCCGAGCTGAAGTCAGCTTTGAGCTCCGCAAGGTTTCGCCATGTCGCGCGGCGAGTGATTACGTACCAGTTGACCAGCGAAGGGCGCGAAGCCGCAAAGCGTTTGATGAATTCTTCGATTCGGCGCTTCGTAATCACTCTCATGCTTGAAGTTTACATAGCGTAAACTCGCGAGTCAAGGGGCAAGTTTCCGAAACGTAAACAACAATTGACATCAATTTGTCAGCCGCCGCAGCCTACCTGCTTCGGTGGTACTGCTTCGTCCCGCTCGGGCTGTAGTGGTACACGCCTCCACGAGGCCCAGTGTGATCCTCCGGATGGATAAAGGTACGTCCTGTTCGTCCCGTGGGCTGTGGGGTGGACAGTTACTGTGCGGAACAGGCGTCCGGTCCGTCTTCGGCATGAACAGCAAGAGCCCGAACAGGACGAGGAACGCGAGTATTACCCATCGAAAGAAACCCGCATGCGTTGTGGGTGGTGCAAGCGGTGTGGCGTCACGGACTTGCGCGAGCTGCTTTGGCTCGGCGCAGGCTGCGGCGTGGCTCGATTCCGCAGCCTCAACGCCATGGCGTTGAGCGAACGGCCACAGGCATCACGGCGGCTCTCTGTGGTTCAGGCGGTGGTGGAGATGCCTGTTGGTCCTTCACCACGCGTTTCCTTCGCAGCCACTTTGCCGCTTTTCCGATGTTGCGCAACATCTCGACCTCCGTTTGTTTCGCTCCGCAGCCTCATCAAGCTCTCCCGATAACTTCGTTGAAGTTGCCTCTCGGCCTGTCGAGAGACGGGCGTAGGGCCGCGGCGTCCCCGAGGGGTTGTTGGGTCGGTCATGCCCGAATACTATCCCGTTCGGCAGCGCGCTGTCAGTTGCGGGAGAAGAAGGACAGTTTGTCCATGTTCGGCTCCACCGCCACGTCGAAGAATCCGATCATCATTTCCTGCCAGCTTTGCTCGCCCCAGGTGACCTCCGCATTCGGGTCGGGATTCTTCGGATTATTCTTTGAATTATCGAAATATCCCGTCCATTTCAGGACAGTTCCTTTGGGCAGAAGCTTTGGCGTGGCCAGCGTGTAGGTGAACTGCCAGAAGAAATCGTACGGCCTGACGCGAAGCAACAGATCGGCCGCACCTTTCCCCGACGCGGGAAAAGCCTCGAAATCGAACGCCGAGCCGCGAAGGTGCATGTGCGGCGTGAGGTTGATCAGCATGGCATCGCGCGGCAGGACGCCTGAAACCGACGCCTGGTAGTCGGCCGTATTCGCAGGAATGCGCAAGTCATCGCGACCCATCTGCAGGGTAAGGATGCGCTTTTTCGGCGGGTCGGCAGCCAGCATCAGACCCACCGCCGTCTGGTCCGACGCAGGCGTCTTCTTGCTGGTGTAGTGGACCTGCAGCACCAGGTCAGACCCGGCGGGGACCTTCTTCGCCATGCCGTCGGGGAAGCGGACGCCTCGGGTGCCCGGCGTGTAGACGGCGAGGATGTCCTCAAGGGTAGAACGCGTTTCGGCGACCGCACCTGCATCGTTGGCGGCAGGCGCCCACGGGCGGCCATCGGCAGGAGCGCCGCGGAGCCACTTGGAACTCGGCGGACGAACGTACAGGACGGCGTGATGGACCACGGAACGGTCCGTCGGCCTGACCTCCACGCCCGTGACCCAGCGGTCGTACGTGAAGGGCAGGCGCAGAACGAAGTACTGATATTCGATGGTCGCGTTGGCCGGGACGGGGAATGGAGCGGGGATGCCAAGTGTCAGGTCTGAGGAGAACGAGTCCGCCTGGGCGACGGGGCGGGGCAGCGACCTCGGTCGCTTGCCCTCCAGCGCTCCACCGGCGACCCATGCGTCGAGGATCGCCACCTCGGCTTCAGGCAGGCGCGGGTCGTTCGAGAATTTGGACGTGGAAGCCGCGTCGGCGAACCATGGCGGCATCTTCTTCAGCTTCACCGCTTCCCGGATGGCCGTGGCCCATGGCCGCACTTCGGCGTATGTGCCGAACGCCATGGGAGCCGTCTCACCTGCTCGATGGCAGGATTGACAGCGGCGTTGCAGCACGGGCAGCACGTCGCGGTAGAACTCCGGGTCGGCCGCCACTGCCTCGCCACCCAGAAGAGCAAGGATCAGAAGGAACGCCGCGGTTCGCATAGGTCCAGTCTAAGGAGTTACGACGACCAGGAAGCCATCGCCGATGCCCGGAATGTTCGGGCTGGAGACGGTGTTGTTCGACGGCAGCTGCGCGCTGCCGGTGGACCCGGTGACCAGGTAGCGATTCCCCAGGAAGACCAGGGCGTCGGTAGCGACGTCGGTGCCCAGGCCGCCGAGGAAGCTGGAGTAGACCAGCGCGCTGGTGCCCTGTTCGGCCGGGTTAATTCGCAGAACGAAGCCATCTGTGGATCCGCCGCCAAAGGTGGGCTGGATGGCGCCGCCCGCGGTGGGGAAATCGAGCGAGTTGGTGTAGCCGGAGAGGATGAACTGGCCCTGTCCGTCGGAGGCGATGCTGTAGGGGACCTCGGTGTCACTGCCACCGATCAGCGTGGAGTAGATCTTCTGGCTGGCCGCGGGCAGGCTGAGGTCGAAGCCGGTCACGAAAATCTCGCTGGCACCGCGGCGCGTGGATATCGGAGCTCCGATGGTCGGGTAATTGTTGGACAGAGTGTAGCCTGTGACCCAGACTCGGTTGCCCGTGCCGGCCACCACCGCGGTCCCTTCTTCGAGGCCGCCGTCGCCGAGGTGGGTGGTGTAGATGAGCGCGCCTTCCGGGGTGAATTTCGCGAGGAACGCGTCGCCGCCTCCATTGGCTTCGGCCTGCTGGGAATTGCCGATCTGCGGGAAGTCGCCGGACAGCGTGGTGCCCACCACCAGCATGGATCCGTCAGCCGCGAGGGCGATGCCGCGGGCATAGTCGGTGCGGGCGCCGCCCAGATACGTGGAGTAGATGAAAGTCTGGAACACGTCGTAAACCGCGACAAACGCGTCGCGGGCGCCCGTGTTCTGCGTGTTGAAGGAGCTGCCCTTCATCGGGAAGTCAGTGGAATTGGTGAAGCCGGCGATCACCGCCTGGCCATCGGGCCGGACTGCGATGCTGGTGGCTTCGTCTGTGCTGGCTCCGCCCATATAGGTGGAATAGATCAGCGAATCGATGCCCCCCACGTTGGGATTGAGGACGGTGAAGAACGCGTCACTCGCGCCGGACAGAGTGCCCTGCGCCGGGAACTGCGAACGGGGGAAGTCGCCCGACCGGGTTACGCCGGTGATGTAGGCTCGGCCTGCGGCGTCGATGGCGAGGCCGGTAACGCGCTCCAGATCGGCGCCACCGAAGAAGCTGGAATATACCGGGAAGCTTCCGCGAGCCGGGTCGATGACCACAAGGAACGCGTCGGAGGAGCCGGCGGGAGTCGGCTGATAACTTCCGTCGGTGGTGATGAAGTCGCTCGACGCCGTGGTGCCGGCGATGTAGTAGCGTCCGCGCGAATCCCGGGCCACGTGGGCGCCCGCATCGGTGGAACTGCCGCCGAGGTAGCTGGAAAACAGGATCGGGTCGATGATCAGGGGCAGATCGTGGTCGTAAGCTCCCACCCGGTAACCCACCACGCCGTTGCCGCGAAGCTCATAACCGGCGGCCACCAGGCGGAGCGACTGATCGCCACGGCGCTGGTAGACAGCGGGAGCCTTCTGGGTAATTTGCGCGGCCCCGGTGTCGATCAGCAGGTTGCCGTCAGGGTCGAGCCGGAGGTTCTTCTGCCCGTTGTAATGGACCGCGATCATGGACGGGTCGGCGCCAGGGCGCACGATGAAATCGAACTCCACCTGCCCGTTCGCTCCGTAATACGCTACGTCGATTCCGGGGAGCACTTCCTGCCAGGTGATGCGGCCGTAGGCCGGGACCTCGGTGCGGCGGTCGGAAGAAAGGAAATAGTTGGTGCTGCCAGTCTCTTGTGTGGAGGTGAGCGCCGGGGCGGCAGAGTTGGCGCCCTCAATCTGGAATCGAACCGAGCCTTTGGCTGCGAGGTCGATGAGCGCGCCTTCGGCCGTGATGGCCATTCTGTAGCTGAGACCACGCGCTTCAAAGATGCCCGGAGCACGAGATGGTTCAAAGCGGACCGGGATCGCGCTGAGCGGATTGAGGCCACGAGTCAAGGCCGGCGTCGAGGCCGGAAGCAGGCAGGCCGATGCCAGCAGAGAAATAACGAGAGTTCGCCTCATGTTTATCAGGTTGCTACCAATTTTACCGGACGTGGCCCGCGAGCGCTCGGTTGTTAAGATTTATTAAGAAACTGAACCAGGCAAAGGGGTGAGCCGAGGGCTCTGCCTCAAAGTCGTCCTTAACGCGGGAGACCGAGCAGATAAGAAGTGCTGAAGGGCACTCCCGAACCCTTTATCAAATCGCACTTCCAGACGTAGTCAGGCGCGTTGTAGTCTCGTGTCAGCGCCTGGAGTTCAGCGATTGAATAGGTGCGCAGCTGAGACACAAACCCATCCCACAGCGCAAGCAGCGGCATGATCGGTATCAGATAAGTAAGCGCGATCTGAGACGCGGACAACGGTCGAACCCTCGGCGTTAGAAATAGCACCAGAAAAGGAATCGCAAACGATGCGGCGATGGCGAGCGTTGTTCGCGACGTCGCTTCGAAGATGCAGATCGGCTGACGCTGAGCGAACGCATTACCGAGAACAGCCCGCGCCACTGGAGGGTTGAAGTGATGAAAACACGTGAAAAGAGTCCGCACTCCTCGAAGCTCGGGAGGCACGTTGGAGGCGCACACCGGTTCCGGCCAATAGTCAAGAGATGAGCCCGCCGGCGCCGGGTAGAGATCCGTCAGTGTCACATGCGGAAGGGGCCCCAGCTTAGCCATTTCTTTCAATACCAGCTGCATCGGCCCACCGGAGCCAGAACCGATGTCGACTATCCGGTCAACCCCGCACTCGTCCAGCACTTGCGTCAACACCCCGGCCAGAGAGCCGGGAATGGAGTGGTTGAATAGGCAGCATTCAAGTATCGTGTGGCGGCCAGGCGCAATGGATCCGGCAGCCAGGATTGATCCAAAAACTCGAACAGATGATACCTGCGCATTTGTAGGAACTCGCTTAAAGACAGCGCTCCAGTACATCGCAAGCCACGGCCACGCCGTTTTCGGCTTCCACGATTCGGGCGATACGTTCCGCGTTCGTTCGATACCGTTGATCGTTCAACAGGGTCTCGATCTCGCTTGCGGCTCGCCGCGCCGTATAACGGTCTCTTCGTATCGTTCGGGCTATTGTCAATCGAACAAGCCTCAAAGCGTTGTCGGGTTGATCATAGGCAAAGGGCGTCACCAGCGAAGGACGCCCGGAGCGCATCGCCTGGGCACACGTTCCGGCGCCACCCGAATGCACGATTACGCTGGCTTTCGGGAACAGGTACGAGTGCGAGGCGTACGCGAGCCGCAGAATATCTCGCCCGGCTTGTCGGCCGGAAGCTTTCTCGCCATCAAGAAGGACCGCGCGAACGCCCAGTTGCCGTGCCGCCTTCACACTCTCTTCGTAGAACTGGCCCGGGTTCAGGACGGCGGAAGATCCAGGAGTGAAGACGACAGGTGGCGGTCCGTCTGCCAGAAACCGATCCAGTTCATCAGGCATTTCCGTTCCAGTCCGCGGTTCTTCCCAGAATGGAAAGCCGGTGATCAGCGCCCCAGGTGGCCAGTCGGCCTGCGGCTGAGCCAGCAAGGGAGAGAACATGGCCAGTGCTTTCAAAGGGGAATGCTGTCCCTCGTAGATCGGCTCAAGACCCTGGCCGAGCCCAAGTTCTCGCCGGAGCTGATAGACCGGGCTGTTCCACGATTGCGTGGTTGACCGCGCGACTCTGTTGATGAATGCATTCAACCGCGGCGCGGCCTCTCGCAGCCCATTCAGACGGGAAGACAAAACGGGAGAGTCCTGGTAGGAAAAGTACGAAAGAGGCGCCAGTACGGTTGAGACCCAGGGAATGCCGGTCTTTTCCGCCACAATCGGACCTGCAAAGGTCAACATTTGCGTCACAAGGAGGTCGGCGCCAGCGCTGGCCTCCAGCATGTTTTCGTAGCTCACACGAATTTGCGGAAGCATTACGTCTCGAAGCATGTAGCGGCTGCCATTTGTCTCATGCATCGCCCGCAGTTGAAACGTCTTGTCGGCGAAATTTAGATTGGGAGCCGCCTCCCGAAATGGAACTCCGCTCCGCTCGACCCGCGACCGATGCTGCGCCGTCGTGAGGATGGTCGCAAGATGACCTCTGCTTTGCATCTCCGACGCTACGGCCAGGTAAGGGAAAAGATCCCCCAGAGAACCGAGCGTAGTGAACAAAATCCTTTTGGGCTGCATGAGTGTTTGTTGTCCATTCCTTTTGTGGCTGCCTCAGAACCGATCCGCAGACCTCCCGAGCCGAACAACTCCCTTACAAAAGACGTGCGATTCCGGTCCCGTTGTTCTGCCAGAGATATTGCTTCACCCCCTTAATCCGCTCCCGAAATTTATTGATAAAATCTTGCCTGGCGTTCTCCTTGTGCATGCAACTGCTGTCAACAAACCAATTCACCTGCATCAGGTGGCCAACCAATAAAGAAGGAAAGGAAGCTACTCTATGAGGTTCGCGTTCTGGCGTTTGTGTTTTATTCTGGCCGGTGTTTTCATTTGCATCGGAGGGCCACAGCACCCGCGGGGAACCATGGCGGATATGTTGGCGGATCCGAAGTGGATCCCCGCCCATACTCTCATGCTCGCTGGTTTCCTTTCGATGTTGGTCGGTCTTATCCTTTTTGGGCGAGCCACCGGGTTACCCCCACAAACCCGCCGTTGGGTCCGACTAGCCATAATCGGCTCCGCTCTTCAGGCGGTGGAAATGGTTTTGCATACTGCGTCCGCGGTCGATCACGCAAACCTCGTCGCAGGACATCACACCCCCGTCCTCACTACTCACCTTTGGCTTGCAGTGGGCGTTTATCCTTTCTTCGCATTGACCACTATTGGATTCATCATCGCCACCGCTCGCGAACACAGCCTGGGTTCCCACTGGATCGGCTGGCTGGGAATCGCAGGAGCTTTGGGGCACGGCGCCGCAGCACCCCTCGCTATTGCACTTCAGATCCCCTGGGCTCGTGCACTGTTTCCGGTCATTGTGATCCTCGCACTGTGGATGATCCTTGCTGGCGTCTGGCCGTCGCGACCCAGGGTTCATCATAGGCAGGCGATTATGGAGCTGTGACTGTGATTCGCGTTGCGGCGGTTTTGTTCGACCTCGATGGCACGCTGGTCGATTCGACGGCGGTTGTCGAGCGGATGTGGCGGGAGTGGGCGGCTGCGTACGGAGTCAACGCGGAGCTGCTCCTGGGGGTGTCGCACGGGCGCCCCGCCATTGACACCATGCGGCAGTTTCGGCCGGAATTGCCGAACCTGGCGGAACTGGCAGAGGCGCACCTGCGCGCCGAGGAAGAAGACACATCGCCGGTTCCCGCGATTGGCCTCGCGTCCTGGTGACGGGAACCGATATTGTCCACGGCAAGCCGGCGCCGGATTGTTTTCTGCTGGCGGCTCGGCAACTGGGCGTCGCGCCGGAGGATTGTCTGGTGGTGGAGGATTCTCCCGCCGGCGCGAGGGCAGGGAAGTCGGCCGGAATGCGCGTGCTGGCCCTGACCACGACCCACCGGGCCGAAGACGTTCCGACCGACTGGCACCTTCCCGATCTGCTGGGCGTACGGGCGCGGGTTGTTGCGGGCGACCTCGAGCTCGAACTGGCTTAGTTAGATCTTGCTGAGGGTGGCGATGCGCTCGTCGAGCGTGCGCAGCGCGTCTTCGAGCATCGCCTTATGGCGCGCGTGGCTGGCGGTTTCCATGTCCCGAACAACGCGCAGGCGGGCCATTCCCAAACTGTCGATTTCGCGGTCGGCGGCGAGTTGCTCCGGCGTTTTCGCAGGCGGTTCCGGCTCGGCGTTTCGGCGCCGCGGCCGGGTGGCCGCGCTTTCGATTTGTGACTCTACTTCTTTACTTTCCCAGCCTCGTGCCATTACGCTCCCTTTACCCTTTGCGGTAGACGGGTACTTGCGTCAGGCCCAACAGGATCAGGGCGAGACCTGTGCAGGTCCAGGCGAACCAGTCGCCATATTGAGTATATAACGTTGCGTCCTTATTAAAGCTGAATAAAAGACGTCCGGAAGTTACTTGTTTATCGTTGAGGGTTCGGGCGATGCGGCCTGCCGGGTCAATCGAGGCGGTGATGCCGTTGTTGGTGGAGCGGAGGATCCAGCGGCGATTTTCGGCGGCCCGCATGCGGACCAGGAACAGGTGCTGCTCGCGGGCGGCGGAGTCGCCGAAGTATCCGTCGTTCGACAGGTTGGCGAGCACCGTGGCGCCCTGGGCGACGAACTGGCGGACGTGGGACGGGAAAGCCGACTCGTAGCAGATGAACGCGCCGACTCGCTGGCCGCCGTCGAGCGGGAAGGTGACGACGCGATCGCCGGGGACGAAATCCCCAATTTCGCTGGAGATCTTGTCCACAATGCCCTGGAAGGGCCAGGGGATGTACTCGCCGAACGGGACCAGGTGGACCTTGTCGTAATGGTCGAATTTCTGGCCCGACGGCGCGATCAGAGTAGCCGAGTTCAACGGTTGGCCCTTCGAATTGCGGGCGACGGTACCGATGAGTGCGGGCGCGCCCGCGGTTCGGACCATGGCGTCGACCTGTTCGCGCAGCCACGCATCCTCGTAGTAATAGATCGGCGCCGGGACCTCGGGCCAAAGCAGCAGGGCGGGTTTGCGTCGCGACTGCAGCACCGGGGTCATGGTCAGCGCTTCCATCTGCTTGCCGAGGGCTACGGCTTCAGTCGTCGTCCAGTTGTCGCGATCTTCGACCGAGGGCTGGACGGAGACGGCGTCAGCGGTGGGGAGTCCGGGCGCGGGCAGGTCGGGCAGCACGAGGATCGGGAGAATGATCGCGGCAGGAATCAACCAGGTTCGGGGGCGGCGGAGGGCGACCAGCGCGACGGCGGTTCCGAGCACCGCGAATACAAACGACAGTCCATAGACACCAGTCAGCGGAGCCAGCCGCATGGGGACCGGCATGTCGATGCCCGCGTTTCCGAGCATCAGCCACTTGTAGTCATACAGGTAGGGGATGCGCTCCATGGCGACCCACATGGCGGGCACGGCGATCACGGCTGTCGGATGCTGCACCGCGATTCCGGCACAGACGGCGAACAGGCCCATCGGGACGGCCCGGAGCAGAACGAACAAAACGAAGCCAACCGTGCCGAGCCCCTGACCGAGACCGCCGTGCACGCTGATGACGAAGTGAATCCAGTAGTTGCAGAGCGACCAGAAAATGAGTCCGGCGACCCAGCCGAGCAGGAAGCGGTGCTTCGGCGACCACTCGCGGGAAAGCGCGTACACCAGTGGGGCGATGGCGAAGGGCGCCAGCAGGGTGAAGCCGAATCGAGGGAAAATCCCCACCAGCAGCAGGCCGGTGAGGACGGCGAGGGCGTAGTTCAGGAGCACTGGTCGTTAACGAGGTCGGCCATGTAGGAGCTGCGCACGAACGGGCCGCTGAACACGTTCCTGAAGCCAATCGACATGCCGTAATCGCGATACGCGTCGAACTGCGCGGGCGTGACGTACTCGGCGACACGCATGTTGCGGCGGGTCGGCTGGAGGTACTGGCCGAGCGTGACCACGTCGACGTTGTGGGCGAGCAGGTCCCGCATGACAGCCTGGACGTCGGCCTCGGTTTCACCCAGTCCCACCATCAGGCCCGATTTGGTAAGCGCCTGCGGCCGATAGCCTTTGGCGAACTTCAACACGTCGAGCGACTGCTGATAATCAGCCTGCGGGCGTACCTTGCGATACAGGCGCGGGATGGTCTCCATGTTGTGGTTGAAAACGTCGGGCGCGGCGTCCAGCACTCTGGCTACGGCGTCCATGTCACCGCAGAAATCCGGCGTCAGGACTTCGATACGGGCGTCGGCGGGGAGCACGCGACGGACGGCGAGCACGGTTTCGGCCCAGTGATGGGAGCCGCCGTCGGCCAGGTCGTCGCGATTCACGCTGGTGATTACGACGTAGCGGAGGCGCATGTCGGCCACCATTCGCGCGACGTTCTCCGGCTCATTCGGGTCGAGCAGAAACTCGCGTTTTTCGGGCGATCCCTTCGGCACGGAGCAGAAACCGCAGCCCCGGGTGCACAGATTGCCGAGGATCATGAACGTCGCCGCGCCGCGGTGGAAGCACTCGTGGATATTCGGGCAGCGGGCGGATTCGCAGACGGTGTGCAGATTCAGCCGGCGCAGGTCGTGCTTGAGCAGCGTCACGGATTCAAAATGGGTGGTGCTCTTGGCTCGCAGCCACTCGGGCAGGCGCGGCTGCGGCTTGTCGACTTCAATGTGGACCAGAGGGGAGCTCAATAGCGACTCGGGATGGGCTTGAAGCCAGACTGTTCGAGTTGGGTGCGCAGCGCGACCGTGTCGTCACCTTCGGTCACGGGGCCTACCAGGACTCGGAAAATATTTTCCCTGGGGCCAGGCGCCGGTGCGAGTATCGCTTTGAACCCCTTCTTTACCAGCACCTCGACCAGCAGTCCTGCTTCGGCTTTGGTGATCGCGGCGACCTGGAGGAACGTCTGGCCGGCTTTGGGCTCGGTAACGGTGAGCGCGGGTGGACCGGGATCCGGGGGCGGCGTCGACGGCTGAGCGGCCGGGGTGGTCTCGGGTGCCGGCTCGGCGGCTGGCTGGGTAACCGGGGGCTTGCCGCTTGTGGCCGGCAAATCTTCAGTGGCGCTGGGACGCCGGGTTGTTTCCGCAGCCGTGGCGGGAGTGCGAGTGCCGGTGGCGGCTGCCGTGTCGACCGGAACTGTATTCCTGCCCATAAGATAGCCCATTGCGAAGAATACGCCCAGCAGGACAAACACGATGAAAAGCAGGCTGAACAGCCGCTTGTTGTCGAGGATGATCTCAAATTCCCGGTCTGGAGTGTCGGCGATTGCCGAAGAAGTGCGGTCTGCCATGAGTGAACCCTTATATTCTATCGAGACAAATCCTCCGCAGTCCGCACTTTATTGTTGTAAGCGCGGCGAGCCATAAACAGTAACCAGGCAAGTAGAAATGCAGCCGGGGCTGTGGCGAGCGCCGCGGGAACGGAGATTTGGAATGGCGGAGCCAGCAGAAGTCTCGCGGTTGCCGTACCCACCAGGGCGGCTGCTACCGCTCCGGGAGCCCATCGCGGCCACCATGCCTGGCTGATCAGGATCGCCAGTGTGGCAACGAAAAGGGCCAGACCTGTCGGGTTGATCCCAAAAGCGGACAGCCCGTAGATGCCAACAATTAGCCCGAGCCCCCCAAGGACTCCGGGCACAACGCGTCCCGGCGCAACGAACTCGCGTGCCAAAAGCATGGACCCGGCGAGCAGCGTCAGCCAGGCGCGATCCGGCGTGGCGGCGATTTGTAACAGTGTCGCCCGTATCGACATGACCTGATTTTCGGAATGGCGGCGTCTCAGAGACCCGGGATTATCCCGATGACCCGACTCTACCTCAGCCTGGGCTCTGCTCTGCTCGCCGCTGTCTCTTTCATGATTGTCCTGGGTGAACCTCTGTCACCAGACAGGCGGTATCGACCCGAAACGTTTGCCGTAAAGGTGTCTGAAGCTTCCGGCAGCCTGATTCTCGAATGGAGCCCCCAGTCCCGTCTTGTCCAGTCCGCCACCGGCGGGGTGCTGGAGTACGTGGACGGAGGCACGCCACACCGCGATGAGGTGGATGTGAGAGTCCTGCGTCAGGGAGCTTTGGAGTATCGGAGGAGATCGCACGAGGTTCTCCTCCGGCTGCTCCTTCTGAAGAAACGGGACGTCATCGGCCAAATGTCCGTTCGACTGACGGGCGCACCGGCCGTTGCCGCCCAGGAAACGCTGACCAACAGAAACGGAAAGTGAGGTTTAGATGAGGCGAGCCTGGTTTTGCCTGGTCGCCGTAGTGTGTCCGTGCGCCAGCTTATGGGCGACCGGAGCAGCAGACGTAACCAGTAACGGCACGATCCGTGTGGAAACGGGCGTGACCTGGGGTGCACCGCTGTATACGGCTACGAATGCGCAATGGGCGGGCATCTGGGATCAGGGGATCCGCTGGAGCGATCGCAGCACGGTCATCCGGATCGACATGCCGATGACATTCTCATTGAGTGGCGTCATGCTCCAGGGGCATGAGGACGACGCCTTTCAGATCGACTATTTGTATCAGGGCTCCTGGACACCGCTGTGGGAAGCCCAGAACACGTCAGGTGGATTCCGCACACTGCCGACCGCGGCACAGACGGTTCGCTGGGCCATTCTGGCTGTCCCCGCGGTCGAGGCGGTTCGAATCTACGCATCCAGCCGGGAGACTCAGGTCGCGGGCGAGATGTACAGTCTGGCGCGGTTCCAGATCTGGGGCAGCGCGGTTTCGACTGAGACTCCGGAACCTGCGTCGGGGTGGATGGGGCTGATGGGGCTCGCAGTGCTTGCCGTTGTGGCGCGGCTGCGAAGCTCGAAAACATGATACTTTGGTAAGAGTCCCGAAATTCCCTCATTTTCGCTCCACTTACCATTTTGAAAATTGGATTTGTCAGTCTCGGTTGCCCCAAGAACCTCGTGGATACGGAGGTGATGATGGGTCAGCTTGTCGCCGGCGGTCATCAACTTACACCGCATCCGGAAGAAGCCGACGTCATTGTCGTCAATACGTGCAGTTTTATCGACCCCGCCAAGCAGGAGTCGGTGGACACCATCCTTGAGATGGCGCAGCACAAGAAGACGGGCAAGGCGCAGCGGCTGATTGTGGCCGGGTGTCTGGTGGAGCGCTATAAGGGCGATATCAGGACCGATCTGCCCGAGGTGGACGCGATTATTGGCACCAATGAGCTGGACAAGATTGTCGCCGCGTGCGAGAAC
>Ga0163150_10006211_pt1 | contig 14770 bp, 10 predicted proteins | sample OliLakLV19P2IB_FD_148628 | JGI IMG/M metagenome (GOLD analysis project Ga0163150, IMG submission 148628) | Freshwater microbial mat bacterial communities from Lake Vanda, McMurdo Dry Valleys, Antarctica - Oligotrophic Lake LV.19.P2.IB | ecosystem: Environmental > Aquatic > Freshwater > Lake >...
GCCCATGCCGCCGCGGCCCAACTCCTCGAACAACTCGTAGTTCCCGAGTATGTGCCGCGCTGGTAACGCGCCGCCCCCGTTTCGCATGGTGAATGCTCCGTCCCGTTTCGCTAGGTTTGGTCTTTGATGATCGACACAGCGTGCGACGCGGTCCGCGTTGGAGTGCTGACTTCGAGATCGACGAATACTACACGCACGCCGTCCTTGCCTTGCGCAATGCCTGCCGCCCAGCGGTCATCCGCCGATACCGCCGTCACGTCACCAACGCCTTGATCAAGCGAAGTCAACGTTCGTTGATCCAGTGGCGTGGCCAGCGTGATAACGTGCAGTTGCCGCAATCCATTCTCTTCACGCACAGCGGCGACCAATGCGTCAGAAGCGCGCAACCAGGCATCGTGACCCACGGTGGCGTTGCCGAGCCGGTACACGACCGAACCATCCGACGCATCCAGCACGCGCAATTCTGGTTGATCCCCAGGGGTGGCGCTCCACGCCGCGGCGACACGGTCTCCCGACGCGCTAATGGCATACTCGCCGGTGAAAAAGCCGATCGACAGCAGCGTTCCGTGTCCGCCGGACACCGGCGCGCTCCAGAGTTCCTGTTTACCACTTGGATCGTGACGCAGGAATAACACGCGGTCTCCCGCAGGGGTGTATTGCACTGAATGAGGCGCGATACGCGCGCCTGGTCCGGTTAATGGTGTCATTGGTGATCCGCCATATACACGTTGCTCGGCGAGGTAATTTCCACCGTCCTCGTTTTCGATCACCATGCAAACCGCGCCACCGTCGGGGCGCAATACGGCATGTAAGCATTGCGCGGTCGCGTCCTCGCTCCACGGCGCGGCCTTCCGCTTCACGGTCTCGAACGCCGCCAGGGGATTGATCGCGGGCGCGCCTTCGTTCCATTGCTGGGCAAATAACAGACCGGTGAACGTATCGTCATTGATGCTGCCGCGCTGGCCCAACAATATCGCCGGGGCGGTCGTTGCCGTCCGTTGTCCGCTGGTCAACGCCAGGGGAAACGCCGCGGCTGCGTCCACGCCCTCGGCGAGCGTCGCGCCTGCCGGCATCACCAATCCCATGCAACGTGTCGCGACCGGGTCAAGCGCAAGTATGCCTGCGCTTCCGCGCGTCATCGCGTAATCAACGCCGTTCGCCTCGACGAATAGCGTATCCTCGGCGCCCGCCCAACTCAGGCGCGCCGCCTGGAACGCTGGCGCGGGCAAAGCTGCAATCACGCTGCCGTCGCGTTGGGGAATGAACTGGCAACTGCCGATCTCCTGCGCGGCTACGGTTGCCCGGGTGTCGCGCATGGCCAGCCCGGTGGACACGATTGTGATAACGGCCATGGTCATCACGACGCCGCAAGTGACCGCCAGCATGCGCCGGTTTAACGTCCTGGCGCCCGTGCTATCGGGCTTTACAGGTTTCGCCTTGTCTTTCGACGGGGGCGGCGTCATGAGTCGCAACGGAGAATCCTGCGCTTGCTCTCGCACGTAGGCGGCGAGCGCCTGTGGTATCGCGGACCGCCCGCCCTCTTCCTGTTGGAGGCGGTCGATGGCCTGGCAAACGAGCCGGGCGCTTGCGGGGCGATCATTTTCATTCTTCTCGAGCAAGAGCGCGACGAATCGCGCTACATCGTCTGGCACGTCCGGCCGGACCCGGTTCAATCGCGGCGCGGATTCCGATGCAATCAGCCGCATCAGGGCCTGCGGCGAATCCGTCTTGAACGGCGGTTGCCCCGCTATCATTTGAAACAGCGTGACCCCGAGTGAATACAGGTCCGTTTTTTCGCTCACCTCGCCACCGGCGCACTGTTCTGGACTCATGTATTGCGGCGTGCCGATGATGCTCGGTTCAGCGCCGGTTTGTTCCACCGTGCGGACCCGGGCAATCCCAAAATCCGCCAGACGCACTCTGCCCTGTCTGTCCAGCAAAATGTTCGCCGGTTTCACGTCCCGGTGAATGATTCCCGCGTCGTGGGCGCATTGAAGGGCATCCGCGACCTGGCCCCCGATATACAGCGCGGCCTGCCAGGCTATTTGGCCCTTCCGCCGCAGAAATCGGTCCAGCGGTTCGCCCGGCACATATTCCATCGCGATATAGGGCGTGCCACCTTCGATGCCCGCGGAATACACGCGCACAATGCCTGGGTGGCGTAGTGGGGCGGCGGCCTGGGCTTCACGGTAAAAACTGCGTACCATTGAAGGGTTTCGCGCGATGCTGCCCAACAAGACCTTCAGGGCGACCTGCCGGTTCAGGGCTATGTCGCGGGCAAGATATACGGTTCCCATGGCGCCTCGCCCGATAAGGGTTTGCACCTCATATCCGCCAAAGGCGAAGCCTATGAGAGAGGCATGACCTGACATTTGGGACGCCATATCTAGGGGTGGCCTTATACCTGGTTCAAACTAATAGTGTACTTTAATGGTCTCATGGGAAATTTAGCAAGAATTTGGCATTATGTCAAGTGTTTACTGTTTGCGCATAATGCCTTGCCGGAAAAGTGGCAGAAATGGGCTCAATGAAGGGAAAACGTCTGCGGACGGGAACCCGGCCGCCTGAATGAAATCTTACTTGGCGGCCGCCTTGGCGCTTGCGAAAGCGTGAAGTTGCTTGTTCCAATTTTCCAAAACGGGCGCGACGGGATACTGCCGGCCGCGGAGCCAGTCAAACTGGATGTAGTAGGTGAGGGGAACACCGCGTTCGATTTTGATAACGACGTGGTTTTCTCCGGGCACATCTCCTTCGCGAAGGAAGCGTTCCGGCGGAAACACAACGCCGAGGCCAATCGTGCCGATGGATTGTAATTGCGATCCCCACGCGGCCATTACGCCGGCCGCGGGATCGAGCGCGTATTCCTGATGCACCAGCTTTGTCAACCCGATTCCGAGTTCAAGCAAATCGTTGCTCTCGGCCCCCTCGACGAGCACTTCCACCGCGGTTTCACGATGGCCTGCTTCGATGGTAAAGCGCATGCGAACGGTATAGACATTGCCGATTGGCCCTACATTCGATGCCTTCATTTCGACAATGGCGCGGTTATTGTTCTGCTCGACAAGACTCTTCTCGAAAGTTACCACGCCGTTGCCGCCCGGACTGCGCACGGCGTTGGGCTGGCCGTTCACGTACAGCGTCAGACCACCCAGTCCGCTCGTATCGCGAACGTTTAGCGCATCCATTCCCCAGGAGGTGTCGGCCTGGTTGTTCGCGTCCACCGATGCGTCTGAAAGCACCAGGCGCTGCTCGCGTTTCCCGAAGATATCGACTTGGCCCCAGTATGCGCGATACGAAGCCTGCTCCGATTCCCAACCGACACTGTCGGGAATCCAGTCAATCGCGGAGCCCACGCGCGGGTTTGGATTTGCCTCCGCGTCTCGCGCGGCGATCCAATCCGTGTACGGTGTCAGGGCCGTTGTGAGCGCGAATTCCTGTTCTACCAGCAATTGTATTTTCGCGTAATCACCCAGGCCGCGCGCGTCTGCGACGGTTTGCCATAACGCGGCATTGTCGTGCAGTTTTTTCAATTGCACGAGATACGCGTCTTTCGTCACATCAAGGTAGTAGCGAACCGATTCCGCGCTCGACACGATTTTCGATGTGATGGCAGGGTTCACAGTTTCGGCGCGAAAACCGTTCCGCACGAATGCCGCTGAATCGCCGGCGGCGTTTGGATCGGCCCCTTTCGCGGTGATCGCCTGTTCCAGGCGTTGCGTTAATGCATATAGTGCGGCAGGCAACGCGGCCAACTCCGCGGATTGCAGGGCATAGACGTCCTGCCACGCCCAGTTGACGGCTGTCACCGGGGCAGGCGACTTCCAGGAGTCGTCCTCCTTGCCATCCGCGTCGACGTCAATGCTCCACGTATCAATCGCGCCATCGCTGTCCGAATCGGTGAATGCATATTTCATGTCGGCAACACGATCGTAATTGGCGTCGACGTCGAGCCAGGCACGTTTCGCGCCGGAGAGATGGAAACGGTGATCAGCGGGATGGAAGTATACGGCGGCGGGTTTGCCGGTTTGCACGGCGAGCTCGAAGCGCTTGTTCAATGCCCCGGAATGCGGACCGCCGACCTGATCGAACCCTTCGACACCTGTCGGGACCACGCCTTCCCAGCGTTCATGCCGGTCCGTGAAATCCACGCCCTCGACGTTGTCGTCGTTTTCGTCCCACGTAAGCAGCATGCGGTCCCACACCACGGCAGGAAGAATGGCTTGCGCGGCATCGAACCGGAGAAAGGGTCCGGCGGGGACGCCGCGAATGTCGGTCCGCTCGATGTCCGTTTCGGCGATAGCAATGCCCTCCGCGGCGGCGCGCGCCGTAATCGACACGTCATAGTCATGTTGCGCGTTGATTGTATGGTCGCCATCAGCGTCGAAGCTGTGCCGCATGGTACGGAGCGCGAGACCATCGGCCTCAATGCGGAGATTCTCCTCGCTCATGACATCGCCGTCTCGGTTCATGAAAAAGAACGGCGTATCGCCCGCGGGTTTCCATTCCGTGGCGTCCGGCGCGAGCACGAAACCGCAATGCATTTCGTTGCCGCCAAAATGGCTGTTCCACTGGGCCAACGCGAGGTCGTATCCATAGCCCGCGTTCTGCCACAACAGATTGTCATCGCCAAGGTCCCGGCTCCACCACGCGGTCATGACGTTCTCGTCGCCGTTCGCAAGCGCGCCACCCGCGCGGTACAACACCAATTCCGCAATATCCTGGTCGGCGTCGCGGTCGATATAGTCGGCCGCTGCGTCTATGACACCGTCGCCTTTCCAATCCGCAATGTAGAGATCGCTGTCCTGGTCCGGTTCACCGCCTTCAACCAGATCGCCATCTTCATCGATGACGCGCACCAGCAGCGGACGCATCGCTTCGGGATGCCGAAGATCAGTATCGACGAACCAGACTTCCTCCGGTTTCCCGTCGACGTTCATGTCGACGTAATGCCGTTTGCCCGGTGTATCTTTCACGACCTGCGCGCTAAAAACCGGATCAAATACGATAGCTTCGCCAAACACCCGGACAAAGGTCTGGTGAACGACGGGAGAAGATGGCGGAGCGGGAGGCGCCGGAGCGGGAGCAGATTCCGGCGATGGAGCGGGTTCCGCGGGCGCTGGCGCGGCGGGTGCAGGCGCAGCAGGCGCGGGCGCGGGTTCCTGCGCGTTTGTCAGAAACACGCAACCAGCTCCTAGAATAACTATAAAAAAGGCCCGCGCAATCTCACGCATGCCGCGTACTCCCACCAAGTAGTAAATCACCAATCGTGCGCGCGAAGTGAAGCATATACCTCGAATTGAATTCAATGGCGATGCTCGATTATCCGGCCAAACTTACATTCCCCTGTCGTGCCCGCTACAATGCGCCCATTATTTCACGGGGGGACCCGAAGATGCACCGTTTCAACATCATGGCCGTCGCGCTATGCGGCCTGGCGCAGGCGCAGGACATCACGGCGTCCCGCGTCGATCCCGTTTCGCGTAATATCCATATTTCTTATACAGTTCCCGCAACCGCGCCCGACACCGTCACCGTCGCATGCGCGTGGTCGCTGCCGGGGGCCAATGACTGGCGGCCGGCGGATGTCATGCCGCTTGTGAGCGAGACAGCATACAACATGGTCGAAGTGCCGACGTGGAACCTGTGGCACGCTGAAGGCCGCATCGTTGAACGGCGGGCCGCCGGCCTTGCGCGGACTATCGTATTTAACCCATATCCAGACGCGACGCGCGAAGGACAGGTCAATGTGGATTTCCGCGTGACGGTCGAGGGGGCGAGCGGCGAGCCGCTGGGCCAGGCGCAAACGCTGATCGAAGCAGACAACCGCGATGTGGTCTATATCGAGGATTGGTCAAGAGTCCTCCAACAGGATCAACTTGTGCCCGGCGCGAAGGCCTGGGGGTTCCGCACCGACTATGCGCTTGCCGATGGCATGTCGCTGGGCAACGCGCTTGCGGGATACATTGATGCGGCTACGCCGCTTCCCGCATTGACGTATCCGCTTGCGCTCAAGGGGCATTACGCCATTTACCTGTGTACGAATCCGGCGGCGGGCGCGATCCGGCTGCGCCTCACGGGCGATGAACGCGCCGATCAACTTGGGAGCCGGTTTCCGCGCGAAGAAGTCTTGTGGCGTTGGACGCGCATGGACCGGCAGAATCTTGTGCTGCGCCAAACGCACAATTACACCGGCTGGCAGCAGGCGCACGTCGATTACATCAAACTCGTCCCGCTGCCGGACGCGAGCGTGATCGAACTCGATGCGCGATTCGGCGGTCCCGTTGATCGGCTTGTTGCGGGATATTGGGAACCCTATTCCTGGGCATTTTGGGACAACGTCACCGAGACACTCCAGCATCGCGAACCGCTTTCGGCGTTTGCTGAAGCGCGCATCAAGATCGTCGATACGCAGATAGGCCGGTTCGGAATGAAGGTGGTCTACGAATCGCGGCAGACCGATCCGCTGCTCTATTCGACCATCGGCGATCCCATCGGCGATATCGCCGTCCCGACGACCGACAACGTCGGCAAGATGCAGCAGTTCACGAATACGCTCGATGCGACGCTGCGGTATACCCGCGAAATGATGCTCGCGCCGCACGCGAATTTTGGCGCTACAAACTGCTACCCCGGCTCACCGCTGCAAGGCGATTTCTCGAAGGAGCACCCAGAATGGATGCGCGGCCACGTGCTGCGGTATGAAGTGCCGGAAGTGCGCGCATATATTCTCAGCCTCTACCGCGAAGCGCTCGAGATTGGCGCGCCCGCGGTGTCCATCGATTTCTGCCGGTATCCCGAAGGTATCGACACCGCGGAAACCTGCACCGCATTTTTGCGCGAATTGCGCGCACTCGCAAACGAGTTCGGAAAAGCGCGCAACAAACGTATTCCGATTCTGATCCGGTTCCCCGGAGCTGGCGTGCGGCTTGCCGGGCAATTTGATTATGTTACGTGGGTCAAAGAAGGACTGGTTGATTATCTTTGCCCAAGCAATATTCAGGGCAGGCACATGCACATCGACATGACACCCTACCTCGCCGCCGTGAAGGATACGTCGTGCATGTTGATGCCCTGCATGGACGCGCTGAGTTGGGGATTGCCTTTTCCCGGACCGTTCATGTGGCGCGCGTCGCAGCTTTACAACCAGGGTGTGAAGGCCGTGTATGTGTATCAGGCGGATGGGCGCGTGCTCGGCCTTCCGTCGGACAAGCGGCACATGCGCATGCTCGCGAGCAGCGCGGCCATTGGCCGGTTCTGGCACGAAGACACCGTGCAACGGCCCCTGCGCAGCAAGGGCATTTACATCACGCCGCCGCACCAGTTCGGCAAATACAACGGTTGGGAACGCATTCGTATTTGGACAGAAGGCGTCGCTCTCGGTGCGCTCGAGGTTTATCTCGACGACGCGCTCGTCACGCGCATGGAAGGTCCGCCGTACCTCGTGGGCACGGAAGACAATGCCTCCGATGGCGTGATACCCGCCGGCGAACACGTGCTGCGCATCCGCGCGCAGGACGGTGACGGCTGGCTCGAACAAACGTTTTCAATCACCGGCGAGTAACTTTACGGAGGGCGGGTAAGCCAACCCGCCATTCTCTTGATAAACTGCGGATTGCACACTCGCTGTTTCTGGATTAGACAATCAATGGCGGGTTGGAAAACCCGCCCTCCGATGAGGAAAGGTGTTCGTGATGGCATCCGGGGGGAATATCGATGTCAGCGTGACTTTGCTGACGCGCAACGCGGGGCCGTTGTTGGACCGCGTGCTTCGCGCCGTCCGCGCGCAGAGCACTTCCCGCCGTGTCGAGATTGTAGCGATTGACTCCGGCTCGTCAGACGGTACGCTCGCGGTACTTGCACAACACGATGTCGAGGTGGCGCAAATACGATCGCGTGATTTCGATTTTGGCCGAACGCGCGACCAGGTGTTCGAGATGTCGCGCGGCAACGTAATCATCGCCCTTTCGCAGGACGCCGTGCCCGCGCACCCGCGTTGGTTGGAGAATCTGATTGCGCCTTTGGAAGACGAAGCGGTTGCCGTATCCTGCGGACGATCGGTTCCTGATACTGAACGGGATTATGCGCAATTCGTATGGGAGCGCAACGGCTTGTTTTATTTCACTCGGGAAATGCGCCAGTTTTCGCAGCGTCACGGGCGGGGGCTTTCCAACGCAAACGCCGCATACAAACGCGCTGTTTGGGAGAAGCTCAAGTTTGGCGCCCAACCCATCGGCGAAGATTTCCGGTTTCAAACCAAACTGCTGGCCGAAGGATTGCGCGTCGCGTTTCCCGATAGCGCGGAAGTGTTGCACCATCACGCGTACACACTTTCCGCGCTATACAAACGCTGCCGCAACGAAGGCCTCGGGCTGCGCACGCTTGGCTGCGCGTTGACAGAAGCCGATCTTGTCCGCGATTTTCTGCGCCTGGATGTACACCGCGCCTGGTGGCGCGAACTGCTGCGCGGCAATCTGCGGCGTCCCGCTGATTTCCTGTTTCCGGTGGTCCGCCCGTGCGCAGTCTATGTGGGAAGCCGGTTCGCGCGGCGATTCGCGCCATGAACAACGCGATACAATCCTTTTATCGCGACAACCCGCTCATGGTGAGTTCGCCGTTCGGGGGAGTATCGGGCGTACACCAGGCTCTCGTTGACGAGGTTTTCGCGGCGCTCGACGTTCGGCTTGATGGCAAATCCATTCTCGATGTCGGATGCGGGCGAGGCTTCATGGGCGACATTGTGCGCGAACGCGGTGGACGGTACACCGGCGCGGACCTCGTTGCGAATGTGTCGGGCATTCCGCTTGCCATTTCCGACGCGGCGCGCCTGCCGTTTCAAGACGCATCGTTCGATGGTGTATTCTGCATCGACGCGTTTGAGCACATTCCCGACGGCGCCGAGGCCGTGCGCGAGTTTCGCCGCGTGCTCCGGCCGGAAGGATTCATGTTTCTTTCCGCGCCGAATTACGGAAACGTCGCGGGCCTTGTAAAGTGGTGGTGCGAGGCGACCGGCCAGTATAGGAAACATACGTGGGCGCCGTTTCGCCGGTGGCAGCCGCAGGAACTCGAACAGCCGCTGACGGCGCGGCGCATCGAATCGCAGTACCGTGCGGCGGGGTTCACGCGCATTCGCAACATAGGTCACGTGGCCGAAGTGGGGTTGGGGGTTTTTCCATGGATCGATCATCCGCGCATGCCCGAACGGATTCAGTTCCGGCTCCAACGCTTGTTCGCCAGGATTGCGCTGTCAGTTGTTCGTATGTGGCCGGGCGCGAGTCTTCATCTGTTCTGGAAGTTCGAGGTTTGAGATGCGCATTGGGCGGCTGATTCAAAAACTGAAACTCCGCTATGGATCGCAGGAAACCGTCATCGCGACGTTGCGGAAAATGGGCGTGCAGATCGGCGAGCGCTGCCGCATCTATACCACCAATTTCGGCGGGGAACCGTATCTCATTCGCATTGGGAACCACGTCGGCATCGCCAATGACGTGACATTCGTCAACCACGACCTCAACTGGGTGTTTCAGGATAAGTACAAAACCTTGACGAGTTTTGGGCCGATTGAAATCAAAGACAATTGCAACATCGGCGTGCGCGCGACAATACTTCCCGGCGTCACCATTGGGCCGAACAGCGTCGTCGGCGCGTGCAGCGTGGTGACGAAGGACGTGCCGCCGAACGTTGTCGTGGCGGGAAACCCCGCGCGCGTGATCTGCACGCTGGAAGAGTACGAACAAAAGGTGCTCGCGAAACACATTGATATTCCCGAGGATCGCGACGCCGCGCGCGCATTCCTTATCAAGCGCTTCTGGGGAGAACGCGGTTGAAGCTCGCGCTGCTCATGGGCAACCGCTACAACCCCTGGCACCTTCAGGCTTTCAAACGCCTGCGAAACGCGCCGGAGATCACCGCGTTCCGCGCGGAGTCGCAAATCCAGGAATATTTTAACGAGCGCGGCGACGGCACAGACGGCATGCGCCGCGAACGCATTTATTTCGACACGCAATCCGGCCCCGCCTGGGCGCAACGCCTGAATGTGTTTCGCGAACGGTATGCGCGCCGCGCGCCGCGCATACTTCCGTTTCATGATCAGTTGCAGGGTCACGACGTCATTCACTCCTGGGAATTGTTCACCGACTGGTCTGAATCCGCCGCCGAAGCGCGAGAACGCTACAAAATTCCACTCGCGATCACGGTGTGGGACTTGCTCGCTTTCAACATGGAGCGCGAACCGTGGCGGCGCGCGTTAAAGCAGCGCGTTGCAACTTGCGCGGATCGCTTTGTCGTCTACAGTGAACGATCCGGCGCGATGCTTGCCTTCGAGGGTGTAACCGCAAATCGTATCGCGTACGTGCCGCCGGGCGTGGATACAGAGCTGTTCTGTCCCGGCGATACGTCGCGTGAATTCGGGTTAAAGGAAGATGATTTCGTGCTGCTTTTCGTGGGGTGGTTCGCGCCGCGCAAAGGGATCGACTTTCTGTTATTCGCGCTGCGCAAACTCATCGACGAAGGCGGTGCGCAGGCCAAAAGAATCAAGTTGCTCATTGTGGGCAGCGGCGCGGGACAGGACCGTGTCGAAGCGTTGATCGCGCGGCTCGGCCTCGGCGAGCAGTGCGTCATAACCGGCGCGCTGACGTATGACCGCATGCCCGCGGTTTTTCGCATGGCCGACGTGTTTGTATTGCCCAGCGTCGCCAGCGGCGAATGGCAGGAACAGTTCGGCATGTCGCTCATTGAGGCGATGGCCACTGGAAAGCCCTGCATTGCATCTCTCAGCGGCGCGATGGAAGAGATCGCGGGCGACGCCGCGTTGCTGGTTCAACCCAACGATTTTCTGGCATTGCACCGCGCGCTCAAGCGGCTCGTGCAAAACAACGATGAACGCGCGCGGCTGGGCGCGGAAGCGCGGGCGCGCACACGGCGCTTGTTTGACGTGCAGGCGCAAGCGAACGCGCTTTCCGATCTCTACGACAGCCTGACGCTATGAACGAGAGCAGGCCGCGCGCAGCTTTACAAAACTTTGTGCGGCGCATTCGCTGGACCGCGCGCCGTGCGCTACGCAGGCCCGTGCGCATCGTCGTGGAAATGCGGTGGCGCCTTGGCGATGAGATCATGGCGATACCAATTTACGAGGGCATCAAGCGGCGGTATCCGTTTTGTCATCTGACGGTCTGGTGCAACTATCCCGACGTGCTATGGCGCAATCCGCACGTGGATTCCATTCGTGATGCAAGCGCCAATCCGCCGGTCTGCGATCGGTACATTCTGCTGCGCGGCGCGCCGCGCTTGGTGAAACGCATCGACCATTACGCCTCGCGCGCGGATATTCCAATACCGCCCATGCGGCCGCGGCTCTATTACGATGATTGGGCCAACGCCGCGCTCGCGCAACACGGTCTGCGAGCAAAAGAGTTCGTAGCCGTTTGCACCGGCGCGACCTGGGAAACGAAACGCTGGCCGCGTGAATGCTGGCAATCGTTGTGTGACGCTCTGGAGCTTGATGGTCAAACGCTCGTCCAATTGGGTCATGACGACGTTGCATTGCATGTCGCACATGCGATGCAAGAAAAAACTTCCGTTCGTGAAGCCGCGTGCATGTTGCGCGGCGCGCGATTGCTGATTACGCACGATACAGGCCTCATGCATCTCGCGCTGGCCGTAGGAACGCCGGTACTGGCGCTATTCGGGCCAACCGACCCCGCGTTTCTCGTGCGCGATACGGAGGCGCTTTCGGTCCTCACGAATGGCCGGCCGTGTCAGGGCTGCTGGAACCACAGGGAAGACAACCTCACAGAAGGCGTCTGTCCGCTGGGCATTGTCCCCTGCATGGGTTCGTTGACGGTCGACAGCGTGTTGGCGCGCGCGCGGGAATTGTTCGGCAATGGCGCGTAAGCCGAGCATCCTGTTTCTCACCTTGTATCCGAGCTCTGCGGCGAGCCCGCGCTACCGCGTCGAACAGTTCATTCCGTATTTGAACGACCAGGGGTTCCAATGCACCGTCGCCAGCGCATTGACCGCGAAAGAATACGGCGCACACCTGTCGCCGCGCCGGTATCATGTTATCGAAACGCGCCGTCGCATCGGGCAACTACTTTGTGCGCAGGCCTACGACATTGTGTTCGTGCAAAAAGCGATCACTACGGCGTATCTGCGCGGGATGCACGCACTGTTACGCGCCATGGCCCGACGCGTGGTCTATGACATCGACGACGCCGTCCACCTCGCGCCACCGCATCCGTTGGGCGCGACATGGCGCGCATTCGAGGACGCCGCGCAAGTCACGCGCATGATGCGGAACGCCGATCTCGTGCTTGCAGGCAATCAATGGCTGGTCGAGCAGGCGCGACAACACGCGCGGCGTGTCGAACTATTTCAAACAGTTGTGGATACGACCCGCTTCGTTCCCGCAAGGCAAACCGCGACAGAGCTGGTCATCGGCTGGATGGGGGGCAGCAGCACAACGCCGCATCTTCAAGCCGCCGCCGGTCTCGATAAACTAGAAGGCGTTTCGCTGCGCTGTATCGGCGCGGACCCTGCGCGAGTCCCCTGGGAGAACGCGGAGAAGCGCCCGTGGTCGTATGAGGGCGAGGTTGCCGAGTTACAGCAGTTCGCAATCGGCGTCATGCCGCTGCTTCAAGACGAGTGGACGCGCGGGAAATGCGCACTTAAGGCATTGCAATACATGGCCTGCGGTATTCCGTGTATCGCGACACCCTTCGGCGCTATTCTCGATATCGGCGAACACAATCAGAATGTGTTGTTCGCGAATTCGCCGGGGGAATGGCGCGCAGCGATTGGTCAGCTACGCGATCCACTCGAACGCGAACGCATCGGCGCCGCGGGCCGCGCAACGGTCGAGCGGCATTACTCGCTCGACAAGGCCGCGCCGCGTTTTGCGGCGCTGCTGGAATCAGTTGCATGAACGGTGCGCCGCGAAAACCCGGAATCTGCTTCGTCATTCCGTCGCTCAATCCGGGCGGCACGGAACGGCAGTTGCTCTATTTGATCGAAGGTTTGCGCACGACGCATGACTGTACCGTTGTCTGCACGCGCGAAGCCGGCGCGTGGGCCGATATAGCGCGGCAATCGGGCGCGACCATTTACGAACTAAAGACCTGGGGCGGGTGGGACCCGCGCATTGGGATGCGAATCCGGAAAGTTTTGCGTGAGTGCAAACCGGACATCGTGCATACGTTTATGTTTGGGTTCGATCTTCCGATCAATCGTGTGGCGCGCGCGGAAGACGTGCCGGTTATCGTGTCGAGCCGGCGTGAACTTGCCGCATGGATGAAGCCGCGTCACCTGCGCCGGCAATGCGCCGCGAATGAATTGGCCGATTGCACCGTCGCGAATAGTCACGCAGCAGCGCAGTTCGCCGCGAAACTCGAGGGTCTCGATGCCGCGCGCATCCGCGTCATCCACAACGGAATCGACGCCGGCGCGCTCGCCGCACAGGTAAAGCCGGTAGAACTTGCACTCCCCGCCAATGCACGGATTGTTGGCATGGTGGCGAATTTTAGTCCAGTGAAAGACCATGCATTGTTCGTGGAAGCTGCCTCGCGGTTGGCTTCAACGCGCTCTGATGTACACTTTCTGCTCGTGGGCAGCGGCGGATTGAGGCGAAACATCGAAGGCACTATTCAAAAGCACGGTATGCAATCACTATTCAATATCATTTCCACCTCCAACGAATGCGCAAGTCTTCTCGCGCGCATGGACGTATGTGTCTGCACGTCGCTCCGGGAAGGATTTCCAAACGTGATACTAGAAGCGATGGCGTTACAGCGTCCCGTCGTTGCCACTGCCGTCGGCGGTATTCCGGAAATAATAGAAGATGGTGTAACCGGACTGCTGGTGCGCTCACGCAATCCTCGCGACTTTGCCTCGGCCATCGCGCGTGTCCTTGGCGACCCGGCATTGGCTGCCTTGTTGGCGTCGAACGCCGTAGCGCGCGTGTGCACATCGTTTCCCATTGCGGCCATGGTGGAATCGCATCGCGCGCTGTACACCGAACTGCTCGCGAATCCTGGAAACCGAGCGTAAGTTTTATGTGCGGCATCAGCGGAATAGCGTACACAGACCGCGCGCAACGCGTGGACCGCTCCCGCTTGCGCGCGATGAACAAGGCGCTGCAACACCGTGGCCCGGACGACACGGGCATCTGGTTCGGCGGGCACGTCGCGCTCGCCATGCGCCGGCTCAGTGTGATTGATCTGTTTCGCGGCAAGCAGCCAATTATGAACGAGGAAGGCACGATTGTCCTCGTGTACAACGGCGAAATTTACAATTACCGCGAGTTGCGCCACGATCTGGAACAGCGTGGGCACGTATTCCGCACCCTGAGCGATACCGAAGTCGTGTTGCGCGCGTACGAGGAGCACGGCGATGACGCATTGCTGCGGTTCAACGGAATGTTTGCGTTCGCGCTATACGACGCGCGACACGATCGTTTGTTAATCGCGCGGGACCGGGCCGGCATAAAGCCAATGTTTTTCAGCTTCCACGATGGCGCACTGCTTTTCGCATCCGAACTCGACGCGCTTTTGCGTTCGGGCATGGTGCGGGGCGCGTTGAACCCATCCGCAATCGACGCCTATTTCACTTTGCTCTATATTCCAGGGCCGGAAACCATTTTTCGGGATGTGCAAAAACTACAACCCGCGCACAAGCTCGTGTTTCAACGCGGCTCGCTCAAGGTCGAACCGTACTGGTCGCTCGAGCTCCGGCCTGACGCCAAATGGACCAGTGACGCCGCGGCGGAGCGATATACGGA
>Ga0163150_10006212_pt1 | contig 14769 bp, 16 predicted proteins | sample OliLakLV19P2IB_FD_148628 | JGI IMG/M metagenome (GOLD analysis project Ga0163150, IMG submission 148628) | Freshwater microbial mat bacterial communities from Lake Vanda, McMurdo Dry Valleys, Antarctica - Oligotrophic Lake LV.19.P2.IB | ecosystem: Environmental > Aquatic > Freshwater > Lake >...
GATGTATACGGCATCGCGGAAGATGGCGAGTCGATCTCGCAAGAAGCGATTGACGCGGTGCGGCAGGTTCGCGCCGTTGGCGCGGACCGCGGGGCGGTTGGTGTCGTCCGATTGTTTGGGCCTCATGCGCCGCAAGACCGGAAAGCGCGCCTGGCATGGGCGCAAACCGCGGCAAGGACCTTCAAAGAGGATTCCGCGTATTTGTTTTTGTTCGACGGCGACGATGCGGGAAAGCTCGTGAGGGCATTCAAAAAGTCGGCGAATGATCTCGCGACGGCTTCGCCTCGTTATGGCGACGTGGACATTGTTGCGCCGGGAAATAAAACGCGCAAGAAGCCTTTTCTGATTCTGGGCGGATTGCCGGAGGAGCTTGGGAAAAGCGCGCACTTTATTTTATCCGCGGACCAGACGAGCTACGACGCGTTGGATGCGGCGTCGGCGTTGCCGGAGGAATCACAGAGGTGGACACCGGATAATTCCGGGTTGTCGCCGGAAGAACGCGCGGAGGGCTTTATCGCGCTGTTCGATGGCAAGACGTTGAACGGCTGGGTGGTGATGGGCGAAAAGAAAGATGCGTGGGTGGTGAAGGACGGCATGATCGTGCGCGAATCCGGCGGTTCGGCGGGCGTGCGCACCGTGCGGCGTTTCGCGAATTACGTCATGCGATGGGAATGGAATTTACCCAAGGGCGGCAACAACGGCGTTCACATGCGCGCGCCGCGCGCACAACGTGCGTCAAAGGTCGGTTACGAATACCAGATGCTTGGCGATTACGGTGAAGAACCGAACAAGAACAGCACGGGATCGATTTATGACGTTGTGGGCCCGACGTCAAACGCATCCAAACCCATTGGCGAATGGAATTCGTCCGAGGCGATCTTCGACGGCACGCGGATTACCTATTACCTCAATGGGGTCAAGGTGAATGACGTGGATATCAATGATGTCGAGGAACTACGCCCCCGCGCGCGGAGCGGATTCATCGTGTTGACAGAACACAGCGACCCGGTGATGTACCGAAATATTCGGATTAAGGAACTGCCGTAAGGAGACTGTCTCCGCATCGCGTTTTGGATGCGGTGGCTGTCCCCGAACCTCGGATAGTGTGGCGTGGTCCCCGTACTGCGGTGGTTCGGGGACAGCCACCGGCAGGTTCAGGTGGATTGCGATGGACAATTGGGATTCGCTGCCGGTGACAGTCCCCTGGAGGCTTCCATGCTTACATCGATATTGATTGCGGCAGTGTTGGCTGCGGAACCCCAGGGCAAGGCTGGCGCCGATTTTGACACATTCTCTGTGTCGCGACTGACTTGCGTGATCGGCAACAATCTCGGCGACAATCCTCATCGGCACCGGTACAACGGTATCTTCAGCATGACATCGCCGGACGAGCCGGAAAGTCCCTTTGTGCCGGCGTATGCGGGCTTGAATCTTGAGCACTACTTCGACGCTCGCCCACGTCCTGAGAACGATCTCATCTTTTTCGAGCCGCGCAATTTTCCCATCACAATGAAGAAAATCAATGCGACTACGGCGGAGCTGTACCAGGCCGCGACGCCAACCTACAAGGTGGAAAGCTGGACGGCGTTCACGCTAGCCGAGCCGTATTACGTGGACGTCACGTTCAAATGCATCCCTCGCGAGAAGGTGTTTGAAGGCGGGTACATGGGCGTGTTCTGGGCGTCGTATATTAACGGCCCCATCGACAAGAGCATGTATTTTCTGCGGGAAGGTTCGACACTTGATGCGCCGAAGTGGGCGCAGCTATGCACCCAAATTCATGGGCGCGACAGCACGGTTAAACGCGCAGGGGATGATGTAGAACTACCGATGCCGCCTGCATCTGACACGTTGTACCAGAGTTTTTCACCGCTGCGGTTCTCAGAACCGTTTTTCTACGGCCGGTTCAAGGACATGGTGCTGATCTATATGTGGAAACCGAATCCGTTTTTGCGGTTCGCGCACTCACCCTCTGGCGGCGGAGAAAATACTGCGAAGGATGACACGTGTCCCGCGTGGGATTTTCAGTTGCTGGTACCGGACTATGAAGTGGGCAAGGAATACGGAATGCAAATGCGGATCGTGTATAAGCCGTGGAAAGACCGCGCGGATGTGCTGAAAGAGGTGAAGGCGTATTTGGTGAATTGAGGAAAATAAATAGGACACAAAGGACCTATAGGACTTATAGGACCAATCAGTATTAAAACAACTGCCGGTCCAGCGAACGGTACTGAATTGCTTCGGCGATATTGTTGTCACTGATTGCATCCAATCCCTCCAAATCCGCGAGGGTGCGCGCGACGCGCAGCGATTTGTCGTAGGCGCGGGCGCTGAAACCCAATTGATCCATGGCCTGTTGAAGTATGGCTGCGCCGCTTTCGGACAGCGTGCAGAATTCGCGCACGGACTTCGCATCGAGATGGGCGTTGCAGGAGAACGCCTTTCCATAGCGGACTCGCTGACGATCGCGCGCGGTCTGGACCTGTGCGCGCACCTCTTCCGTTGTCGGTCCGGTAGGCCGTGAATCGGAAATTTCTTCATACGTCAACGCGGGCACTTCGGTGTGCAGATCGATTCGATCCAGTAATGGACCGGACAGGCGCCCCATGTAGCGTTGTATTTCGCCGTTCGTGCAACGGCACGGGCGCCGGGGATCAGTACGGCATCCGCAGGGGCATGGACGCGTTGCCTTTTTGCCACCGAGAGCTAAAGCATTCCAAGCCAAAAGCTTCCGGCTTTCCGCTTACGGTAAAAACGGTCGGTGACCACATCCGTGCCCATCGTCTCGAACTCGACTTGTTCCAGCGGGAGGTTGCTCAGATTTTGGGAGTTGACACGACAACTGTATTCAATTGGGAACGCATGGGAACAACGCCCAATCTCCGGGCATGGCCCAAAATCTTAAAGTTTTTGGGCTATGATCCGCGTCCAGTCGCTGAAACCATTGGCGCTCGCCTTAGGCAGCATCGGGAAGGCTTGGGGCTCTCGTGGGCCGAAGCGGCTAAAACGATGGGGGTGGATCCCTCGACGGTATCCAAATGGGAAGTGCAGCCAGACTCCCGCCAGAACCACATTTCAATACCCGCAATCCTGCGATTTACGGGACACAACCCATTCACAGTCCCAGAAAATGAGCATCAGCTAGTCCGGAATGTCCGACTGTTGCTCGGTCTTACACAGCGAGAATTTGCTAGAAAATTGGGGGTCAACCAACAGCAGGTTTCAGCCTGGGAAAACGAGTCGGGGAACCATGAGATTGATGAACAGACATTGACCCGAATTCGGCATCGAATGACAGGGCTCCCTCAATTTCTTGCGAAGTGAGCCCCGCTGATTGTCCTGGTTAAGTTTCTTTGGGAAATAGCTCACTTACATCACATTTCAGTCGATGGCACAACCTCTCAAGTGTCTTGAGGGACACGTTTTGTTCGCCAAGCTCCATTCGGTTCAGCGATGAACTGGCGATCCCCAGCCTTTGAGCGAATTGAAGCTGGGATTCTTTGCCTCGCAAATCTCGTAAATGCCTGCCAAGTCTGATTGCCAGTTTGGACATCGATTTCCCACTTGTGGGAAATGATTCTATGCGGCATAATTGCCCACATGTGGGCAATTATGCCGAGGATTGTCGATTTTGCCTTCCCGTGCACATCGTAGAGCCAAGGTTCGGAATGCTAGCGTTTGTGAGCAGTTGACGACATCGTTAGTGAGCCTACCCCTATTTTCAATGGGGGATAACGATATAGAAGCCGTGGTCGATTTGATCGGACGGGCAATGAATCAGCAAGAAGCTGTTCAAGCAGAAATGACGTTTGAGCATCACTTCAAGTGCGCACAGGCCAGAATCAATGACGGTCGTCAATACTTTGTGCTTAAATTAGAAATAGGCGTAGTCGGAGTAGTGGGTCTGCATCACTATTCGTGGGGACCCTCGCAAAACATTTGGCTCGCCTGGTTCGCCATCGAGCCCGCTGCTCAGGGGTCGGGATTCGGACAATTGCTCCTCGACGCCATCATCCAACGTGCACAGGAATGTGGATACGCCAAACTGTTTATTGAGACTTATTCCACGGCCGAGTTCGGAAAAGCCCGCGCATTCTATCGGTCGAATGGGTTTGTCCGGGTTGGCCACGTCAAGGGGTATCTTGAGGATGGCGGGCACATGGTCGTTTTTTACAAGGCTTTAACACACAATGCATGAATCGAACAATACATGAAAGCGTTTTCTTTTTACTTGCGTTGATGGCGCGTTGGATCGCACCGCTCCTACAAAATCAACGTGCACGTCTATGCACACGACTTGCCGGAGACGTACCGCGTTTAGGTCGAACGTGGGTCGTTCGTTTTGACGAGCCACGTCCTGCCGGCAGTCAAAAACCCCAAACAATCGATGCTACGCTTCGCCAATTCGGGAGGTTCGTGACGGGTAAAGGCCATATTCAAGGACAGCAGGGCGATCCATTCGAATACCAAGGTATTATTAAGCGTAATGTTTTATACGGCAGCTTCCGACGCGTTGATTCCCACGTCTTGGCGGGTACCGGCACATTTCTGTTGAAAATAGGCGCCAATTCCAAGGAAATGAGCGGTCATTGCAGTTGGTACGACAACTACTTAGATGATGTTTGGACCTCGGGTTACTCGTGGAAACGGGAGTAGTAAACGACTAGCAGGCTAACCGGCGACTATTATTCTTTGAGTCGATTATCAACGATATCTCTTACGATATACCGTGGTCTGGCTTTCACTTCCGTGTACATGTGTCCGAGGTACTCAGCAAGGATGGCAAAGCAGATGAGTTGAACACTGCCCAAGAACAAAGTTACCAGGAGTATAGTGGGAAACCCTGTTGGTGCGCCGTAAACGAAATATGCGATCAAATAAAAGAACGCGGCAACGACTGTCAACGTTACTACCGCGAAAGCGAGCAGGGAGATGTAGGATAGTGGTCGTTGGCTAAAGGAAAAAATTGCAAGCAACGCCCAGCGGACATTTCCGAAGAAGGAGTTGGTGGATCGCCCATCAAAACGTGCATCGCGGACATATTCGATGCCTGTGTGTTTGAATCCTGTGTACGCTCGTAGACCGCGTAAAAATACGAGACGTTCTGGAAAATCATTGACAAGGCAATCGATAACGCGCCGGTCAATGAGTCCGAAATCGCCGGCGTCAAGCGGAATATTTATATCTGAGAGGCGTTTGAATATTCTGTAGAACACTTTGTATGCGATTTGGCGAAACAATGTTTCTTTTCGTTTTATCCTGACGCCATAGACAATCTGAAATCCTTCGAGCCAACGCGTGACGAATTGCGGAATCAGTGAAGGTGGGTCCTGAAGGTCGCCATCCATGAGTATGGCGCAATCTCCACGGGCAATGCGCAGCCCGGACATGAATGCATTCTGACTTCCGAAATTACGAGTGTGGTTTATGACGACCATTCTCGGATCACCTTGAGCTATTTCCGTCAGGACGGCTTCGGAATTGTCCGGGGAGGCGTCGTTGACATAAATGATCTCGAAGTTTTGGAAAACGCCTTCCAGCACTTCGATTAAGTGCTTGTACATTTCACGAATGCTACCTTCATCCCGATAGCACGCGACGATCACCGAGATTTTCTTCTGCGTAATCAATTCTTACCACCAACTAGGGTCAGTACTCGCTCAGCGATTCCGTCGGCATCGAGATGGGCCGTTTTTCGCAATGTTCCTTGGCTTCCGACAGGATGGGTGAATGTGTCAGGGGCCGTTATGCGCGCAACGCGCGTTCCTGAACTTACTTCGTGCATCCTGGCACTAAGGGCCTCGGTCATCCCGCCGCATGGTCCGTGTTCCTCCACTGCGATCACCAACCTGTAGCGGGCTTGGGCGATAATTGAGACCGAAGATTCAATCGGCTTGACGGTATGTAGTGACCATACAGCTACATCAATACCTGTTTCATTGAGCTTATCCGCGGCGTTCAGGGCCTCGGAAGTGATAGCCCCTGACGCCACAATGGCAATGTCCTCGCCGGTGCGAACGAGCGAGGGCCTACCCAGTTCAAAGTATCCATTGCAACGCGGCAAACTCCGTTCGCCGGCACGGCCCAAACGGAGGTATGCGGGCTTGCCGTACGCTACCAGTGCGCGCATCGCATCGGCAGCTTCCACGGGGTCGCAGGGACAGACAACGGTCATTTCGGGGATTGCGCGCATGAGCGCGATGTCATCAATGCCATGATGGGTTGGGCCGTTCTCACCGTAGGAGTATCCACCGCCCACGCCAACGACGATGACGGGAGCACCCATATTGCACAGGTCGTTTCGGATCTGTTCGACGCAACGCGCCGTAATAAAAGGAACTATCGAATATACGAAAGGGATTTTTCCAGAGAGCGCAAGACCTGCGGCGACAGAAACCATATTTGCCTCTGCGACGCCAGCGTTGAAAAAGCGTGTCGGAAATCGTGTGGCAAATTCATTTACGAGCTTAAAGCCCAGGTCTCCTGTGATGAATATCACGCGCTCGTCTTCCGACGCCAACTCAACGAGCGTACGGAAAAACGCATCTCTCACAGAACAACTCCGAGCTCTAAAAGCGCTCGATCGAGATCCTCTTCTGACGGCGGACGGTAGTGCCATTCGATATCATTTTCCATGAAGGAAACACCTTTTCCCTTCGTGGTATGCGCTATAACGGCCCGTGGCTTTGTGCTATGCGTAGTTGTCAGCGACCTAACAAGCGCGACGAGGTCATGACCATCGACCTCAACAACGTCCCATCCGAATGCTTCCCATTTTGCCGGCAGAGGGTCAATGCCAGTTACTTCACTGCATCTGCCAATCGCCTGGAGCTTGTTGTAATCTACGACCGCTACCAAATTGAACAAGCGTTTGGACGGAGCCCACATAGCAGCTTCCCATACCGACCCTTCATTGCATTCGCCATCAGAGAGTACGACGAACACCTTTGATTCATGACCATCAATCTGAGAAGCCAATGCCATGCCGGTCCCAATGCCGAGCCCGTGACCCAGCGAACCGGTCGTGGCTTCGATTCCATAATCTAATTTTCGGCTGGGATGAAGTGCGAAGGCTGTCCCTTCCTGAGCAAACAATTCCAAATTGCGAATTGAAAAATAGCCCCGTTCCGACAGACAGGCGTAGAGAGCGGCGCACGCATGGCCTTTGCTTAATATAATTCGATCACGATCAAGTCGTTGGGGATCCGCCGGATAAATTTGGGCAACCTTGAAGTACAAGGCCACCAGGATATCCACGCACGAGAGAGCGGACGCGACGTGGGGCGCTCTTGCGCGCGACGACATCGTTACAACATGTGCTCGAATTCTTGATGCCATGCGGATCAGGGTTTCGTCCGCAATCTCTGCATCCGTGTATGTCTTCATGGTTTCTGAGCAACAATTCCCATGTTACCGAGATTTGCCGAGACGGGTATTCGCCCAATCCCAGTTGTTTCGAGAAGGTGCGCTGTGAATGTACCTTTCATTATCCGTGGGAGCGGGGCCAGCTTAAGCCAATACCGTAACGGATATCGATTGGTAACGCCGAACACATCGAGGACATTAAAACCGTTATTCCGGAAAAGGGTGGCAATCGTTGTCTTGTCGTAGAGGATGACGTGCTGGATATCGATCATTGGGCACCGCTTGCCCAACAGGCGAGCGAACATAGAGCCAATGTCATGGCAAATCCAATACATGAGTCCACCTCTACAAAGTGCGTCACGGCATTTTCGCAGCACTTCGTTGGGGTGAATAAGGTGGTCCAGGACTTGGAAACCAGCAATAAGAGAGAAAGACGCTGGAAGGACAATTTCTTCAAAAGTGACAGTCTGAATGCACGGGCGTACCTCCACAGGTGCCTTGGCCGCAGCCTCTCTCGAAGGCTCTACACCAATAATGCGCTCGAATCCGAGCCGTTTCATGGATTCAAGAAATGAGCCGCTTCCACAGCCTATTTCAAGCACGCCACGCTTGTCTGGCAAATGAGGCCACAGCCGATCTGCATAGCGTAAATATGTCGCCAAGGTATAAGGAACTATATCGGCGTTCGTAGCATGGCTGTCCCGATACAGAGCGTAAACAATGGACGGATCCAGAATGGGATTCGCACGGACACACCCACTTTTCGTATTACGTACCATCCGATAGTGAATCTGATCAGGCGAGCGCCTGGCGCTAAACAATTCGGCGGTGAGGTCTTCCAAAGCAAAATTGGCAGGGTAAATTTCCTCGTCAAACTTATCAGTACCGTCAATCGGACATTCCGTAGGGATTAGCATCGGAGCGCCGATTGAGGCACGTATTTTTCTTTGTTCGCCGCAAACCAGGTCAAACATTTGCTCAGCCCCTTCTCTACGGAAATGGACGGAACGAACCCGGTCAGTCCTCGTAGTTTGCTAATATCGGCGACCCATGTAGTCGAGTCCCATGTTCGACCCGCCATAGCACCCCAGTTTACAGCCAAGCTTTTGACTGTAAGATATTCCAGGGTAGAGACGAGGTCGTGCATCGATGTTTGGACGCCGGTACCCAAGTTGATGATCTCTCCCCCCAAACTGGGCACTGACGGGGCGAGTAGACAAAAATCGACAATGTCGTCGACGTGAATAAAGTCTCTACAAATTTTTGGCGACACCATATTGATGGGAATGTCGTCCAATGCGGCTCGAATCAAGGTCGGAATGAGCCGGGAGGGTTCTTCATACGGCCCGTAAACACTGAACAAGCGTAACGTCACCACCGGCAGGTTTTCCAAAAGCGCCGTATGGCGACATAGAAACGACTGCGTCGCTTTAGCCACTGCGTAAAAACTGTCCGGGTCGAGCTGGTCAGTTTCTCGCATTGCGAAGTCTTTTTTGCCGTATTCGGAGGAACTACCAGCATTGACAAACAGATGAAAGCCGGATTCTTTACACGCGCTTAACAGGTTCCAGAGTCCGAACACATTGGTGCGAAGTATCTGGGCACAATCAGATTGAAAAGGATAAGCCCCATGGGCGGCAAGATGGTAGATGATTGTAGGGCGAACGTCCCGAATAACACGCTGAACGCTAAAGTCATCGCACAGATCAATTTCAAACAGGTCAAGATTTGAACGGATGTCGTCCAGGCGCCACGTGCGGGTTTCTGGATTTAGGACAGCGTGCACTGACAACCCTTCGGAAACCAGGCGGCGACACAAATTCGCGCCGATGAATCCGGACGCACCGGTTACCAAAATCCTATGTTGACTTAGATCCAAGTAACGGCCCCTCGGTGATTGCAGCCACGCCCGCAGAACCCGTACGCTCGATAGCATACTCTATGTTAGACTCCCTGTCCTATGTCAAGCGCTAGCGCCGCGTAAAAGCGATTCGGTGGAACCTGAAGCGGGGTAAATTCGCGTATGCCTAAGAAACGTCCCAACTCAAGATGGCGCGAATTCAAATGGCCAGAGGGCACGTGGACGAACTTCGGTATCCTGACCGTGTTGAGCTTGGTTTTCTTCCACGACATATTTCTACATCCCACAGAAATGCTGTGGGGCAACGATATCATCCGCGCCGATTATGCTTTCAAGATGGCAATCTGGCGAAACCTGTGGGTTTGGCATACCTTTCCACTGTGGGACCCAACCATCCTCGGTGGCCGCTCGATCGTTGGTGATCCCATCTACGCCCTATTGAACCCGCCTTCACTAATTTTCTGGCTCTCGCCGAGCCCGTTACTCTTCGGATATTTCGCTTGGGTACATGTTCTTGTGGGATCTTGGGGCATGTATCTGTTGGCACGCAAGATGTCTTATGACCCTCTGGCGGCTCTTTTCACCGCCGTTGTTTTCGCATATTCGGGAAAAACAGCGGCGCACATATTTGCCGGGCATCTGCTTCTAGTAGCGTCGGTGCTGTGCCTTCCGTGGCTAATGCTGTTCATTGAACGCATATTTGAATATCGTCGTCGAAAAGATGTCATCATACTGGGGTTCTTGGCGGCGCTTCTCGTATCGTATGGCACGTTTCAAATTGTCTATACGCACCTCCTATTCCTTGGCGCTTACGTGACTATTCGCGGCGGAATTTATTGGTATGACCGCGAGAGAGGTCACGCCCTAAGAAGTCTTGGCGCTCTATCTGTTGCAGGTCTCATCGGTCTAGGTATAAGCACCGTCGTATGGTTTCCGGCAGTACGACAGACACTCTTACTGAGCGCCCGCGCAAAAGAGTCGAGCGTGGAATTCGCAAGCATGGGTTCGGCAACCTTCTTTGATCTGTTACGCCTGGTATGGCCCTTCATCGGCCTTCCAGACATCAAACCGCTTGAAAATGATGCTTACCATCTTTTTTTCTGGGAGTCGACGAGCTACCCAGGACTGGTTGCGCTTGCACTCGCCATTGCTGCGTTGTTTGTAATCCGGAAAGACCGACAACTCATTGCTTTGACTTGGCTTGGAGTAGTGGCCCTTGTGTTGGCACTGGCAAATTCCACTCCCCTATTTACTGTGGTCTACAACTTCTTGCCGGGTTATGGCCTCTTCAGGAGTTGGGGCCGAATGCTGTTTTACATGATCTTTGTCGTCGCCCTGTTAGCAGGTAGGCTCTTAAGCGAGTCCGGCAAAAGTCAATCAAAATTAGTCGGATTTCTAGGGATTTTCGCTTTGCTCCAAGCCGCATTCGTTGGAACCATTCGCTTGCAATTTACTGACTTCGCTTCTAGCAAAGGTTGGTGGTTGCCACTCTTAATTCTACTTGTGCTGTCCGTGCTATCTTTTTTTTGGACCATTGGCAGGGCACCGAAATATCTCTGGCAAAGCGGATGTCTCGTTGCGCTTCTTGCGGAATTGCTATATTTCTGGGGCCCTACTATTCAAACCGTCTCCGTTGAAAAAGCGATACCGAATACGGAACTTGCTCAGTTTTTAACCGAGCAAAAAGAGCACGGGGATTTTCGAGTCCTCGACACTACTTACCAGTTAAAGCAGCAGGTCGCGGCCCAAACCGGCCTGGAGATCATTGGTGGATACCACCCAGGTATGTATGCTAGTCAAGTTGCCATGTACAGCAAAATTTGGAGGAACGATGCTTCCAGCGCCGTGGAACTCATTCAGCATCCTCCAGAGGATATTGTATGCGAGAATGTCCTTGACCTGCTGAATGTGCGATATATCGTCGCTTCGCGGCCGTGGCATGGCGACGAGGGGAGAATGGTGAAGCGCATCAAATCAACGGAATCCGACGCGTCTCAGTTCGTATTTGAGCGACCCCAGTCTCTGCCCCGCGCTTTCGTTGTACCAAATGCGGAAAATGCGCCACCAGGTCTTTCTATGGCAGATATTTTATGCTCCATTACGCCCAGAGAAATCTGTCTTGTGGATGGCGATCCCATAGCCGGGACAGCAGAATACCAAAAACTCTCTATAGTGACAGAATCACCAGCCTCGATTTCTTCGTCTTTTAACTTAGAGGGTAACGGAGTCGCCATTTTCTCGCAAACATGGCATCCGGATTGGCGGGCAACCGACAAGGGCCAGCCGCTGCCGGTGTTGCGAGTCAATGAGGGATTAGTAGGAGTATCGCTCTCTGCGGGAACACACGAGCTACGAATATCATACTTTCCGTGGGATTTTTACTCAGCAGCGGTTCTGTCAGCTCTATCGTTCTTTATAGTCGTAGGACATCGTTGTATCGCCTATGGCTGGCAACGACCGGCTATTTGATTGCGTTTAAATGGCTCCGGGAGCATGGTATCCATGTGATCTGCTCGCGCCACACATGGCGTATTGAAGGTGTTTATGGTCGTACAAAAACCCAACACGGATTGCGGCCCGCCGTACCGCGAGGATTTGCGAACGTTTCGATACAGGCCCAGATCACGGCGACGGTCACCTCAAAAAGCTGGCAGTACACGCGGCCTTATGTCGTGTTTATTCGACTCTGAAGGGAATCTCGCACCGGAAATTTCTCTTTCCAATGCCTCCATTGACGTTCAATTGTGAATGAAATGGTATCTTTAAAAAAACGGGTCCGAGATCTTCAACAACAAACGAATTACGGCGTTTCTCAACGGCTCCGCAGTCCCTTGTTTTTATATCGCTGTCGTAGCGCCATTCACCAAAGCCTGGACCGCAAGCCGCGCACAATGAGATATTGTTCCAAAATAGGTGGCTGCGGAGCTGGTGAAAAAGTTCTTGACGGATCGGGCGTTATTTGATCAAATGCGTCTCGTTGACGGGAGAACGCAATGCAGACCAAGCGAGCGCGGTGTCAGGAAGAGTTGTTCATAGCATCTGGTGCACTCATCCCGGATGATCACATTCTTAAGCGAGTGGACCGGATGCTGGACTTGTCGTGGATTCACGCCGCGGTTCGGGACCGCTATTGCCAGGACAACGGTCGTCCCAGCATCGATCCGGAGGCGGCGTTACGGTAGATGTTGGCGGGGTTTTTTTATCACATCACGCGAGACCGCGAATTGATGCGGGAAGCCCAGGTCAACATGGCGATTCGGTGGTTCGTGGGTTACCGGCTGGATGAGCAATTGCCGGACCGCAGCAGCTCAACCACGATTCGTAAACGCTGGGGCGATGAGTTATATCGCGAGGTTTTCGAGCGCACGGTGAAGCAGTGCATGCAGGCGGGACTGGTCAACGCGCAGACCGTGCATATTGATGCCACGCTGATTCGCGCGGATGTGAGTTGGGACAGTGTCGTGACGCGACACGTCGAGCAGGTGATCGTAGAGAACGACAATAACGATGAAGATGACAACGAGCATCCCCCAACGGGTGGCCGAGGCCGTCGTCGCTCGACACCACCTAAGCAAAAAAAATACAGTCCCACCGATCCAGACGCGACGATGGCGACATCATCGCACCGCTACCACCTCGAACCAACGTATAAACAACACACGGCCGTAGAGGATACGAACGGCGTCATTGTGAACATTGAAGTGACGACGGGCGAAGTGAACGAAGGCCATCAATTAATCGAACAGATTGAGCGCATCGAATCGCTGACCGGCAACTCCATTGAGACAGTCACAGCAGATTGCGGGTACGCGCATCCGGCCAATTATGCGAGTCTTGAAGCGAAAGAGATCGACGCGGTCATTCCACCGCAAACCGTCGGATCCGCAAAAACACGGTGCAACGATTACCGCTACGCCGCTTCAAATAAGATGCGCATAAAGATCGAGTCACGTGTCCCACAGGAAAACACCTGCATCGGTCCAGTCGCAACATGACGGGCCACGGCTATTGGTATCGGGGCGCTCGAGCGATTGCAAACTGTGTCCATTGCGCGACCGGTGCATCCCATCCAATACAAACTCCCGTAACCTGCTCATCGTGGACAATTATCCGGCGCTGCTTCGAGCACGGCGCCGCAAGGAAAAAGGTTGGGACGACGCAACCCGCGAAAAATATATCCGGCATCGATGGCATGTTGAAGGCGTGCATGGAAGAGCCAAGGAGCACCATGGGCTGCGCCGGGCCGCGCGCCGGGGACTCGCCGAAGTGCGCATTCAGTGCTACCTGACAGCGACTGTAATGAACCTGAAGAAGTTGGCGGCCCTCACTGGCCGATTTTCCGGTGGTTTCTCGGCTCATATCGCGGCTTACCGCGGTCCAGGAACCCACTCACAGCAGTTCCATTCACCACTTTTCAAAGAACGGCCTTTTGGGCCAGCGGCATTTTAAAATAAAACAGTCGACCATATTCGGTGCCTTTTTCACCAGCCCCCGCTGCCCCCGGTTGTTCGCATCGGCATCGTCTTGTGGGTTCACCTTTGGGCTTGCGCTGCAGACCGATTTTCCAACGTGCGAATTGCCTGCAAATGTCAGTTTCCCACTAGGAAATAGAAGATATAGCGCTGCGAAAATTGCAGCGAAATTGTTCGGGACCGAATTGTGTTGTGCCAACATAAGCGAACCGCGGAACCAATCCCTAAACTAGTTCGTAAGTCGCATTCGGTTGCCGCGTTCGGTGTACGAAAAATTAGTCCACCTTTCATACAGCAATACGGATCGGTAACGCTGGCAGCTCCCCATGTGTACGCCTATTTAAACTCATTTTCATTTTCTTTTAAAACGCCACATGTCTCCGCGGATGTTGCAGCGTTCAGTAAGCGTAACATCATGCGAATCAATTTGATCGCACTGTACGTTAATGTCGAGCACCCAAAGGAGACACACCATGCGGGGTGAAATGCATAAAATGTATTTAAATCAAGTAATGAAATTGGCCACACAATGAAAACAAGCCATGCAACAAATAGGGCGAAATTTGTCAAAAAATTATGCTCAGCTTCATTGGGATCACGCCGGAGATTTATAGAAAGGCTTCTTAGTGAACCCAAAGCCACTAGACAAGCATCTGAAATCGGGATGATACTAAGACCGATGACTGCAATACACCACCTCATAGTCATGTCGAACATGGCAAACTCAACAAGTAAGAGAAGAAATACAATTGCATTCGCTACGGCAAGAGCCTTCTCATGCAGGACCAATCCACTATAACGAAAGCGACTGAACCAGTAATTCTTTTCAATGCACGCGGCCATAGCCGTTTCCTTAAAAATAATTAAATATCGCGTCAATTATGTCCTGAACATAAATCCAATATGGCTGTAGTGCAGGCGGAAGGTGTTCTCCGTGCTCGCCAGCTAGTTTACTGAGTATTCTTTTCCCTACGCCGCCGTACGAGTAGTTGGAAGACGGTGGCAGCCCATTACATTTGTTGAAAGCGTATCCAACCCACTCGCCACAGGAAGCGCAATTTGCTCCACCTC
>Ga0163150_10006214_pt1 | contig 14769 bp, 14 predicted proteins | sample OliLakLV19P2IB_FD_148628 | JGI IMG/M metagenome (GOLD analysis project Ga0163150, IMG submission 148628) | Freshwater microbial mat bacterial communities from Lake Vanda, McMurdo Dry Valleys, Antarctica - Oligotrophic Lake LV.19.P2.IB | ecosystem: Environmental > Aquatic > Freshwater > Lake >...
CCTCGTCATACCCGTTCCTCCCCGCCGGCGACCTTCACGAAAATCTCCTCCAGGTCTCGCTCGCCGAACCGGTCGCGCAACTCGTCAAGCGTCCCTTCGGCCAGCAGTTTTCCCCCGTGGATAATACCGACCCGGTCGCAGAGTTTTTCCACCTCGCTCATGATGTGGGTTGAATAAATGACCGTCTTTCCCCGCGCGCGGCAGTCGCGCACAAAGCGCACGATACCGCGCGCCGCCATGACATCGAGACCCAGCGTCGGCTCGTCCAGGATGAGGACCTCGGGATCGTGCACCAGCGTGCGCGCGATGGAGGTTTTTTGTTTCATGCCGGTCGAGAAGGTATCCACTCGCCGGTCCAGGAACTCCGCCATCCCCAGTTCAGCCGCCAGCGATACCGTGCGTGCCGCGATGCGGACATCATCAAGCCCGTGTAGACGTCCGAAATACTGGATCGTCTCCCGCGCCGTAAGCCGACCGTAAAGCGCGGTGCTGGCCGCCAGAAAGCCGACGCGAGCGCGCACGTCCTCCGGATGCGACGCGACGTCGAACCCGGCCACCACCGCATTGCCTCCCGAGGGCGCAATGAGTGTCGCCAGCATCCGCAGCGTGGTGGTTTTGCCTGCGCCGTTGGCCCCGAGCAGGCCGTAGATGCGCCCCGGCTCGCAGGTGAAGGACACGTCATCCACCGCGCGGATCTCCCCGCGTTTCTTGTCGCGGAAGACTTTGATGAGATTGCGCGCGTGGATCATGGGAACAGTCGAAGCATTCACGCTCAGCCCGATTCAGGAAAGCCCATTTAAATTAACCGGGCCAGCGGCCCGTGCCGCCGACGTGAGAGCGAGCTTGATCGCGATGTCTGATTCATCGCGAGCAAGCTCGCTCCCACGCCCACCTTTGGCGATGGACTGGTTTATAGCCGCGAGCGCAGAGGCCTGAAAAACACCCTAGATTGGAACACTTGCAGCTTCGCGGTGCCCCAACTTGAATACACGCGAATGCCCGATGACGCTTTAAATCCCCCGCTCGCCCCTGCCCGCAGGGATGCCGGCCGTGTGCTCGCCGTGCTGCTCATCGTGTGCACGGCCGCCGCGTTCTGGCCGGTCACGCAATGGCTGATCCGTGAAGTCTCCGCGAGCCAGCAGATCCGCCAATCGTTCGTGTTGCTGGGGGCCGCCGCCGGACTCGTAGCCTGGCAGCACGCGCACGAGTGGCGTCTGCGCCTGGAAGCCGGCAATCGCGCGCTCCTTTTACTCGGGGCCTCCTACGCCTGCATGGCGGCGGCCGGGTGGTTTCACCTTTCGCTGTTTGTTCTACCCGCCTTTGCGTTTGGTCTCGCCGGCTGCCTGCACGTAGCCGTGGGCGAAGAGGCGTGGCGCTTCGTCAAGCCGCTCATCGTCGGCTTCGTCGCGTGTCTCGTAACCATCCTGTTGTTTCCCCTGCTCGACTGGCCGCTGCGGCAGATGGCCGGCGTCAACGCCGCGCGCATCCTGCACGAAATCGGCTTCACCCCGCAACTCGCGGTCGTGCTTGAGCCCGTGCCCAAGCTCATTCTGGCAACGGGAAAAAATTTATTTGAAGTCGCCACCGAGTGTAACGGCTTCGGCCTCATCACCAGTGGCATGGTGCTCGCGTTGCTCGCCGGTGGGATTGCCGGCCGGCGGGTCCGTTCCCTCGTGTGGTTGGTGCCTGCGGCGGCTCTCATCGGCTTCGCGCTCAACCTGCTGCGCATACTGGTCATCTGCCTGCTGGCTCCGTCGTTTCCAAAGCATTACTACGCGCTGCACGAGACGGCCGGCGTCCTCATGTTATGGTCTGGCCTCGGACTCGTCGGCTGGCTCGCGTGGAGGCCGGCGATCCGCACCGGCGCCACCCCGGATAAAGCCTAACTATGAGGTTAGGTTTCCGGGTCGAGGTGCTTGCCCGGCTTACGCGCCGTGCTACGGTTGAGCCTATATGTCGCTGACGTCCGCCTCGCTCGCCGCTTCACTCGATTCGACCAACCTCCGTCTCGATGCGTCCGAGGCCGACATCGAGCACCTCGCGCTGGAGGTCGCGCAACACGGCTTTGCCTGCGTGATGATTTATCCGGCCAGCGTGCCACTCGCCGCCAGCGTGCTCGCCGGCACGGGTGCGCGCATCGGCACGGTGATCGGTTTCCCCAGCGGACGTTTCACCACCGAGTCCAAGGCAGCCGAAATCACCGCCGCCCACCGCGCCGGCGCCCACGAGGTGGACATCGTCATGAATTACCCCGCGCTCCGTGCCGGCCACCTCACCGCTGTCACCGCCGAGGTCGTCCGCCTCACCCAGCTCGCCCACGATCAAGGCCAGTTGATCAAAGTCATCGTCGAAACCTGCTTCCTCGATGACGCCCAAAAACTCACTGCCCTGGAAATCTGCGAAATCGCGGGCGCCGATTTCGTCAAGACCTCGACGGGCTTCGGCACCGCTGGCGCCAAGGTGGCCGACATCACCGCGTGGGCTTCTGCCCGCACTCGCGGGATCGCCCTGAAGGCATCGGGCGGCATCAAAACACTCACCGATGCCCGCGCACTTCTCGCCGCCGGCGCCACCCGGCTCGGCACCTCCAGCGCCGCCGCCATCCTGGCTGAGTTCAATGGTGCGCTGACCCCAGCCAATGGCGCGGGGAACGGTTATTGAGAACCCAAAGCGCAACATCCTGTCCGTCCAACGTGGCTCAGCATTCCTCTCCCTTGGAACCCTTGTATCTCACGCTACTGTCCGGCGTCCTCCTGCTCACGGCCTGCGCGCAACCTCCATCCTACGATCCACCTCAACGCACCGGAACGACTTCGGCGCCGATCACCGAATCGAGCGGACTCGCGATCTCCCGACGGGATTCGCGCATGCTGTGGACTCATAACGACAGTGGCGGACAACCTGTGCTCTACGCGCTCGAACCGAACGGCGCACTCCGCGGTGAGCTGCGCATCAACGGCGTGACCAATCTCGACTGGGAAGACCTCGCTTCCTTCCAACTTGATGGTCGATCCTGGCTGCTCATCGCCGACACCGGCGACAACGCCAGCAACCGCACCGACTGCGCGCTTTACGTCATCGCCGAGCCCGACCCGACCGAGCTTTCGCCGACAGCCGAGACGATCGGAACCGTCGCCTGGAAGATTCCGGTGCGTTACCTCGACGGACCGCGCGATTGCGAAGCGGTGGCCGTCGATGCGCGCGCAGGGCTCGTCTACCTGCTGGCCAAGCGCACGTCGCCGCATGGCCTTTACACGCTACCCCTGCGCCCGCCTGCCGACGGAGTCATGCCGGCGGCGATGCCGGTCGCCCAGTTCCCCAATGCGTTGATGCCTCAGCCCTCCGTGAGCCAGCGATTGTTGCCGATTCCCACGGGCCGCTTCCGCGCCCAGCCCACCGGCATGGACTTTTCCGCGGACGGCTCCGCCGCCGTGATTGTGAGCTACGGCGATGTATTGGTTTTCCCACGACTGAAAAATGAGGAGTGGAAAACCTCGTTGATGCGTCCGCCGGTCGTGCTCGTGCTCCATGGGCTCGCGCAAGCCGAGGGCGTGGCCTTCGGCGCGGATGGCCACACGATCTACCTCTCCTCCGAAGGAGCGGGCAGCGGCATCATGCGATACAGACCCGGCCAAAGGTAGTGCGGAATCATGGCCCGAAGGGTCAGTTTTATATCCAGGACGTTTTGCCGACCAACCCGCTTGCCCAGCGCGGCAAATTTACGATGCCAACTACCTCAATCACGTCGTCGATTCGGTAGTCTTGCGCGCCCGGATACACGATGCAGAGCCGTTTCAGTCCGAGTGTTTCTATGGCCGCTGTCATGGAGCGGGTCCGACGGGGCGCATCCCCCGACTTGAACTCTACGCCAACCAAGCCCTCGGGCAGAGTCAGCACAAGATCCACCTCCGCGCCTCCTTGCACTGACCACGTGTAGCACTGGTCCTCCCGGATGTTCATGAGCGCAACCAACTGCTCGATACCGAAGCCCTCCCATGACGCGCCCAACTGCGGTGACGCGTAGAGCTGCGCTCGATCACGCACTAGCAAAAGCGCATGCAGCAATCCCGTATCACGAACGTAGATCTTTGGTGCCTTTCGCAGGCGCTTGCCGAAATTTTGGAAATAGGGCGGCAACTCACGCAGAAGATAGGCTCCTTTGAACAACTCGACATGACGCTGCACGGTTTTCGCGTTCACCCCCAACACTCCGGCCACTTCCGAGTGATTCCAGTATTGCCCGTGATGATGCGCCAGCAGCTGAAAAAATCGCCTCAACTGCTCCTGCGTTAATCGCGTCTCGGCCAACGCAGGCAAATCACGCCCCAAAAACAACGCGATGTAGCGATGACGCCGCTCAAGCGACGTTTCCTCCATCGCCGTGAGATAGTGCGCGGGGTAACCGCCGCGTAGCCACAGCCTCTCCCAATTTTGGGGGCCGACTTCGGCCAGCGAAAAGCCGCTTAAGTCAAGCAACCGGGCTCGCCCTGCGAGGCTCTCGGATGCCCGGCTAAAAATATGCGGCGAAGCGCTCCCAGTCAGGATAAACCGCGCGCGCCGCTCCGGCCGATCCGCCAGCACGCGCAGCTTGCGAAAAAATTCGGACTTCTCTTGCGCCTCGGAACCGCCCTGATGCCCCGTCATGGAGAGTTGGAAATCTCCTACCACCTCGGCATTCCGTGGGCACAGGAAAGCGCTCCGGAAATCCGTCGGCGGTGGGATGAGATCGTCAGCCAAACTGCGGCTGAGTGGCTCGCCGCTTTCCCCGACACCAACGAAGCGATCTCCTACCTGGAGAACATCAGCGCCGAATTCGAAACTCACGGATATCAGACCTCCTTCCACGGCTTGTTCACCGCGATCGGCCAAATACAGCCCGCCTCCGCCGCCCGCCTGATCGAGGCGTTGTTCTCCGGCGCAGGCGGGGACGCGATGAAACGAAGCTGGCCGGTCTTGGCGCTCGCTCTGCATGATGATGAAACGGCGCTTCTGAATCGCGCACGACTCCATCCCCAAAGTATAATCGCCCGAGGGGTTATCGACTACCTCGAACGCCAGACCAACCAGTCCGGCACCCTCAGTGCCAACGGACGCGCCATGCTGGAAAACCTGGCTACCGGAACACCCGACGCCGACACCGCACGATCCTTGGTTTGGCTCGTCATCGCGCTGCCCGCCACCGAGGTGGAATGGGGATTCGAGCTCCTCCGCACACTTCCACTCGCCTGTATCGTCGAAAGCGGCGGAGCCGATCTCCTGCTGGATGCGCTCCATCCTATCCGGGCCAAGGACACGTTTCCGCCCGCAACGCTAGTGCGTGCCGTGCTCGCGGCACTCGTGCCCTTGGCGGATTTTGGCCGAGGTCATCTCGCCTACGAGCTGTCACAACTACAGCCTCATTACCCACGCGAGTGTTACGAGTTTTTCGTCGCCCGCGTGCGACGTGCCGCGACGTTGCCGCCGGACGTAGCTTACACCCCGCTCCCTCGGGAACTCGCACAGCGGTTCACAATGCAAGGCTTGGAATCCGAGGCCGACTTCGAGCAAATCTGCGATGAACTCTTCGCTAAGGCGTTGAACGAAACCAGGCACGATCACCGCTCGGACTGGACTGCGTTATTTCAGGGTATCGTGATCGATCACCCCAAGCATTGGCTTAAACAACTGCAGGCCGAAATCGCTCAGTCCGGAGACCAGCCTACGCTAATCGCTCTGACCAACCTGATCCGCTTCTCTGGCTCCTTGATCGTCTTTACCCAGCCTGACCTCGCCCGCGCATTTCTCGCCAAAGCCGAAGATCTTGCGGGTGTCGAAGCCCGTAAAGAAATGGAACGGCACCTCTATGGAATCAGCGGTCCGCTGGTGCGCAGCTACTCGAACGGTTCGCTCAAAGCCGCTTCCCAACATGCAGAAGATCCACTGATGGGACCTTTTTATCGCTGGATCTCCACGGTCGAGCGCGATGATCGTGAACGAGCGAGGCAAATCGCGTCCTCCAGCTTGGCTGCGCTGGATGACGCTTAGCCAAAACCCATCCCGGGGACAAACGCTCCGGCAAATTAACGCCCTCTTATTCCTTGAACTGCAGCGCGTGCAGCTTCGCGTAGAGTCCATCCTTGGCCAGCAGTTCAGCATGCGTGCCCATCTCGGCGAGGTTTCCTTGATCCATCACGAGGATGATGTCGGCGTTCTGAATCGTGGAAAGCCGGTGGGCGATGATGAAGCTCGTGCGGTTCTTCATGAGCCGCTCCATCGCTTGCTGGATGAGGCGCTCTGACTGCGTGTCGAGCGCACTGGTGGCCTCGTCAAAAATGAGGATGCGCGGGTCCTTGAGAATCGCCCGGGCAATGGCGATGCGCTGGCGCTGACCTCCGGAGAGCTTGGTGCCGCGTTCACCGACAACCATCGAATAACCGTCGGCCAGCTTGGTGATGAATTCGTGGGCGTTGGCCGCTTGCGCCGCCTCGAGGATCTGCTCGCGCGTGGCGTCGGGCCGGCCGTATTTGATGTTGTCCTCCAAGGTGCCGGAGAAGAGCACGCTCTCCTGCAGCACGATGCCGATCTGCTTGCGCAGCGACTCGGTGGTGACGCTGCGGATGTCGTGTCCGTCGACCAGCACCGCGCCCGAAGCCACGTCGTAAAAGCGGGCGAGCAGGTTGATGATCGTGCTCTTGCCGGCGCCGCTCGGGCCGACGATTGCCACGATTTTTCCGACAGGGATGGTGAAACTTACATTGGTGAGCGTGCGCGGCCGGCCCTTGCCAGGTGCCTCGAGTTCGTAGTCGAACCCGACGTCGCGGAACTCGACTTCGCCTCGAACAGGCGGAATCGCGAGCGCCCCGGGCAGGTCGGCGACCTCCGGCTTGGTGTCGAGCATCTGGAAGATGTTTTCGAGTGCGGTGCTTGCTCGCTGGAAAATCGCGCTGAGATCCACAAAGCGCACGATGGGCGGGAAGATAAACGTGATGTAGGCGTTAAACGCCACCAGCGTGCCGACCTGCATCTCGCCTTGCATGACGAGCCAGCCCCCGTAGCCGAGGACGATCAGCGCGCCGAGCGAGCCCAGCACATCGGCGACGACGCCGAGCTTGGTATTGCGCAGAACGATGCGGGAAAAATTCGAGTAGTCGGCATTGATGCCGCTGGTAAACGAGGTGATTTCATCCTGCTCGCGCGTAAACGATTTCACCACGCGTGCAGCGGCGACGCGCTCGTTGAGAAAACCCATGACTTGGTCCCAGTTGTCACGGTGAGCGCGACTTTCCTGCTTCATGCGCTTGCGATGGTGAAGGTAGTTGATGACAAAAAACGGCAGCACGGCCGTGACCGCCAACGCCAGTCGCCATTCGATCCAGTAAAGGAAACCGAGCACGCAGACGATTGTGACCGTGTCGGCGATGATGGTGATGAGGAACCCATTGGTCAGGTTGTAAACCTCGCCGCTGTCCTGGGTGAAGCGCCCACTGGTCGCACCCGTCTGGTTGGTATCGAAATAGCGCAGCGACAGACTTTGCAAATGAGTGAACAGCCGGATGCGCAGATCGCACACGATGCGCATGGCGGCGAACTGCAGGATGCGGTTGCGCAACAACGTGAGCCAGGCACGCAGCACAAACAGTCCGGCAAACGCCAGGAGCAGCTGCACGAAGAGCCGCATGTCCTTTTCATCAAGCGCCCGATCAATCATCAGTTTCAAAATCCATGGCGCAGGCAGCATCAGCAGCGTAGCCACGAGGATCAGAATAATGCCGGCCACAATGGGCCAGCGCTGGTGCTTGGTCAGGGTGAGAAACCGCCGAAAAGGAGATGCGTTCATTATGATGCGAACACTCCCTTAATCACATGCGCGCGTGAACATGGCCAACCAAAACTTGCCCGCATCTGCGTTACACGTATCATAAGCCAATGTCGCTGAGACATTTATTCTACCGATTGGCCTTCTTCAGTCTTTTACTGTCCACGTTAAACGCCCAGGCGAAGGAGGTTCAGCAGCACGGCCTTGCATTTGAAATCTGGATACGCGACACCTTCTTCGACGGCTACGTCCCGCCGGGCTACACGCAAAACTGGGACATCCCCGCCAAGATAAATCTTCACCACGGCGGCGTTCCGGTAAATCCCAAGGCCGCCAAATACCGCACGCCGGTCGATCTCGGCGACGCGTTGCGCCAATACGACATCGCCGAACCCTTTATCCTCGTCGTGGGCTACTGGGTGCAGGAAGGAGACGAAAAACGATTCGTGAACATCGTCGCCCCGCGCGTCGAACCGGAGGCTTGGCGCAAACTCTGGGGTCCGGTCACCCGCGCGGATTTGGAGAAGCTGGATCGGGTCATCAAAGATCGGTCGCTGGATTATCGCGAGGCGCGCAAGCAGGCGCACGCCATCAAGAGCACGCCTCCCTTCTCCGAGGCGGTCATCGAGGTGAATCCGAAAATCGATTCCAAGGGCCAGCGCCGCCTGCAATGCAGCCTGCGCTCCGACGATTTCTTCAAGCACCTCGCGCCCGACGCACCGACCGGCGTTCTGAAAGCGCCAGCGCTGTGGGGCGTGTCGTTTCCCGCGACCGTCAAATCAAAGCCCCGGGAATTCGCGAAATAAGCGAGCCCGTTTACACGGCAAGGTGGGGCGCGTTGACCCTAACGCGCCGGCTTGGCGTGGCACCGCCACGTCTGCGGATTGGGGATAAGTCGCACCGCCGCGCTAGCCGCCCGATCACACCACCTGAGCGTTGGCCGCGCTTCCGCCGAAGAGCTCGCGGAGCGTGCCCCACGCCTTCAACAGACCCGCAGCCTGCACGCCGCCTTCGAGCCGGTAGAGGTGCACCACGGCCTCTTCGTGTCCGCGATAACGCGGCGGCAACACGAAGGCCGTGCGCTCGTTGTCGCGAATCGTGGAAAAGAACAACCCCTTGCCGACCGACGGAGCGCTCAAGTTCACCGGCACGGTTTTCTCGGGCAACACCAGCCACGGCTTGTAGGCAAACGTAAGACTGCCCTTCTCCGGCTCGTTGATCAACCGGCCGTAGGTGCGCATCGGCACGCCCTGCTGAGTGAGCTGGGTGCTGGAAAACAGGCTGTTCGCTTTGTCGTCCGGTTTGAAGCGATGCTTGCAGCCGGTGAGGAACTCCCACGAGAACACCGTGCCGAAAATAGTCAGGCGGAACGCCCACCCGGCAATCAGGTAAGCAACCACGATGATGACGAGCGACAGCGCCGCGCTGATCCAGGGGTTGAGCGTAGCCGAGAGCGTGATCAAGCCGAGCAATGCGGTGCGCGCCCCCTTGAGCGCCGCGTCAATCGCCCCCCACGGGCTGAGCAGGATAAGCGCGTTGATCGCATGCGAAGCCATCCACACCAACGCGAACACCGCGATGCCGAAGGGGACCGTGAGCAGGTTCAGAAACCAAGCGCCATTGATCGCACCCATGTTGATGACCGCGAGTCCAGTGGACTCGAGGACGGGCGAGGCGGGGGCGTGCGCCACCATCATATTGGATAGCGAACTCATCGTGAACGGCACGACGGCGCCGGCGGCGACGAGGCCGCTGGCCTTGTTCTCAATGGTTTCCAACACATCGAGCGGCTTCTTCATGCCGGGAGGGAGAATCGCCCCGAGTGAATCCTTGGCCGCACACGCACCTACGATGGCGAGCGCCGGCAGGATGAACGACCACTGCGCATACCAAGGCAGCGCGGCTTTTTGCTCCGGGGTCTTGGCCTGCCAGTTTTCGTAAATGCCCAGCGCGCCCGTGCCGAGTAGCGGCGAGATCGCTACTCCGGTGACCACGGCGACGGTTTTGCTGATGGTGCCAAACGGAGATTTATCGTCCGGAGCGGAGGCCGGCGCGGTCGTAGTCGAGGGGGAAGTCGTCGCCGCCCACACGGGGAGAGCGAGAAGGGCCAGCAACCCTAACAACAAGCCAATGAAGGAAAGGCGTTTCATACGCCGCGAACGTCAGCGGAGTTTAACCCGGTCCGCAAGACCGCGCGTGCTACAATCGCTGGCCAAACAGGTGGGACGCGTTGTCCCCAACGCGTTAATCGACATGGCGACGAAGGCGGAGAGGCGCGGCTGTCGCCGTCAGCGCCTTGGGACAAGTCGCTCCACCTTCAGGCGCCCGCGATGCCGGCAAGCGGCTTCTCCGATTCGTAAACCAGGCCGATCGCCGCGCGCCACTGGTCCAGCGTGGCAAGATTGCCCAACGTGTCATCGGTGCTCATCTGCGGCACATCGCGCAGGCCCGCGCGCACGGCGGCGGCAAACACATCCGCCTCCAACGCATAGAGCGGCGCAGCCTCGATCACGATTTCTTCAGGAGCGGACGCCCCCGCTTTGTGCAGCAGAAGTTTCGACGAACCTCCGTCGCGGCTGATGACCCAGGGCGACGGCACGAGGAGCCAGCCGGCGCTGCCGTAAATGCGCACGACGTTATCCTGTGTCAGGCCCACGCCCGTGGAGACCTGTGCGATCACGTTGTTGGAGAATTTAAGAGTCGCAGCCGCATACGCATCGACCCTGCTTTCCGGGTGGAGCACGCCTGCACCGGTGACCGAGATCGGGTCGAGAAACGGTTGGCCCGAGACCGCACCCGCCACGAGCCGCGACATCGACACGGCGTAGCAACCCACGTCCAAAATGCCGCCGCCCGCCGCTTCGTTGGCCCAGATGCGCGAGGCCGGATCGTAATCGAGTTTAAAACTGAACGTCGCCTGCACCAGGCCGACCGTGCCGAGTGCGCCGGACCGAATCAGCTCGACGATCTTCGCGGTCTGCGGATGGCAGCGATACATAAACGCCTCCATCAAAACGACCCCGTGGTCACGCGCCGCCTGCACCATACGCGCGCCCTCGGCGTGGTTAATACCCAGCGGCTTTTCGCAGAGGATATGTTTACCCGCAGCGGCGGCCTTAATGACCCACTCGACGTGTTGCGGATGCGGCGTGGCGATGTAAACCGCCTCGACCTCGGGGTCGGCGAGCAACGCCTCGTAGCTCCCATGCGCGTGCGCCGCGTCGATGCCGTGCGTAGCCGCAAAGGCCTGCGCAGGGGCCAGCGCGCGGCTGCCGACCGCGACCACGCGGCCTAGGCCCGAGCTGGCGACGCCGCGCGTGAAGGTGCCGGCGATTTTCCCCGTGGAAAGAATACCCCAACGAAAGCGCTCGCTCATGGGCGAAGAAAGATGCCCAGTGGGCCTAGCGTTTTTTCTTGGGCGCGGATTCCTCGCCACCGGACTTGGCGCCGGCGTTGAGCAACGTGCCGCCGAAGACCCCGACCGCAAACACCGCGAAAAAAACGAGGGCAGCCGACGCTTGGACGGGTTTGTCGAACAGCACCGGGCAGCGGAATTCGATGCGCTGGGTATTGGTGATGCTGATGTAAATGACGACGAAGAGAACCAGCAGGAAGAAGACCGTGCGGAAGAAGATTTTGGCGTTCATAGTGGGAAGCTGAAGGCAAGAGGGCGAGAGCTGGTGTTCATCACAGTGACGGGCCCGCACCGCAAAAACAAAAGCGATAGAGATGCCATAATTGCCTTCGCCCGTCATCCCGCTCTAGCTGCCTCGATGCCCACCAAGGCCCACATCACCCACCTGCGCGCGCTGCGCGAAAAAAAGACCCGCGAAGCCGCGAGCCTCTACGTCGTCGAAAACCCCAAGGTGGTCGCCGAACTGCTCGCGGCCGGGATCGCGTTCCATGAGATCTATGCGACCGCCGCGTGGGATGGTCCGGCCCACGCGGCGCGCATCGAAGTGACACCCGACGAGATGTCGCGCATCAGCCACTTCCCCACTCCGTCCGAGGTGTTTGCCGTCGGCAAAATCACGCGAGCCGTCCTGTCCGCCGGCGGCCTCGCTCATGGCCTCACGCTGGCCCTCGACGGCATACAAGATCCGGGCAACGTGGGCACGCTCCTGCGCGTTGCTGACTGGTTCGCGTTCGACCGCGTGGTGCTTTCGCCCGATTGCGCCGACTTGTTTTCGCAGAAAGTCATCAACGCCAGCATGGGCTCCTTTGCGCGCGTAAAAACGTTCACAGCCGACCTGCCCGCCGCGCTCGCCGCCGCCTCACACGCCGGCACGACGGTGCTCGGCTGCGACCTCGGGGGTGACGACGTGCATGCGCTCCCCGCGTTGCGCGACGCCATCGTGGTGATCGGCAGCGAGGGGCGCGGGCTGTCAGAGGACGTGCGCGCCGCCGTCACGCGTTTCGTAACCATCCCGAAATACGGCGGCGCCGAGTCGCTCAACGCCGGCGTCGCCGCCGCCATCGTGTGCGACAACCTGCGGCGGCGGCTCCGCGCTTAGAACGTGTAGCCGAGCGTGGTGAACACGCGATTATCGGATCGGCCCGAGACCACGGGGCGGATCGCCTCGTATTCGTATTCGTAGCGCAGGTTCACGCTCACGCGCTCCGTGATCTGGCCCGACAGGACCGAGTTCAAGCGCAGTCGATGGTCCATCAGATTATCAGGCAGAAAGAGAAAGCTAGCGGCGTTCTTAAAGCTCACGCGGTCGGAGATCTGCCACGAAAGCTCATGGGAAACATCGCCGAGATATTTAATTCCGGATTCGCCCAGCGCCGGCTCGGCATACTGCACGGCAAAACCCGGACCGATCGCATAACGGAAGCGCGGCGTATTAAACACCTCGTAGCTGAGTCCGATCACCTCTTCGACTTGGTTCGATAACTCCTTCAGGTAATCGTAGCTGTAACTCAGGCTGTTGCGCACGTTCAGCCGGTCTTTGATTTTCTCACGCAGCTTGAAGGCGGCGTTCAGCTTGTCCGTGTTGCGCACGGAATTTTGTTCTCCGTAGAGATAGCGCCCCTCCAGCGCCGTCAAGCCGGTGGGGGTTTCCCGCGTAATCTCCGCACGCAGATAGGTCGAATGGGTGGAAACGAGCGAGCCGGTGGACTGATAGGTGTAACCCGCCTCAAGCGACTTCCGCCACTTCACCGTCGTGGCCGGAGCTGCCGCCGGAGTTGATACCACCGGCGGGACCGAAGCGGCGGGCAACACGGGCGCAGGCACGGGCTCGGTTGACGGCACCTGGGCCCAACCGGGAGTCTGCGCGACCGGCTCCGCCGATTCGGAGGCGATTACATTCAGGTTCGTCCCGGACTTCGGCACGCGCAGCTCACCCCAAGTCTGTGATCGAAACACGATCACCGATTCCTCTTCCACCACGAGGGCACCGACCAACACCTCGCCATTGGCGAGTTCCAACCGGTGCGTGTTCACGAGGGTGTCCGCGGCGCGGAGTCCGTGAACACCCGTTAGAATCAGACCGGCCAAAACCAGCGCGTGCTGCACAGATCGCTCAGACATGGGGAACGGTGGCAATTAACGGGCTTAGAAACTCCACGTGGAGCCCAACGTGCCGCGCACGGCTTGGTAGTCGCCATTGCCCTCTTCATAGTATAAAGAGGCTTTCAGCGTGCGGGTCTTGGTGAGCTTGTAGGCGGCCGAAAGTCCGTAGGTCCGATAGGAGTCCACGATCATGTCGTTCAACGCTTGGGTATGGGTCAGGTAACTGGAAAGCGTCCAGCGATCGAGCATGCGGTGGAGCTGGATACCGTTCTTGAGCGTCTGCTGGTCGTCACGGATCGGGTCGGCGTAGTCTTTGATGCCGTTGTGCCAAGCAAACGAGATGGAGTTACCCACGTTGACGACCCAGCCGGGCGAAAACTTCCAGGCAAACGAGCTCGAGAAGCCCGTATTGAACACCCATGAGCCGACATTCATGTCGTTGGAATCACGGTAGTAAAGACCGGCCGAGGGCGTCAACTTCCAGCGATACGGGACGTTGTCTTTCTTGAGGAAGGCCTGCCAAGCATAGCCGGCGTTGAGGCCGACGCCATAGGCCTTGCCGTCCTTCGGGCCGATTGCATCGCTATACACAGTGAAGGAAACCGGCACGGCCAGCTCCAGCGTGGCACGCTCGTTAAGACGGCGGCTGTAGGGAATCTTGACCGTGAAGATATCGGCCTCCTGGCCCTGAACCTCGAAGCTACCCGCGCTCACCTCGACACCCACTTGTTGCTCGGTGCCGGCGGCCGCTGAATCGCTGGCGGCCGGGGCCGATGAGGTCGAGGCTGACGAATCATCCGCAAACTCGCGCGACAGCTCCTCGGTGCTGAGCATGCCGAACTCAAATGCATTCGCAGAGGCGTCGCCGGAGGCGGACACCGGGGAGTCTTCGAGGTAAGGAACGCCGAAGAGGTTCGCCACGGGCAGGCAAACCGTAACCGCCAAAACACAAATCAACCGGGGAAGGGGCTTCATAAGATTTTTGAGTATTCTTTTACGTTTGCGGGATTATTCCCCACCCGGATATCGGTCAATCCCTTATCTAATGGCTGTATTATCCCCTGATGCCGTGCAAATGCCGACCCGGCGCGCTCTTCCTCGCAAGTGGAAGCGTTTCGGACTGGCGCTGCTTGCCTTCGGGGCGCTCGCCGTCGCCACCCTTTTTTGGCCTGGCTGGCCGCTTCATCCGCTGGCGTCACTCGCTTCTTCGCGCGCCCGATCGCAAGGCATCGAGTTGCAGGTGCACTCCCCGTGGTTGCGTATCCATAAAGACCTTACCGCGCGCGTGGAGGTTGCCGAAATCCGCCTCGGCGACCCGGTCAAGCCCGATGCCCTCACCTTGAAAAAGTTCTCGGCGCACTGGCGGTTGGCCGACCTCGTGCATGCCCGCCTCGCGCCAGAAGCAATCCGGCTCGAAGACGTCGCCGGCACGCTCCGCACCGATGCGCAGGGAAAC
>Ga0163150_10006215_pt1 | contig 14766 bp, 14 predicted proteins | sample OliLakLV19P2IB_FD_148628 | JGI IMG/M metagenome (GOLD analysis project Ga0163150, IMG submission 148628) | Freshwater microbial mat bacterial communities from Lake Vanda, McMurdo Dry Valleys, Antarctica - Oligotrophic Lake LV.19.P2.IB | ecosystem: Environmental > Aquatic > Freshwater > Lake >...
GATTGATAGTGTGCCTTGGTCAAAATTCTCTCTCCAGACCGCATTGAATTTGCCGACGAGTCTCGAAAGGCTGAAGGCCGGAATCCAGCGCCGCTTCGGACAAGAGCGCCCAGGCCAAATCAAACGCGCAGCTGAATTCCCCCAAATTGGCAGCCGCGGAAAACAGCCTCTTAGCGCGCTCGCCAGGCGCGGCCTCGTGCTGGATAAAGTCAAGCGTCGCGCGGTTCAAGGTTGGGCCGCAGTTGCCTCCGACTCGTCGAGCCACCTTTGCTTCGTCTCCTTTCGAGACTAAATCGGCGGCAGCGCTCCAGTCGGCAATGGCCTGGCTATTCGTGCCAACGGGGGAGGGTATGGCGAATGGGGTCGGCTCGCGGGCTAGCTCCCGGATTGTCTCCATCGTGAGGTTATCTAGCTCGTCGCGCGTCAGGTGCCGCTTGTGCAGGCCCGTTTTTGGATGCCGGGAATTTGGAGCACGAAGTGGGCGAACCTTGTCGTAGACGCCGACATCAATTCCTACCGTCGCCAACTCGGCGAGACTTTCAGCGGCGCGCCGCGCGATCCTGTTGAAGTCCGTCGACGGCTTGGGCAACCACAGAGTGGTTGGCAGGCCAATGTGGAAGCCCTTGGCGCCGGAGAAGAAGATCAAGAGTTTTGCACCACTGCACCCATATCGATCGCAGATCACTGACACCAATTGTGCTGCCTCGCGGCGAGCCCGCTCAAGGTCGCCTTCCGCGTCGATATCAATCCAGAGCCAGCTCGACCAACATATCCCCGAGAATCCCGCGGTCGAGCGGGTTCGACGGAGCAATTGGCTAAAATCGTCTCCAAACTGGAAGGCGGAGAGATGGCTCTCCTGATTGATTTCTGCGCGGACATCGCAGGCGGCATAGGCGGCCAATGCGTCCGTGATATTAACCAGCCGCCGTGCTTCCCAGGGTGGCCCAAGAATTCGAAAGCCGTACGGGCAATGTGTCATGACGCACCCCGTTCCGCAGTGTCGTCTGGCACCGTGGGAGAGCCCGGTTCACTATCGGCAGGTGCGAAGGGGTCGCTCTCTGGAGAGTCCACACCGAGAACACTAAAGCCTCTAACCCGATTGCGCTCGGTGCCATCGTCCTCGCGCCGTAAAGCAAGACTCACTTTGCAGCGGAATCCTGGTGGGAAAGCATATTCCAGTTGCTCGGGTGTTGTGATCCCGAATTTTGCCAAGTCCCGTTTGGCCATGGGCAGCGCGGCGGGCGTCAGCCAGATATCGTGCCAGAAAAACCGCCTCGCGTGCTCTCCTTCAAGAATCTGAAAGGTGAGCTTGAAGCCGGGTGTTCCTTTCGAACTGACAATCAGTTCGCCTGCCGCAATCCGGGCGACGTACTCGCCCGCAGGCAAAGGCGCAAACTCTTCCGCCGCCGCCGTCTCATCCCAGGCCCGATTTAGATTGTTTCGATCGTCTTCAGGAAAGATGTCGCCAAGTAGTTTCTTTTCCATTGTGAGTTCTCCTACATATGAAATCTGATGTGAAAAAGCACGAAACATCACGACTACGGCCAGGCTCACTTAGCGCCCGGGTCGTTTCGTGCTGCGGACCGCAGGGCATCCCTGCGCAATCCAGGACTCGATGGCGCCAAAGTTCCAGCGAACTAAGGCGCCAAGCTTGACAGGGGCCGGCATCCGTCCGGCGTCAGAAAGGCGATAGACATGCCGAGTGCTGCAGCCGAGCAATTCGGCCACAGCTTGGACATCGAGCAGTTGGCGAGGGCTGCTCGAAGGTTGGGCTAGATTGCTGCTCATGAAACAACTCCCTAGAGTTGGAGTAACGCACTGACAACCACTGTGGTCGCCGGTACGAGGGAGTTATAGATGGACCAACAGAAAGAATCGGTGCGCAAACAGTGCGGAAACTGTACCTACAGTTTTTCAGCGTGCTTGCATCCGCGAGCGGTCAGCCAGATGCCGCCTCCGCGACCCTCTTTGGTGTCGACGAGGCCACGAGTCTTCAGATCAGAGACTACCTCCTTATATTGGCCAGGGTCAGCCTGCCCGCCGGCCGCTTTGGCCACAACCTTCGCGGTCGATTTGCGATGCTCGTGATCAAATGCGGCCAATTCAAACAACGCCTTTAGTATCCATTGATCCCGATCAGTTAGTGTCGAGTCTGTCTCGATTTCTATTTTGTCCTGTGACTCGACGGCAACACTCGTGTTGTCTTGGCCTGGCTCCAGGATTGCGTTTAGCAATCTTCCATCGTGGAACGGAAGATCCCAGCGTGCACTTTGCAGCCGAGACGGATCAATGGGGAAGCGTAGCAGCAACATTTCTATGCGGTCTACGTCGCCGTTGAGCCCCTCTTTGAGAAGATCAATTGCCAGCTTCGTCGAAGATGCCGTAAAAGCGTCATCAGTCGCCTTTCGAAGATTCAGGTCATAATTCAGAGCGCGAACACTGTCGGCATAGCCTGCATTCGTCGCCGCACAACCAAAATCGACTATCCGCTGCGCATAGCGTCCGAACCATTTCCGATCGGCCGATGTGTCTTCCCCAAAAACAAAATCGATGCGTTCGTATATTCTGCGAAAAGCATCAACGACTGGCTCTTGGCGCGCGTAAACTAGGGCCCTCGCTTGCTCTTCTTCCTTAGCGAGCGCCGCTTCGATCTCGATTGCACGAAATGAATCGGGAAGTGGGTATAATTTTTGTGATGGCGCGTGTGGCGAATCGTCGTTTGTCGGGGACATGAAAATACCTCCCTAAACTCAAGACAGTCTGCAAACGAGTGACGTGATCACACTCACCGCGCCACCAATTGTCGCATCCACCTAGCCTGGCATCGCCAGTCGCCGCACGGTCGCCAAGCACTTGATCGCGGCCAGATATCGGCGATGCGATCGATCCTGCTGCTGCTGAAGGTACTTGCCTAATTCGACGGGAACGTTTTCGGCCAGACTGTATTGAATGTCGGCGTGGTGAACGGCCAGCCAGCACAAGACTACGCGCTCGACCAATAGACGTTCAAGCGGATGTGTTCTTGGTCCAACCAAGTCGGTCCGGAGCTGTGCAAGCTTTTCGATGAGCGCCTCTCGCTGAGCAATATTCCCAGACGTGATCTCGCGGATCAAAGCCTGTTCGGCCTCCTGGGCCAGGTCACCGCCCAAGAATCGCACAGACTCGGGTAGCGCCTCTAGAATTCCTCGAATTCCTGGCAGGGCGGACTCGTCGCCACTAGACGCGCGCTTTAACAAACTCTGCAGTCCGGTCAAATCCGAACTCGAAGTGCTTTCCACGTTCGACTCAAGATTCACGGCGTTCCCTCCACTCGCCCCGCTGATGCTGCCGATAACCAGCCGCGACGAGCGCGGCCCGCGCCACAATTTCGATGCCGTCGCAGGCCCGCGCCACCAAGCGGTCGAGCTCGGCAAAGTGTCTCTGAACGTGCTGGCATTCTTGCTTTGCTGCAGCTCTCTGTCGGCGCTCAATAGCGTCCAGTTTTGCAATCAGCACCGCGACTTCGTCGGTGCCAAAGTACTCTCTAATAACTCGTCCGAACCGTCGCCGGCTGCGAGTGTAATAGTTGCCGCGGCCGTTTCGACTTTCCCAACTCATTCGTGCAATGCCTGACTGTGTAACAATGACGTCGCCGCGCCGGTTCGCGCGCGACGGTCATCCGTGGGTCGCCCGACACGCGGGGCGCACTGTTTCGTTCAGCAATTATATGCCAATATGGCCTTGTTGGGCCCATGAGCACGCGGAACACACTCCGCGCCAAGCGCCGTGACCAGTCCTGTCGGCTGTTGACCACGGCTGACGTTCTCTGCCGAGGAGATCTAAGGTGCTTGGTCCACAGGTCGGACAAGGGGTTCCCATAACGGTGCCCAATTTCTGTCTCCGCCGGGACCAATCCACGATGGCAGCACTGGGGTGCGGCAACGCGCCTGGGGCGTGGGCATTGCTGGGATCTGTCGAACCAAATTGCGAAAGAGTGATTCGGCTTGCCGACGGTCCCGGAAGTGGGGTCCACAGCGAACTGCGTGGCCTGGAAGTCTCGACTCCGATTGTCGAAGACCGTCGTGCTGCGGCCAAGCCGTAAGGGCTTTGTTTATCAGCCCATGGACGCGCGTATGTTCCGGTGGATCGTGAAACACGGCCCAACGAGGAATCGAATCTCGGAGCGGGGCGCCAGCGGGCGAGATAAACTCGCGCCGATACTACGCCTGGCGCCGAACACGAAATACGAGGGGCAACGCTCCGCTGTTTGGCTGCATCACGTTGGTATCTCCTCGCTCGTTTGAGTCACCCTCATGCCAAGTCCTGATCCTACGCGGATCAAACTATCCGTGGTGGCTATTCAGCAAAGCCAGGAGGTCGCCAATGGTGCGGTGCGATTCAATCGAATGCCTCAGCGGTTGATTGGCCCGAATCTGGTAGTGGTTCTGGCGGCCTATCTTTTCCCGTTCGACAAACCCGCCGGTTTCAAGATCGGCGATGATTCGCTGCACCGCGCGTTCGGTAATTCCGACCTGTTGTGCGACCTCGCGGAGCACCAGGGACGGATTGCGGGCCAGCAGCACGAGCACATGTGAGTGGTTCGTGAGGAACGTCCACTGCAACCCGATTTTCTCCTTCGTCGGGGCGACGGGCGGCAACCGAGTGGAGCGCGGTCCCGATCGAGAGGGGTCGGTCGGCGCGACAGGGCGTGCCGCTTTCCGGGGAGCAACCTTGGATTTGCTGGCGGAGGACTTCATAGCATCGTCTCGGCGGCCGGCGGGCATCAGGATGTCTGACAGCATCCTCAAGTCTAGCGTGGGAAACACGATAAGCAAATGCCGAATACTAAGTCGCGATCCCTAGTTCATGCCCGGCTTAAGGATTCTCCAGAAAACGACCGATAATATGCGACATGCAATTGACGACACAAATATCGCGTATTATTATTCGCTATACGCACGTCGCACGTTCTGCCCGATTCCACGGAGATTGACATGAATTGGCTGCTCCCGGGTTTGCTCGTCGCACCCGTCGTCTCGTTGTTCACTCTAGGGCTGATCCCCAGTCGTCGCGCGAACGCGGCAGCGCCACTGTTTGGCAGGCTAACCACCATGGTTGCTGGCCTGACGTTCCTGGTGTCGCTCGCCGCGGGTGTCCACGTGATCACCGCGGGGCCGATTGATTACTCATTCGCGGAATGGACGTCGCCGATTCCCTTGTGTCTCGGTATCCACGTCGACGCTGTCACCGTCGTGATGATGACGCTGATTAGTTTCATCGGGGTGATCATCGCACGCTATTCGACCCGGTACCTTCTGGGCGATCCAGATCAGGGACAGTTCTTCCGCTGGATGGCCTTCACCCTCGGGGCCACCTTGCAATTGGTAATGTCCTGCAATCTCGTGCTGTTCACGGCCGCATGGATGTTGACCAGTTTCGGCTTGCATCAGCTGCTCACTTACTATCCGGAACGTCCCTGGGCGGTCTGGGCGGCTCGCAAGAAGTTTCTCATTAGCCGCCTTGGTGATGCGATGCTGATCGCGGCGCTGGTCCTTACCTACTGCAGTTTCGGAACGACCGAGTATACCGAGATCTTCACCGCGGCCGACGCCATCCACAATGGGACCGCAGCGGGGGGCGTCACCACGTCCCTGATCGGCATCCTGTTCGTGCTCGGAGCGATTACCAAGTCGGCCCAGTTCCCGTTCCATAGTTGGCTTCCTGACACCATGGAAACGCCAACACCGGTCTCGGCCCTGATGCACGCAGGAGTGATTAATGCTGGCGGTTTCCTGGTCATCCGGCTAAGTCCGCTCGTGTCGTTGTCACCAATCGCACTCGATCTGCTGGCCCTGATCGGGGCCATTACGGCAGTTGTGGGAAGCGTGGTGATGTTGACTCAGACCAGCATCAAGCGGTCTCTGGCATACTCGACGATAGCGCAAATGGGTTTCATGATGTTGCAGTGCGGATTAGGAGCGTTCTCCGCGGCGCTGCTGCATATCGTGGCTCACTCAGCCTACAAGGCCCACGCTTTCTTGAGCTGCGGAAGCGCCTTGGACAGCGCCGCACGAATGAAGGTTCCGGCGATGCCAGCGTCATCCGCCGGCCGCAGTACTCTGGCATTCGTCGGCGCAATCGGCTGCGCGACGGTGATCGTCTGGGGTACCTTTCAAGTTGTCGGGGTCGATCTGATCACCAAGCCGGGCGGTGCCGTCCTCGGTTTAATCCTGACGCTGGCGCTGGCCCAACTCCTGTGGAAAGGTTTGGCCACCGGAGTCGTGGGACTCTCGGTACGAAGCATCTTCAATGCGTTGCTCGTGGCGGTGGGGTACTCGGCTGGGTACCTCGTGATGGATCACTTGGTTGCGAGTTCGATTTCGCACCACACGGTGGCGCCCTCGACGCTCGACACCGTGATTCTGGCACTCGTTGGCCTGGGGTTCATCGGCGTCTACATGCTGCAGGCGGTTTTGGAACCGTTCGCACAGCATCGTTGGGTGCGAGCGTTGTATGTCCACGCAATGAACGGCTTCTACATCGATATCCCGGCGCGTCGGTTGACGGCCCGAATCTATGGTGTAACAGCGCCCGTCCAGTAGGCCCCCCTGGATCTCCCATATCAGGCTCACATCCCAACAACAGGAGTCAATTCGATGTCCACAGTTCCAATCCCGGCCACTTCCCTTCCGAAGAGCCTTAGGGTCAGCAAGACCACTCCTGCGAGAGGTGCAATCGATCAACCGCTTATTGAAGCCTTGAAGGATGTGCATGCGATCGTGCCCCCGCTGTGGCCCCTTGCCGATTACGTGGCAGTAAACCCCTGCTTTGGCTTGGTCGACCGGCCGCTGCTAGGCGCGCATATGGTGCTGAGTAACGTGCGGGATTGTCACCTGTTGATGCCGCGAGATTACTTTCAAGCACACTACGAAGACGGGCGACTCTCCCCGCAGGATCTGGATGCCGCGCTCGCTCAATGCGCCGCGGAGCACCCAGAATGGTACAGCGACTTGGACGTGGCAAGCCTGACCGAATGGTTGTCTCGCACGTCGCGGCCCTGCGATGGGGCGTCGAACCGTTTCCGCACGGTCGCCGAAACGATCGATCAGCGCCAGCAAAGTTCATGGTCGAGCCATATCATTAACGACATTACCCGCCACTGTGCGGCCCACTACGATCAAGGCCAAGCAGCCTGGAGCAGCCCGTGGGGCGACGCCACGCTTTATACCGCCTGGCGAGAAGTGGCCCAGCTTAGTCGGCGAATGGATCTGCTGGGACTCAAGGGATTCCGGACCTTCGTGGCCAACTTGCCCACGAATCCGCAGCAGGCCGTGCAGGAATTGCTGCACCTGCTGGATGTGCCTCCGTCGCATACACGGCGGTTCCTGCTGAGTGAGGCATTCTCAGTGGCTGGCTGGGCTTCGTACGTTCGATATCGCGTGCGAGAGGCTGAGTTCGCGGGTCAAAAGGATGATGACCTCGTCGGCCTGTTGGCAATTCGATTGGCCTATGATGTGGCCCTGTCAAGAGCACCGGGCTTCGCCTGGCCACTGCCGTTGTGGCCCGCGGACGCCGACCTTGAAGACGGACTGGCCGTCCCGCCGGCGCCGAGCACCGATGTGCTTGCGCGATACACCCTGCAGGTGGCGACTGAGCAAGTCTATCGCCGCGAGCTCCTCCAGAAGCTCGCCGCACACTCGGTCACGTCGCGAATGCCTACACGCAAGGCGTTGCAGATGGTTTTCTGCATTGACGTCCGATCGGAAGTCATGCGGCGACATCTGGAATCACTTGACGAGGCTATTGAGACATTCGGGTTCGCGGGCTTCTTCGGCCTGCCGCTGGAGTATGTGCCGATCGGTTTCTCTAACGGAACTCCGCAATGTCCAGTGCTCCTGCAACCGGGTTTTCAGGTGCATGAATCATTGCGAGGGACGAACGACTCTGTCGCAGACGAGGTCGCCCAGAAGCGGATTGATATCCGGCAAGCCCGCAAGTTATGGAAAGCGTTTCAGGGCTCGGCGACGTCCTGCTTCTCGTTCGTCGAATCGTTGGGGTTGCCTTACTTAGGCAAGCTTCTAACCGACTCGCTGTTATGGACGAGACCTGTCAGCCCTGCCAATGGGGACGGCCTGACCGAGAGTCTGATGGCAAGTCTGGGACCGGACGTCCATTCTGCGAACAATCGCGGGCTGGATGCACACCGTCGCATCGACCTGGCCGAGGGCATGCTGCGCAATCTTGGGCTCACGAGCGGATTCGCTCGCACGGTTATCCTTTGCGGGCACGCGTCGGAGGTCACAAACAATCCGTATCGGGCCGCGTTGGATTGCGGAGCCTGCGGTGGTCACTCAGGCGAACCGAACGCCAGGGTCGCCGCCGCGCTCCTCAACGATGTTGACGTTCGGATCGGCCTGGCCTTCCGCGGTATCCAGATTCCCAACGACACCGTGTTCATCGGGGCGCTACACAACACGACCACGGACGAGATGGGACTCTGCGATGCTCACCTCGTACCGCACTCGCATTCCCACGATCTCGCCCAGATCGAGCATTGGCTGAATGAAGCCGGTCGGTTGAGTCGCTTGGAACGCTGTCCCCGGCTCGGATCGACCGCTGTCGAAGATGTCCTGCGTCGCAGCCGCGACTGGGCGGAAGTAAGACCCGAATGGGGACTGGCCGGGAATGCGGCCTTTATCGTCGCCTCGCGGTCGCGCACGGTCGGACTTAACCTCGGCGGTCGAACTTTCATGCACAGTTACGAGCACCGACTCGACACCGAGCTGAAAGTGCTCGAACTGATCCTGACTGCGCCGATGGTCGTAACCAACTGGATCAACATGCAGTACTATGCCTCGGCCGTGGACCCGATCGCATTCGGCAGCGGCAACAAGGTCATTCACAACATGGTTGGCCAGTTCGGCATGTTGCAAGGAAACGGCGGCGACTTGATGACCGGACTGCCTTGGCAGTCCCTGCACGACGGAATACAGCTCCAGCATGAACCGCTACGTCTTCTGGTACTCGTGGAAGCCCCGCGGACTGCGGTGCAGCAAATCATCGAGAAGCACGCCATTGTGCGGAACCTCGCCACGAACGGCTGGGTGTGCCTCGTGGCATGGGAGGACAATGAGTTCTACCGTTGGACCGATCGAGAGACTTGGGAACTCCAAGCTGATAACTCCTGCGTGTAACGCCCTCCGCAACCGCACGCGCAACATTTAATCTCACAGCGCAGCGGACACGCGGATCATGTACCAGCACTACTCACCACAGTTGCAACAGCGGCACCTGCAGGAGATGGAGCTAATTCCTTATGGAGTTACGAGTATGATGACGCCAATTCTGCCGGGCGCGACGATCGGTGTCTTGGGGAGCGGACAGCTCGTCCGCATGTTTGCGATCGCCGCGCGAGACATGGGCTACCGTGTTCACACCCTTTCTAAAGACATCGATACCTCGGCTGGTCGAGTTGGGGACGTTGAGGTTAAGGCAGCTTACGATGACCTCGCCGCCGTGCGACAATTCGCTCGTAACGTAAACGTCGTTACGTTGGCGTTCGAACACGTACCGTCGGAGACCGCACTCGCCATCGAGGAGATCGTACCGGTGCGACCACAGGGTGAAGTGCTGCGTGTCACGCAGAACAGGCACCGTGCGAAATCTTTCCTCGCCCGCAATCGATTTCCGGTCACTCCCTTTTGGGCCGTTCGCACGTTGTCCGACCTCAAGTCCGCCTTGCGAAAACTAGGAACGCCGGCAATCCTCAAGAGCGCCGACTTTAGATACGACGGCAAAGGTCAAGTCCGGATAACATCCGTGGACCAAGCGGACGACGCGTATCGGGATATAGGATCAGCTGAAATGATTCTGGAGACCGCCGTTGACTTCGATTGCGAACTATCGGTCGTTGTAGCCCGAGGAATGGACGGCGCTGTGTTGGACTGGGGCGTCATTCGCAACACGCATCGTCACCATTTCCTCGAGGTCTCGGCAGATTCAGCCGAAGTCCCGCCGTCGGTCGGGCGTATCGCGATCAAGATCGCGCATCGCGTCGTGCAGGAATTGAATGTCGTTGGCGTGCTTTGCGTTGAATTCTTTTTGACGCGCGATGGCCGGCTGCTCATCAACGAATTGGCCCCTCGCCCCCACAATGCCCGGCAGTTTACGATTGATGCCAGCGTCACAAGTCAGTTTGAGCAACAGGTGCGAGCGGTGTGCGGCCTGCGCCTGGGTTCGACGGAGATTGTGCGGCCGGCGGCCATGGCCAACTTGACGGGCGCCCTCTGGTGTCGCGGTGAACCGAATTGAAACGCGGCGTGCGACTTTCCTGGCGTGTGAAGCTGCATTTGTAGGGGAAGTCCGAGCCCCGCGCAGGGCGAACGAGGGGGTATTTGACGAGTCCTTTTCAGGTTACCGAAACCGACGCATGGTTGATCTGCGATCACACGGAGGATCGGTTCGTTCCGATCTTTGAAGTAACTTTATGGCACTCCTGAACGGAGGGGGCGGCCGACTCGCGGCACGTCCCACAATAAGTGAGAGTGGCGATTCACTGGAACCGACAACTGGCTTTGGACCAGGGCAGTCCCAGGCCGGTTCGACGACTGGGGACCAATTGCCCGTTGGGCTGATTGCCGGAACCGCCCCGCAATTCTCTGACGAAACAGCGGTGATCTTGCGGCGTCGGCTGAAGTCGTCGTCACTGGTTCTTGCGGCTTTGCTAGCGCTCGCCGTACTCAGGAATTTGTTCGTGCAAGGAGGGAGTACGAGCGTCGCACTTCCGGCAGCAGGGCTGTTGTCTTTGTACGCATTTTATCTCGTACTCAACAGTCGCCGCACGATAAGTCTGTTTCAGCTGCGGATGATTGAACTGCTCCTGTTCGGTGAGTTGTTCGTGGCTGTATCTGTCGCGGAATGGTTGGAGCTTCGTCGGTCTGCCGGTGCTGGCGAATTCGACGCCGTCGTCATTGTTCGGTTCTTCGCCAGCTTCTCGATACTCATACTCACCTATGGAATGCTGATGCCCAATACCTGGCGGCGAGCCGCGGTCATTTTGTTCCCGGTGGCCTGCATTCCCTTCGCAGTCATGTGGACAACGATGAGCGATAAGTTGGCGGTCGCGATTGAGTTTGAGCCGTTGCCACTTGTGGCAGCTGTCCTGGCCGTTGTCGGAACGCACATTATCAATTCGAATCGGCAGTCGGCATACAATGCAAGGCGTTTCCGGCAGTATCGACTGAAAGAGAAGCTCGGCGCTGGCGGAATGGGCGAGGTCTACCGAGCGGAGCACTTGCTTCTCAAGAGGCCCTGCGTGATCAAGTTGATCAGGCAAGACAAAAGCACGGACGCCTCGGCCGTTGCCCGCTTTGAGCGCGAAGTTCAGTCTACGGCGCAGTTGACCCACTGGAATTCAGTGGAAATCTACGATTACGGACACACCGACGACGGCGTATTTTACTACGTGATGGAGTACCTGCCCGGCAAAAGCCTGGAGGATCTGGTCAAGGGGCATGGGCCTTTATCTCCCGAACGAGCCGTTCATTTTCTCCGTCAAGTATGCCAAGCCTTGCGTGAAGCTCATCAACTAGGCCTGATTCACCGAGATTTGAAACCAGCCAGTATATTCGCTGCCAGACTCGGCGGTGTTCATGACGTGGCGAAATTGCTCGACTTTGGGCTCGTCCGTCAAGCAACGACTGAACCGCCCCACGGCCTCAGTCTGACGCAGGAAGGCAGTTTTAGTGGGTCGCCACTCTATATGCCGCCCGAGCAAGTCGTGGCATACAGTGAGGTGGATGGACGAGCAGACATTTATGCTCTGGGAGCCGTTGCCTATTTTCTACTTACTGGAAAGCCACCCTTTGAGGGCCGCAACCCGATCGAGGTGATTTTGAACCATGCCAACAAACCGGTGACACCCCCTTCGAGCTTCGATCCCACGATTCCGGCAGACCTCGAAAGCGTCGTGCTGAAGTGTCTCGAAAAAGAGCCAGCGGATCGCTTTCACGACGTTGCAGTTCTTGAAGGGGCTTTGGCGGCATGCGAATGCGCGGACAAATGGACTGAAGAAATGGCGACACAATGGTGGACTGATGCCAGTGTCGTGCGCTCAAGCCAAGTCTCTGTCGTTAGAGATGACCCGAAGAGCCTGTGGTAACAGGCAACGGGCACTTCCATGCGGTAACTGGTAAGCCCACCTTCAGCATTGACACGCGGACAATGGTCGCACCCTGCTTCCACACTTGCGATGCACATCCGATCGCTGGAGACGCACACTCGCATGGTCAGCCCAGCCAGCGTCTGGGCCAAGAGCACATCGGGCCGAGTGTCTCGATACGCGCCGCCAACGCGGGCACACGGCGAACGGACGGCGTCTAGATGATTGAATGCGGCATGCCTTACCTATTCTCAGAGCAGCCGTGGATAGACCTGAGCGAGCCAGCTTAAGTCGATTCATGGCCCTCGCGATTCTCAATTTGTGTTCCTCTCCGTGAGGGACCGCTAAGCCGATCCAATTTTCTCCTGACGGACCGCCGGTCGCGACCCACGGTGTCCTCGGGAGGGATGGCTGGCGACCAAACATTCTACCAAGTGGCCGACGCAATGGGCGTGGTGTGCTGCTACAATCCCCGGGATAAATGGGCCTCGTGTCAGCAAGACCGGTAGCTGGTCGCGGTGGATGCAATGAAACTGTTTCGATGCGTGTGTGCGATTTCGATCCTGTTTGGTTTCCTCGGCAGCCAGGTTTCCGCGGCCGAGATCGTGGGCGTTACGGTCATTCCTCACAGCATCGAAACGTCGATGCGCTATCGCCGTCCGCACGACCCGGATCTGGCCGCACGCATCCAACTCTTCGTCAAGGGGCGCGCAAAGGCCACGAGCTTTGATGGCCATATCCCTGCCGAGTTGCTCGCGAGCAACGATTGGGCCTGGCATGATCTCAGCGCCGCCGTGGAAGCGCCGCAGGAAGCGCTGACGGTCTGGAGCTTTAATGGCAAATCCGCGCGCTGGGGCGTAGGCAAGCAGTTTGCCTTGAAGGGGGTGGGGTTCCGCGACGTCGAGGTCCGCATCGCGGCGCCCGAAGTCTGGATCTCGGCGGCCACATTTCTTGCCAGCGACAACGGGGTGCAGCCTGATACCGTCGTAATTCATATTGCGAACCAATCGACGCGGGAGTTGAAAATCAAATCGATACGGCTTTGGCTGCCGAAGGACTCAATATCTTGGCAAGTCCTCTGGCCGCAAGCCCCGCTCCCCGCGTCCACTTCCGTACCGCCCAAGGACAAAGGATTCGTAAAGTGCCGAGTTCCACGGTTGCCACTTACTTATGCCGCACTTGAACTGAGCACGAACTCCGGACCGATATGGGCTCACCTACGGATCAAGAGTGAAGCCTTTGACGTTAGCGGCGGCTGGGTTGGCGAACATTTGACGAAACCAAGCTATCTGCAACTACTGGCGCATCTGCACGTGAACACCGGGCACATCGGCAGCGTCCCGGGCTACACCGACAATCCCGCCTTGTACGACCGTTGGCCCCTGAAACTTTTCAACAAGTTAGATCCCTTGACCACCTACGACACAGATGCCTGGCTGCCCAAGATTCACGCTGTCGAATTTCTCGGCGAGCCGCAGTACGGTGGCGGGCGCCCTGTGCCCCCGCAAGAAGTCTTCGAGGCGCTGCTGCCATATCGCACGAGTCGTCTTGCCACCAGCATCACGCATAGCGAGGAACGCATCTGGCGCTGGTACGCTGGGCTGTCTGACTTTCCGCACTACGACGCCTATCGTGTTGTCGCTCCCTCACCGGATGCCTGGGCGCTCTACGATCGCTGGGGAGACCGTAAGATTCGTTGGGGCGCCCCGCTGGAAACGATCGGCGACATGTGCCGATCGTTGCGCGAGCTGAATCGTCCGATGCCTTGCGCCTACTGGTCGCAAGGTCCGGCCGACGGTTGGGGAGGCGGCTTCGACGGCCGCAAGCGGCGATCTCCGACTCCGGACGAGCTGCGTGCTCAAGCACTGCACGCACTCTCCACCCGGATCACCTCGCTTTATTGGTTTAACCTCAGCTTGAAGTCACTGCTGAAGTTTCCAGACACGTGGGAGCCCATCACGCGTGTTGGCCGCGAAATCCGGATGCTGGAACCATTCTTCCTGGAAGGTGATGCGTACCGCTTTGAGCGGCGCACCCGCGACGGCGCGCCGGATTGGGATCTGGCCTCGATTGCCGCGCCCGACGCCGCTGTGCTGTTCGTGTTGGACACGGCATATGTTGCTGACATGAAGGACAATGTGTTTGCCTTTGGAGCCCCGCGCGCGGCCGTGTTTGCCTTTGAGCTACCCTCTTGGTTGCGAGGCCCAACCGACGTCTTCCGTGTCGACGCGGACGGCATCCAGGACGTGACCTGGCGGGCTGAAGGGAATGGCGTCGTCATCGACGACACGCGAAGTCGCGATGCAATCTACTTGGCGACCAAGTTGCCGACACTGCGCAAGGCCGTCGAGCAACGCCGCCAAGCGGCTCTGGTCCGGGAAACGGCGAATCCGATCGAGCGAAGCGCGCTGGAAGAATTGTTGAAGTGAAACGTCACTAACCAAGGCAATGAAGATGTTCACTGCGAATTGGAGACAGTCCGATAGGTTGGTCGCTCGCCGACGGCGCGGCCCCCGTATGCAATTGCTGCCGATTCTAGTGATCGGGCTTGTGTTATCGCCCTTGGCTGCCAAGGCAGATGTCCCAGCGGAAGTCTGGGTTACGACCCAGGACTTGACCAAGAGGCT
>Ga0163150_10006216_pt1 | contig 14765 bp, 15 predicted proteins | sample OliLakLV19P2IB_FD_148628 | JGI IMG/M metagenome (GOLD analysis project Ga0163150, IMG submission 148628) | Freshwater microbial mat bacterial communities from Lake Vanda, McMurdo Dry Valleys, Antarctica - Oligotrophic Lake LV.19.P2.IB | ecosystem: Environmental > Aquatic > Freshwater > Lake >...
AATAGGTTCAATGTTTCGTACTTTTGCCATGTGTGGGGTCTCCTTTTATTTGCTTGTCCGGGATTATCCCGGACGGAACCCCACATTTTCAAATCCTAACGGTTTTTGGGACTAGGCCGGTCTTTCACGTGAGGTAATGAATTCGGCGGTTTGCGTTCCGTCTGCATTAAAAGTGATCGATACAAAAACCTGTTCCACAATGTTGCTCTCGCCGTTGGGGCGAGGGACCATACTTCCATTCCCATCCCATCGGTTCTGAATGGTGAGAAGAATGCGGGGGCGCGTCAGTGAAGAGGGGTTCGGGGAGCGGGAGAAGGGAATATAGGTCGTTTGCACCGTACCAAACCGCCCGAGTGCTTCCGCCCACTCTCGAGTAGACCTCGGCACCCTGCCGTTGTTTCTGGCCACGACTTCGCCTAAAGTCGTGCAATGCAGCGCGTCTCTAAGTGACTCCGACGCGCTTACCGTGGTTGGTTGTCCCTCTCTAGCGTGTGAGGGGGATGTTTGTTTGTCTTCCGCGTATAAGCTGACGCATGAAAGAAAAAGCAAAGCTATTTTCGCACGATTCCACATCTCGTTTATTTATCGGCATAAACCTAAAAACTTTTTAGACGACTCATGCCTTCGGATATCGCCGTGCTTACGGAATGGATAGGCAGTATAACCGCCCATTTTCAGGGTGAGGCGTATTCCCCATAAATCTACTTACGAGCAATAAGTGCCCCAAAACGCCGTCTGACGCGGTGTAAGGGCCGCGAACCTCTCTCTACGGAGGCCCTCGCCGTAGAAAAAGTTTTTAAGGAAAAATATATTCCCAAGACGGTGAGCGAGCTCATCAGCGGCGCCAGCATCGTTCCCGAGGATCAGGCGGAGAAGCAGGTCATTCTCGGGCGCATCCAGACCAAAATTGGACCGTTAAAGGATAAGTGGATCGAAAAATCCCTCGACGTACCCGGCAAGACGGTGCGCGATTGGGTAGCCGCGAAGCCTTTCGTATTCGACGATATTCCGAAGCACGTGCAAGATTCCTTGGTCGGTACGCAAAAGGGCGGCTTCCTGATGTATTTCTACCCGGCCATTCCCTTGAACGACGCGCATAACGTACACCTTTACGCGAATATGATCCGCGACATCGAACACCAGTTCCCCAATCTCCTCACGGGCTCGGATGCCGTCGTATTTTCGGATATCTTGAACTTGATCGCGGCGGACGGGACGAAAATCCTCATCGTGATCTTCCGTAGAGAGACGGTCCGGCCCCCCCTGGCCCGTCCGGAAAGGTTTTTCGGAGGTTATGCGCCCTAGCAGGGTCGCATAACCTCGACTCTGTTGCCTCGCGGGTTCAGGAATCGCCGGTTTAAATTTCCTATTCACGGTACCTAAGATTAAGCAGAGGGTTCTTTGCAAGCGGTTCTTCGCGCACGTTATAGGATCTCAAGGTCACATTGGGTGAAGAATGGCCTGCGACCTTCTGTACGAGCTCGAGCCGCTCTCCGGCTTCGAGTAAGTTACTAATAACGGTTCGCCTTGCCGAGTGGGCGGAGCGACCCAAATCCATCCCCAGTTTTTTCAGATGCTTTTTTAGAAGCTTGTGCACGCCAACGCGAGACATTCGAGCATTCTCGGGGTTCCTTACAGAAGTAAAAACATAGTCCTCGGGAGTCTTTGCTCGCCGCTTGATAAGCTCGTCGATAAGCCCCCAGGTTTTTACGACGGGAAGTGTGCGAAGCTTCTCTCCTTTCCCGTGCAGATGCACGACCGGCATTCCCTCCTGGATGACAATGTCCTTCACGCGGACCGAGAGCATCTCCGACACTCTGGCTCCGGTGTAGAACAAAAATGAAAGTAGCGCCTTGTCGCTCAGTCCTTTCAACGTTTGGGTATTCAGCGACTCTAAAATTCGGTTCACTTCCTGATCGGTGAATCCCGTGCGGCGGCGTTTTGCGATGGCTTTCGGGCGACGCAGTCCCTGGACCGGATTTTTTTTCACAAGCTGTTCGTCTTTCAAGCGTGAGAAAAGCGAAGAGAGGGCTGAGAGTTTCCTCGTGATCGTGGTCGGCGAGTATTTCTCCCGCAAATAGTCCCGGTAGAAGATCACATGGGACTCGCTTACGTCGTTCGGAGCTGAGGCGGAAATGCCTCGTTCTTTGAGGAAGGTGAAAAAATCTCGCCAGTCGGTGGCGTACGCTTTTTGGGTTTCTTTACTCATGAAGTTCGTGAGAAACGTGGTGACGACCCCTTCTAGTTCGCGTGGAAGGGCGAAAGCAGTCGAGTTGGGAGGGGCCTCGACGACTTCAGGGAGAGTTTCCGCGGCTCGTGGCGTCACTCCTTTTTCAATGCTGCACCGCGTTTCATTGTTGTTGTTTTCCATGCTGTGGTCCTCCGATGTCCTTCCAAACTGGTTACTAGAAATGGGGATTATGTTAACCAACACCGTGCCTCCGACTCAACGGATCAAGCAAGCATAAAACGTGTTAGGGATGGGTTGATCCTCAAAACACTTTTTACTATCTAGTACACAAAAAACGTTGAGGACAAAATTATAGTGTGAGACACTTTTTTTTGTATTAATCAAATAAATTGTCCGATTGGGGGAGGGTGCTGTGAGTAAGCTACTAAATGGCGGTGCCTTCGGTGACGCTAAATTCACGATCGCGGAACTTTCTGAATTGTTCGACGTGTCCCGTTCTACACTTTACCAGTTCGATAAAGACGGCGTTATAACCGGTCAGCTCGTCCCTTCTGGAACGACTCAAAAAAAATTATATGGCTGGATAGATGTCGAGAGTCTTGCACATAGACTTAGGGATAAAGTCAAAATACCAAGAGAAAACAAAGTCAAAGTTTTCGCAAATCTAAAAGGTGGAGTCGGAAAATCCTCCTTAGCATCTCAATTTGCCATGCGAGCATCGAGCGGAGGTCTAAAAACGCTTTTAATCGATCTGGATCCTCAAGCTCATGCGACTTTAGCGGTCGGCTATGAAATAGATGACGAAACCCCGACCATAATGGAGGCGTTAACAAATAAAACTCCTCTTTCAGCGATCATTAAGCACGTCACTCCGCTACTAGGCCTTGTTCCAGCCAGTTTGGGATTGTCGTCCCTAGAAATGAAGCTCTTTCAGATGTCAAAAAGGGAACAACGCTTGAGCGAGCTTATTCGTGAGATCAGAAATGAGTGGGATCTAATTGTCGTCGACACGAACCCTTCTGCGTCTATCGTGAATGTAAACGCAATTCTAGCGGCAGATGAATTGTGTATCGTAACGGCTACAGACTTTTTGTCGGTTACCGGACTAAAAAAACTATTCTCGATCCTGAAAGAACTCGAGGAAGATTTTGATACCGTTCCCAATGTGAGAATAATTCCAAATCTTTTCGATGTTCGTGATGGGATCGCCCAGGAATCGCTTGGACTGCTTCGCCAACATTACGGAAAGTTCCTGACAAACACGGTCGTTCGCAAAAATACCGATATTAAAGAAGCTCAGAAGGCTGCCCAATCTATTTGTCAGTACAGTCGTAAATCATCGGGGGCTGAGGACGTTTCCAGCCTAACGAATGAACTTATTCGTGAGAATACAGTATGAGAGGAGAAAAAACTAAAACGCCTGGTAAAGAATTCGCTGCCCAAGTGAGTGATTATATTCCTTCGCCACGACGCAAGAAAAGCCCTGAACAGACGGCCCCCTCTTCTGAGCTGAGCAGCAATAAATCTATCCACGAAGATATGGGGAGGAAGCCTAATCGATCTTGGAGTCCTTTAAATCGCATATCTGGCTTAAAGGAAACGCCCGAAGAAACCGGACACAAACCGGACACAAAGTGGATACAAACTGAGCACAAACCGCGCACAAAAGAGGACACAAACCGGACACAAACCGGACACAACAACATCCAAGCGAAAAAGCAATTTTCACAAACCGGACACAAACTGGACACACAACCGGACACAGACTCAGACACAAACCGGACACAAACCGAGCACAAACCGGACACAAAACCCGTTTTGACTCAACTGGTCGGCCTGCAAAGAAAAGTTATCATATTCATTTACCGAGCTTGCCAGATCGCACGCGGTCGTACGACAGACCCTTTAGCATTGGAGCACGTTGCCAAGTCGCTCAACATCCGTACTGGAAGCGTCAAAACAACCTTTCGGAGATTAGAAGAGAAAGGTTGTCTCCGTAGATTAGAATTCAAAAACGGCCGCGGCGGATGGTCGAAGTACGAGCTGCCGGATTATATTTTTGCCGCTGTGCTTCAACTTGAAACTGAACACAAACTGGACACAAACTGGTTACAAACTGGGCACAAAGTAGACACGCAACCGGACACACAACCGGACACAACCCCTTCTAGTAGTAGTAGTTCTTTAGATCTAGATCTTAATAGACTAACTAATACTGAAACTGACCAGACTCCCGGAATTACGCCAAACAGACTTCCTCCAGAATGGGAAAGCATTGAATACTTCTCCCTTACGAAGATCCGCTTTGGACGAGGGCATGTGGCTCAAGTGGCTAAGCAAGGATTGCTCGCCCCCGAGCAACTACAAGAATCCATCAATGCTTTCGCCTTCGATCTGGAAGTGAATGAGAAAGGCAACGAGATCAACGGTCAGGCACTCAATTACTTCATGGGGATTCTTCGCAAAGGGCCTTACGCGCCGTCTGGAAATTACGAGTCACCGGAAGTCCGACAACTGCGGATTTATCTGGAAGCAAAGAAACGCGAGCAAAAGGCACGGCTGGATCTGGAGTCTGAACTTGAGGCGATCGAGTTTGATTCTTGGGTCGAAATGTTATCTGGTGAAGAGAGGATCCGTTTCGTTCCTCCAACAGATTTTGCAAAACCTGGAAGCCAAGGGCATAACGTTCAGTTGAAGCAATACTTTCGTGAGAAGGTGTGGCCGGAACAGCGGGAAAAAGTTTTGCGAGCGGATATCAGAGAAATGAGAGAGCCCAGTTCAATATGAAGGGAGCAAAAAAACCAACCATTTATTTGGAATCGACGGTGGTGAGTTACACTGTCGGAAGAATTAGCTCCCTTGCGGAAAATGCGAGGAAGCAGAAATTTACGCGAGAATGGTGGAAGACTGAACTGCATCGCTTTACTCCCGTGATTTCAACTTACGTATATGGAGAAATTTCCGATGGAGATGATAGGCTTTCTGTAGAGCGTAGGGAACTTGTAGTGTCATTTAGATTGCTTTTGGAGAGCGATGCTATTGATGAGTTGGCGAAGGACTATATTCGTGTAACGAAGCTTCCGGAAAAAGCCAGATTGGACGCCTATCATATCGCTTGCGCAACAATCTATGAGATTGATTATCTTGTTACTTGGAATCTGAATCACATTCTAAACGGCTTCATTCGAAAAATGATCGAGGAAATTAATCGAGTACAGGGGGTTTCGACCCCGATCATCTGTACTCCGGAAGAACTGACGGAGGTCCCATGAAAACCATGAAGCAATGGCAAGAAGATCCCATCGTTGAGGAGGTTCGTCGAGTTAGGGCAAAGCTGTCTAAAGAACTCGAAAAAGATCCACAAGGGTTTCACGAACGAATCAAAGATCTGGCGTTGAAAGCTGGAATGAAGGTGTCGGACTTAAAACCAATCTCTCTGAAAGAATTACGAGAGAGAAAAAATAAGGCTGCATCCAGGAAAAAGTGACCGCGTATATTGCCCCGGGAGCGTCGCTCACGATTTCGTGAATGGTATGGGCATCCCCCGATTTAGAGAGTGATCTGCGGTGAGCGCGACTGTAAGGCAAAAACAACGAGAGACCAGCGCTACGCTGACAGCCGCGTCCACTACTACGACGAGGGCGACGACGTTCCGATCAAGGGCCTCTTGAAGAAAGATTGTCAGAATCTCTGCTGCTTCTTGCTCAGAAATTTGGATCTGACGAATTCGGGGTCGTTCCAGAAGTGGCTGCTGGCGCGGGATCTTTTTCTTCCTCGTCTTGTTGTTGCGCAGAAGGAGGCTTTAGGTACTGTGCCTTCGTTAGCGCTTTGAGTCCTAGCGGCTGCAAGGCCTTCCCACTCAGGGAAGCCAAGCGCAGCTCTTTTAATTTCTCTCGAACTGCGGCTTGGTCGATCACAATTTCCTCGGGCGGCGGGATCTTGATCTTCTTGTTCCAGGCTTGCGGGTATTTCCCGATGATGACGCATTCTCCGACTTGAAGATTCTTAAAAACGTTCGGGTGGATAATAAATTCCTCTACCTCGCGTTCGCTCTCCTGGCCGGTGTAGGTGCGGCTCTTAATCAAAAACCCCTCCTCGGTGAGTTGCTTCGTTGTTTTGAGCGTGCTTTTCGTTCCGGCGATGGCGGCCAGGCGCTCCGCGGATTCGGGCAACTTTTGAAGAAAGCTTACGGTGGTTGCGGTATTTCCCATGACCTGATCGCGGATGGTGGGGGAGAGCGCTTCAAGGTCACTCATCTCCTGGTGGGCGACGACGATGCCGAGCTTTGAACCGCGCGCGCGGTTCAAGAACCCTACAAACTGCTCGGTCGCAAGATCTGCGAACTCGTCGATGATGATGGCGCAAGGGACGCGCTGGTCTTTGGGAATCTCCTCGATGATTTTAGACGACGCGGACTTTAAGTCTTGGAGGATAAGTTTCCCAAGCTTCTGGGCGCTTTCGCCGTAGCGTTGGGAATCGAGTAGCACATAAACAATTTTATGCGACTGGATTGCGTCGAAGAGATCAATTCCGGGAGTGGCTGCGGTCAGCAATGGGCCGAACTCCGAATCGATGAGAAGTTTAATCTGAGTGCGAAGGCCGTGGAGCTCCTTGAAGTTCTCACGGTTGCGCAGGTAGTGCGCGAGCTGGCTGATGTCCTCGCGCAAGGACTCTGGCGCGCTTCTCGTATTGAGTTCCGTTTGGAGTGCCACCATGGCGTCGGGCGAAAGTGTGGCTTGATAGAGGTCGTCAAGCGTGAAGCTGAACTCGTGGTTATCGCGGAGCCAAACGAGTGCGCGAACGACGGTGAGTAAAAAGCTCTGGGCAGAGTCTTTGTAATACTGGTTCTCCCAGGAGAAGCTCCCAATGAGCTTGTCTTTAATTTCGGTCGGGTTTCCGCGAAGAAGTACGTTGTAGGAAACGGAAAGCTCGGGCCTTGAGCAGTCAAAAAGCTTTAAATCGTTGGTTCGATGATACCGTTCGCACAGGCCGACTATGTGCGAAACCGTGTCGGTGTCCGCCTTCAAGTCGATAAAGATTAGTCCCATGCCGTGGCGCACATGATGATCGATGAGCCGTAGGAGAAAGACTGTTTTACCAAAGCCCGATTCGCCGAGCACATGGACGTGGTGATTTAAAATAGCAGGCGTAAATATAGTGCCGTCGTCGGCAATGGGGATGCGATCAGCGGATATTTTTGGCGCATCAAGCTCGCTTAAGAAAGCGGCCGCAATACCCACGACGGTTCCAATTACGAGCAGAAACATTCCGATGTGCACGGTCCAGTAAGCGCCCGGAAGGCGCGGGAGAAGGACATAAACGACCATCCCACTGAGGGCTAATTGGAAAGCAAGAAAGATAATTTTTGAGCCGAGGGTCATTACCGGATCACCAACGATGGTGAGCCAGAGATCCATCGGCGTTTTGACAAGGCGGTAGAGGCCAAGGCGTACGTTCCATTTTTTCTGGGAGTGAATGATTACCCACGCGATGAGGCCACCGGGAAGGGTAGCCCAAACGACGTAGCGGGTTAGGGTGATGAATTTTAGATAAGTGCGCTCGTTGGTTGCCCAACCGAATAGGGAATAGAGCCAGCGGTAAAAGGCGCCAAAGGAGTCTCTAAAATCGGTGAAAATAGCGCCGGTCCATTTCTCGGCAAAGAAGTGCTCTGGTGTTACAAGCGGTGGTCTAGGAAACCCCACGAGATAGAAAACTAGCGCTATCGCGAGAAACAGAACGGCAGCGACGCCGAGTTCTTTTTTCTCACGGTAGGCGCAGAAGCACAGGTAGCCAATCAAAGCTGAAAAAGCGAGGTAAGGGAGAATGACGAGAAACAAGCCCGCGATAAGGAGCCGTCCGATTCCTTCGGCCTGGTCGTTATCGCGCTGCTTTTGATCCGAAGAGCGGGTGTCGTTGTAAAACATCATTCCCCCGCTTTCATGGTTTTTTGGGGGACGATCTCTTCATAGCGCATGACTTTGAAAAATTCCGGGTAAGGGCGCGTAACGGATAAAAGCAATTGGTAGACCGGCTCTGAGCACGCAACAAAGAGAGTCTTGGAAAAAGCTCCCTCCGGACTTTTCATGACCTCGAGGAAGCGCGAAACTTTGCGGGCAAGCCGCTCTCGGGTCTTGGCCGCAAGCTCTAGCTCGAAGGCAACCCGGTGGCCGGCTAGAGCTGTGAAAATGGCGTCCGGCATGTACTCGCGGGCCAGGCGGTACCCGCTCTCCGTCGTCCATTCCTGTTTGAGTCGCCTTTCGGACAGCCAGTTTCGGACTTCGCCTTTCTTTTCCCGATGGACTCGGGCCAGTATGACCCGCTTATCGTGTTCGAACGTCCGTAGATCGATACTCGTAACGGGAGGCGAAACCTTTCGCTCCGGCCGCTGTCCCTGGACGACCGCGTGGGCGAGGTCGGAAGCCAGGTAGTAATATTTCGACTCCGTGAAAACCCTAACCGGGATAAGAAAGCCGTTCTTTTGGAGAAGGCTTAACCGGTGGTAGGCGTAGCGCGAGCTCGTCGAACCTTTCCCCTGGTAAAAGCGTAGGTAGAGCGCTTCGAGGCTTCCAAACTTCTGGTCGAGGAGGAACTCTAGTAGCTCGATCTCCCGAGGGGTCAACCGGACAGACGGTGGCCCATTTTTGGCACTTTTTACGGCCGCGTTTTGTCCTGTTTCGTTATCAATTGTACCTGGCATAAGCCGTTCACTCTCCGCTTCAAAAACCTAGTGCAAGCGCTACGCCTAGGGACTTTCACTAGGTTCGAAAAATCAAAACCAAGAAAACCAGCTAGTTCGGTGTCCGAGGCGCCGCCCACCCACAACCAACCACCCGAGCCCTACGATCTCAGGTGGTTGGTTGTGGGTGGGCGGCGAGGGAGTTGGGTGGTGTGAGTGAGTTTTGCAGGGGAGGGGAGTGAGTAGTGTGTGTAGGTGTGTGGATTGTTTTTATTTCAGAGAGAGCGGGGAACGGGGAATATTTTTATGATGGGAGATCTTTCAAGTCATGTATTTCTATTTTTCGATATCAAAGAAGCGCGCGATCTTAAGGTCCAAGAGGAACTAAAGAAAAAGTTATCCAGGCGAGATCGAGAAGCGCGGGAGCTTGCGGCGGCGAAAGACTATTTGGGGTTACTAGCAGCCGTCTACGAGATGGCTGATTTTTACTCTGCGCATGTGGCCCCAGCGGCAAAATTGAGCTGCGAGAAACAATCGCTTCGTCTGGAGTTTCTCCTTTGGCGAGAAGTCCAATACCAAAACCATGAATTCTCAAAGGTGATCTCGGATCCTGCGCTTCCTTTAATTGTGAAAGAGGCGAGTCTTAGACTTTTTGAAACAGCGAAACGAATACTAACGCTTTCCGCCATTCCTTTTGAAATGGCTACCCTTCGAGAGTCGGCAAATAGCGGAGAGGACGCGGACTTTGAAGTGCTTTCGATTCTACCAAGCGATTCGGCTCTCCCGGGGAGGCTCGCTCAGAAACTTTTGCAAGAGGGGCCACGCCCGACACTTCTTTGTTACTCGCCGTTTTTTACGGGGGCGCAGGGCTGGGCCGGGAAAGTCACGGAGCGTGCGCTCTATGTGAGTTGCGACTTTATTTTAGAACTCCAATTGGATCCCGACACGGGCCACGAGCTTTGCCACTGGCGAAGTCAAAAGTTACTCTCCGAGGGGAAATTAACTCCCTTTCACGGGGATGTTCTTCGGGGGGAAAACCGTCCTTTACCGGAATCGGTCGGCCCTTATGATGGAGGCGTTGAATTCGATGAGTTAGAAGCTTACGGCTACAACATGCTCGTGGGAGAAGAGCGATTAAAGCGCGCGCGCTCCGAACGGCACTTTTTGAGCGAACTCATTTGGCTGCGCTTGGAGGCCGAGACTGGGGCTAATACCGCTAAAGCGATCGGGGAAGTCACGGCCGACGCCCTTTTAACTTTGGAGTCTATTTCCCAAACAACGGTCATGGAGCGCATTACTTTTACGAGTAATCGCCGCAGTAACTCCGATTCGCGCTCCGCTTTCTGGTGCGCTATTGGCCCAGATCTCGACCGGCACTTTGGTTTTCAGCTGACCGACTTTGGGTCCCCTGGGACCGATTACGTGAGAGCTATGGTTTGCTCGAAGGGATGGATCCTGGGCGCCCCGCTACTCGGCAAAGACACCTTAGAAAAGGCCCGCAATACTTTAACCTGGCATCAGAGAATAATTCCTGGGTCATGGCTGGCACGAAGATTTTTCGGAAATTCCAACGAAGAAGGGTGGGCCTTCTTTCTCTTTGTAAAGAGCGCCCTCATTGAGCGGCTTACAATGCAACAGGAATTGGCCAATAAAATGGAGAAGGACTTTTCCTTGGTGCGAGATCGAGTGTCGGAACTTTTTGGAGAAAAAACAGAGGCCGCACGCGACGAGCTATTTCGAGCTCTCTCAAACTTTTCCGCGTACCCGATTAGCCCACCCGACGTCGCATAACGTAACGGTTTCATTGATCTTGATTGTTTTCGGATGCCGGCGGCCGCGTAGAGGTAGGGGAATTTTGCGTTAAAATGACCTAAGCAGCGCGTTAAATAACTTCACCTAGCCTCCCCATCGGAGTTCGAATCCAGGCCAGCCACAGACCGTTTCCCGGCCTCTCTCGGTTCCCCTCCAAAGCTACTCTCTTGGTCGTTTGCTTTGCATAAGCGGCAATGGCTCCCACTCCCGCAGCCGTGGTTCCGGTTCCGTATTTCCGGCACGAGCCCGAGAAGACGGTCCTCTACCGCACGGTCCAGGAGAATTTCGAAACCTTCTTGGCGTTCGGCGGGAACAATTCGGAAGAGGGAAAACCCCTTCCGCGGCATGTTCATGAGGAGGTCCACGCTTACCTTCGCTGCGGAATTCTTGCCTGTGGATTTACTCGCCTGCGCTGCCAGTCCTGTAAAGCGGAGCGATTTGTCGCGTTCTCGTGTAAGAAGCGCGGCTTTTGCCCCTCCTGCGGTGGCAAGCGCATGAACGAAGTGGCGGCCCACCTGGTGGAGTCCGTCATCCCCGAGGTACCCGTCAGGCAGTGGGTGATGTCGTTCCCGTTTTCGGTGCGCTACGTTCTCGCTTACAACCCGAAACTCGTTACGGGAGTGCTTTCTGTCTTCATTCGTATCGTCTCGAACTGGATCGTCAAGCGCGCAAGGAGGAGTGGCGTCGAAGGGAAAACCGGAGCTATCACGTTCGTGCAGAGATTCGGCGGCGCCGTCAATCTCAATGTACATCTACACAGCCTGTTTCTCGACGGCGTGTACTACGAAGATGACAATGGCGAACTAAAATTTTTCCGCGTCTCCGATCCCACGGACCATGATGTCGCGGTTCTGGTTCAAAGAATCCGGAACCGAATAGTCCGCTATCTTTCAAAGCGCGGCTATACCATCGATGATTTTTCGGAAGACCCATTCGCCTTTGAGCAGCCGGTGATGGCAGCACTTTTTGGAGCGTCCATTCAAAACCGAATCGCAGTGGGAGAGAGGGCTGGGCAGAAAGTGCGCAGAATAGGATATGATGCCTCTATCGGTGATGTCTATCGCATCGCAAAGCGCTGTGCCGTCTGCGACGGCTTTAGCCTCCACGCCAACATTAAAATCGAAGGGCAGGACCGCGATAAGCTCGAAAAGCTCTGCCGATACACCGCGCGGCCGCCAATAGCACTGGAGAGACTATCGGAGACACCCGATGGAAAAATTCTCTATCGGTTGAAGCAAGCATACTCCGACGGCACGACCCACGTTCTTTTTGACCCGATTGAGCTTGTTGAGAAAATTGTGGCGCTCATCCCGCCGCCAAGGGCCAACCTGCTCAGATATCACGGCGTCTTTGCCCCGAACTCGAAAGAGCGAGGGGAAATAGTGCCGCAGTTTTTGGAGTCAGAGGAGCCTCAGGTGGTAAGGGAACCCCGCCCCGGAAACCGAAGCTGGTCCGAACTCCTCAAGCGATCATTTGCTATCGATGTCATGAAGTGCTCCGCCTGTGGCGGTCAGATGAGGCTCATTTCGCATATCGAGGAGCCCATAGTGATCGCCAGGATCTTGGGGCATCTCGGGCTTCCCCAAGAATCACCGAAGATCTACCCAGCGCGCGCGCCACCGCAAACGGAGTTTTTCGAAGAAGTTTCTGCCGCTGCCCCACATGATGAGTACTACCAACCGTCGTTCGATGATTGAAATGAACGCTCGCAATGCACCCGTCTGCCCCGAGCCGGCTATTAGAGACAAATTACTGCTTTATATTCCCTCGTAGAGAGACGGTCCGGCCCCCCCTGGCCCGTCCGGAAAGGTTTTTCGGAGGTTATGCGCCCTAGCAGGGTCGCATAACCTCGACTCTGTTGCCTCGCGGGTTCAGGAATCGCCGGTTTGAATTTCCTATTCACGCCCATTTTCAGGGTGAGGCGTATTCGCCATAAATCTACTTACGAGCAATAAGTGCCCCAAAACGCCGTCTGACGCGGTGTAAGGGCCGCGAACCTCTCTCTACGGAAACGCAAACTCAATGTCCAGTACCTCGCTGTTCCTTTGCAGGGGAGTAGTAGCATAGAGGCAGCGATTGCCCGGGAAGCAACTGGAAAGAAGACGATTCTGGGTGCGTCCCTTTATCTCAGTGTGGACGAAGAAAAGCGCAGGCCTCTGATGATCGTTGCAAGCGAATCATCTGCATGGTCGGCCTCAAACGACCCGCTGTGGGCCTTTTTCGAAGCGAGCCGACCGCGTGTTCGCGCGAAGATTAAGACGCGTGCTAACGCAGCGGCTGTCCCCGAAACTATCCCGGCGGAGGCTAAAGACACCGATGTAGATGCTGCGCTTGAGGCGGGTGAAAGATGCTCCAGTGGTTTTGATTCAATGGATAGTACTTATTACCGCTAGATTTGTCGGCGGCTCCAAACGCGGCAATCGACGTTATGCGACCCTGGGGTAGAGGATCCCCTCCGAAAAGGGCTGGCCGGGCCGGAAACGGCCACCGACTTCACGCTACGAGACTGGTCGCATTGGTCGCAGACCTTGTTCTTAATTGTGAGTACCGGAGCGAGTTGAGAAGCCCGTGCTTCCAGCCGGTACTAGAGCATCAAGAGCGACTTTTACATCTTTCAGAAGGTCGTCCACATTTTCATTATCGATGCCAGTTCGCGACTTTGAACTTTCATCCTTCACGCAAAGAGAATACTTGGCAGGAGACTCACGACCCTCTTCTTTTTTGGCAACTGGTTTTGCATCCGCGATTTGCTCCTCCAACACCAGACGCTCTCGCTTCAGTTTTCGAACGACAACTTTCTCATCTTCATCTAAGGCAGCCTCGGTGGTTCCATCGAGGATGGCTTTTATTTTTGTTTCGACTCGCGAAAGCTTCCCCTTTAATTCGCCCGTAACCGCACCTTCTTGCTGGCTGGTCATTGAGAAGTCAGTTTCATGATTCTTAAGTCCCGATCCGATAGAAGAGTGCAGCGTCCGAACAACGGTTGTTCCCGTTTCTTTGGAAGGGTTTTGCATATAACTGCGAACGCTATCAATGATCTTCTGGCCTTCGTCCTGCGGCAATAAGCGAGCTGACTGTGTCAAAAGCGCCAAATCGGCTTTGGATATGGTTTTCCCCTCGGGGAGTACTTGGTAAAAGCCATATTTTTCCGTGAGCAATCGGTTCAGCACGCAAATAAGTACCGGACCCGAGTCGGTCAAAGTGGTTTCGTTATATCCGGGGTTGCCGTAAACAACGGTGAGTTTCTGGGATTGCCTGTCGAAAGAAACCTTACCTAAATGAAGTGAGGCGCCAAATGCAAGAGCGACGGAAGAGATGGCGACTGTTATGGCTATCGAAAACCTGCAAAATCTAATAATCATTGATGGCTCCCCCCGAACAAAAAAAAGTTGCTTACACTTCAATCAATGCAAATTCGGAACCTAAGATTATGACCAGGAAACGCTACTGGTTCCCTGTATGAAACTATGGCAACCATAACATGGATAGTACTTAATTACCACTAGATTTGAGCTATCACAAAAAAGTGTGGAAATAGGATAAAGGCGGCGTAGCCTCTCTGGTTGGAATAACAACCGGAACAAACCGGCCGAAAGCCGGAGAAGGATACGCCACCATGAAGGTAGAGAAACATAATGAAACGGAATCGTCGACTGTCTGCTACGCGGAGTTGGAGAAGTGGATACGGGGTAAGGCCCAGTCTCTCGTCCAAAGCGTACTGGAGGAGGAGGTGACCACTTTCTTCGGCCGCGTCAAAAGCGGACGTCGAGAGAAGGTCGATGGCGTGGCTGGTTATAGGAATGGGTTTGGAAAGCCCCGCGGTTTATCGACGAGTATCGGAACCATGACGGTAAGACGTCCCCGCGTTCGCGCCCTTGAGGAGAAATTCGAGAGCCGGGTGTTGCCGCTGTTTCAGCGAAAGACGAAGCAGGTAGGGGATCTTTTGCCGGAGCTGTATTTGCACGGGTTATCGTCGGGAGATTTCGAACTCGCGATGCGCGGTCTTCTTGGCGACGGTGCGCCGCTATCGGCAAGTAGCATCCTGCGCCTGAAAGCGAAGTGGGAATTGGAGTTCGACGAGTGGAA
>Ga0163150_10006217_pt1 | contig 14764 bp, 18 predicted proteins | sample OliLakLV19P2IB_FD_148628 | JGI IMG/M metagenome (GOLD analysis project Ga0163150, IMG submission 148628) | Freshwater microbial mat bacterial communities from Lake Vanda, McMurdo Dry Valleys, Antarctica - Oligotrophic Lake LV.19.P2.IB | ecosystem: Environmental > Aquatic > Freshwater > Lake >...
CCTTGCCCCTACCTCCGCGCGGTTCCACGCCGCCAGCGCCTCGAGCGCGCGCTCCGCAATGGCGAGCTTTCGCTTCAGCTTGTCGCGAATGGCGCCCGGTGGCGGCTCCATGATCCCGAACGTGATGTTCGTCGGCTGGTAGTCGTTCGGGTTCGCGTGCGAGACGTAGAACGCGAGCGCGCCGATGGCGGTCGCCCGGGGCGGCACGCGCAGCACCTCGCCCAGGGCCAGCGCCGCCGCGTTGCGGCCGGCGATCAACCCGGACGCCGCCGACTCCACGTAGCCTTCGACGCCCGAGATCTGGCCGGCAAAGAACAGCGACGGGTTCGCGCGCGTCTGCCACGTCTCGTGCAGCACGGTCGGCCCGTTGATGTACGTATTCCTGTGGACCATGCCGAACCGCACGAACTCGGCCTGCTCCAGTCCGGGGATCATCTTCAGCACGCGCGCCTGCTCGCCCCACTTCAGCTGGGTCTGGAATCCCACCAGGCTGTAGTGATCGCCCGCCAGGTTGTCCTGCCGCAACTGCACCGCCGCGTATGGCTGCCGCCCGGTGCGCGGATCCGTCAGCCCGACCGGCTTCATCGGACCGAATCGCAGCGTGTCTTCTCCGCGGTGCGCCATCACCTCGATCGGCAGGCAGCCCTCAAAAAACTTCTCCCGATCGAAATCGTGAATGGTCGCCGATTCGGCCGACGTCAGCGCCGCATAAAACGCCCGGTACTCCGTCGAGTTCATCGGACAGTTGAGGTAGTCCCCCCCACCATCGTCTACCCCGCACGTCTTACCGTCGACGACCGACTGAGACTGCCCGACTGCCGACTGACGACTGTTCCGGTTCCACCGTGACGCCCGGAACACCTTGCCCATGTCGATCGTCTCGGCAAGCACGATGGGGCTGATGGCGTCGTAGAAGTAGAGATGCTCGCTGCCGACCAGCCGCACGATCGCCGCGGACAGCTCCGGCGACGTCAGCGGCCCGGTGGCGACGATCACCGGAGACGCCGATGTCGCGTCGGGGATAGACGTGATCTCTTCGCGCGACAGCGTGATGAGGGGATGGTCCTGAATCGCCTGCGTGACCGTTCGCGCGAACAGCTCGCGGTCCACGGCCAGCGCGGCGCCCGCCGGCACACGCGCGATTTCGGCGGCGTGCATGACGAGGGAGTCGAGCCGCCGCATCTCTTCCTTGAGCAGGCCGACGGCGTTGTCGAGCTTGTCTCCGCGGAAGGAGTTGCTGCAGACGAGTTCGGCGAGGCGATCGGTCTTGTGGACCTCGGTCGGGCGGACCGGCCGCATTTCGTAGATGGTGACGGGGACGCCTCGGGAGGCGGCCTGCCACGCGGCTTCACACCCCGCGAGCCCGCCGCCGATGATTCGGATCATCTAGGCGGGAACGGGCTCTTCTTCCAGCGGCGCGTCGCGCTCGTAGGCGCAATCATCCTTGCTGCACACAAGCTGGCGTCCGGCCTTCTTCGTGATCTTCTCGAGCAGGAACGGCGTGGCGCACTCAGGGCAGGCCTCGGGGACCGGCCGCTTCCACAGCGTGAAGTCGCAGTCCGGGTAGTTGGCGCATCCGTAGAAGGCCTTGCCGCGGCGCGATTTCCGCTCGACGATGTCGCCCGCGTCCTTCGGGCAGATGACGCCGGTCGATTTCATCTTGACGTACTTGCAGTTGGGATAGTTCGTGCACGCGGTGAACTCGCCGAAGCGCCCCTGCTTGATGACGAGGAACGACTCGCACTTCGGGCACTTCTCCTCGAGGATCTGATCGGGCTTGGCGGCCTTCATGCCGCCCGACGTCGAGATGATCTTCCGCGTGGTCTTGCACTCGGGATAGCCCGTGCACGCGAGGAACTGCCCGAAGCGGCCGCGCTTGACCACCATCGGCTTGCTGCAGTTCTCGCACACCTCATCCTGCGTGTCGTCGGTCTCGGAGCCGGGCTCGCTCTTCTCGAGCTCGCGCGTGTTCGTGCAGTCGGGATAGCCGCTGCAGGCGACGAACGGCCCGAACTTGCCGACCTTGATGACCATGCCCTTGCCGCACCGGTCGCAGATCTCCTCGGTCTTGATGCCTTCCTTGAGGTTCTGCATCTCCTTGCCGGCTTTGGCCAGGTCTTTCTTAAACTTCTTGTAGAACGTCGTGAGGGTGCCCTTGTAGTCGGCCTTGCCCTGCTCGATGCGGTCCAGATCTTCTTCGAGGCTTCGCGTGTATTCGACGTCGAGGATGTCGTCGAAGCTCTTGATCAGCAGGTCGATGATGATCAGGCCGAGCGCGGTCGGCTTGAACTTGCCTTCGACCTTGTTGGCGTAGTCGCGATCCTGCAGCACGCCGATGATCGAGGCGTACGTGCTCGGACGCCCGATGCCGTTTTCTTCGAGCTCTTTCACGAGCGTCGCCTCGGTAAATCGCGGCGGCGGCTGCGTGAACTTCTGCTCGGGCCGCAGCGTCCTCAGCTCCAGGCGATCGCCTTCGACGAGCGGCGGCAGCACGCCCGATGAGGACTCTTCTTCGTCCTTGTCCTTTTCCGTGTCGGGCTTCTCCTCCAACACCTGCCCGTAGGCGGCCTGCCATCCCGGGAATTTCGGCACGCTGCCTTTGACGCGAAACAGGTAATCGCCCGCCGAGATGTCGACCGTCGTTTCGTCGAACGTCGCGGGCGGCATCTGAGAGGCGACGAACCGGTTCCAGATGAGGCGATAGAGCGAGTACTGCTCCGGCGTCAGGAACGGTCTGACCGTCTCCGGGTCGTATTCCATCGACGTCGGCCGGATCGCTTCGTGCGCATCCTGGGCGTCCGACTTGGTCTTGAACGTGTTGGCCTTCTCGGGCAGGTACTCGGGGCCGTACGTCTTCCCGATGTGCTCGCGAACCGCGATCAGCGCGTCATCGGAGACGCGGGTCGAGTCGGTGCGCATATAAGTAATGAGGCCGACCGGGCCTTCGACCCCGAGGCCGGGCAGCTCGACGCCCTCATACAGCCCCTGCGCGATCTGCATCGTCCGCTTGACCGGGTACCGCGCGGTCTGCTGCAGCTTGCTGGTGATGAACGGCGGCGCCGCGTTGCGCTTGCGCTCTTTGGTCGCCACCGACGAGACGACGTAGGTGGCGCCTTCGAGATCGCGCAGCACGTCCTTCGACTGCTGCTCGTTGCCGATCTTGAGGGTGTCGCCGCGGCGCTTCACCAGCTTCGCTTCGAACTCCGGCGGCTGCGGGCCCGACAGCGACGCGAACAGGTGCCAGTATTCCTCGGGCACGAACTTCACGATCTCCTGCTCGCGTTCGCAGATCAGCTTCAACGCGACCGACTGCACGCGTCCCGCGCTGAGACCGCGGCGGACCTTGTCCCAGAGCAGCGGGCTGATCTTGTAACCCACGAGCCGATCGAGCACGCGCCGCGCCTGCTGCGCGTCGACCATCTTCATGTCGATCGCGCCAGGATGCTTCATCGCCTCGAGCACCGCTTTCTTGGTGATCTCGTTGAACATCAGGCGGTGGATCTTTTTCTTCTTGCCGCCGAGCTCCTCGGCGAGGTGCCAGCCGATGGCTTCGCCTTCGCGATCGGGGTCGGTTGCGATGTAGATGTCGGTCGCGTCCTTCGCCGCGCTCTTCAGCTCGGCGATCACCTTCTTGCGCGTCGCCAGCAGCTCGTACACCGGCGCGAAACCTTCGTCCACGTCGACGCCGAGCTTGCTCTTCGGCAGGTCGCGGACGTGTCCCATCGACGCGAGCACTTTGTAGTCGCGGCCGAGGTACTTATTGATGGTTTTTGCCTTCGCCGGTGATTCGACGATGACGAGCGATTTAGCCATGGGAACCTTTGGAATACCTTAGCATGGTCCGCGAAATCGTACGAATCGCCCGCCCTCGATGCGCCGCACCGCGCCGCCGAGTTCCAGCTCGAGCAGCCGCGGCAGCAACCTCACGCGATCGAGTCCCGAGAGGTCCGAGAGCTCGTCGAGGTCGTACGATTCCCCCTCGGTCATCCGACGGAGCACTGGATCCTGAGACGCGCGATTCACGGTTGGAGATTCCGTCGCAGCGCCAGTCCCCCATCCCCGATCCCTCATCCCCGGAGGGAGCTCTTCCAGAATATCGTCCGCGCATTCGACGAGCGTGGCGCCGTCGCGCAGCAGCGCGTGCGCGCCGTAATTGCGCCCGCCCAGCACGTTGCCCGGCACCGCGAGCACGGCGCGACCCTGCTCGAGCGCGAAGCCGGCCGTGATCAGCGATCCGCTGCGTTCGGCCGCCTCGACGATCACCACCGCGAGCGAGAGGCCGCTGATGATGCGGTTGCGCTGCGGGAAGTTGCCCTTGTATGGAGGCGTGCCCTGTGGAAACTCGCTGATGAGCGCGCCGCGCTCGCAGATGCGCGCGGCCAGCGCCGCATGCTCGCGCGGATAGACGACGTCCACGCCGCAGCCCAGCACCGCGATGGTGATGCCGTCGCCGTCGAGCGCGCCGCGGTGCGCCGCCGAGTCGACGCCGCGCGCCATGCCGCTGACGACCGTGATGCCGCGGCGCGCGAGATCCGCGCCCAGCCGCCGCGCCACTTCGAGTGCGTACGGTGAGGCGGCCCGCGATCCCACGATCGCCACCGACGGCGTGCCGAGCGCGTCGGCCTGTCCTTTTATCCAGAGCGTCGGGGGCGGGTCGTGGATGGCGGCGAGGGCGGCGGGATACCGGAGATCTCCCGGGGAAACGGCGAAAATGGCGAGGCTCATGACTGCTCCAGACCGCACGCGCGGCTCCGCTGCCTGACCCCGCCGAATATTGTATCCGTATTGCCTCCCCCGCGCCTCCGGTACGCGCTTCCCTGCTATAGTGGAGATTCCCGATGCCAACGCGTCTGCTCACTGTCGTTTTGCTTCTGGCGGCCCTCACCGGCGTGGCGTACGCCGACGTGCGCTCCGATGCCAAGGCGCAGGTCGAGTTCGGCATTGCTGTCGCACAGCGTGGCCTGTGGAAAGAAGCGCTGTATCGCTGGAAGCGGGCCACCGAGATCGATCCGACTTACGCGGCCGGGTTCAACAACCTCGCGGTGGGCTACGAGCACGAAGGCATGCTCGACAAAGCCGCCGAGGCGTACGAACGCGCGCTGAAGCTGGAGCCGAATAATGCGATGCTGCGGCAGAATTTCGAGCTCTTCAAGGAAATCCATGACCGGACGACTCAGCCTCAAACTCCTTAGCGGCATCCTCGTGGTCGGAGTGGCCGGATGCGCCAGCTTCTACGAGATTCCGATCGAGACGCCCATCGCGGCCAAGCTCGACGTGTCGGCGTTTCAACGCGTCTTCATCGCGGGATTCCTGTCAGGCGGGACCGACGACGTGGACGGCAACCTCGAGACGGTCCGCCTGCTGCGCAGCCAGTTGCGCATGAAATCGAACCTCCGCGTGATCGACGCCGACGTCCTGCCGCTGAAGACCGACGCGGCGAGCAGCCGCCCCCAGGGCCAGGCCGCGGGACCGGCCGCCGAGGCGCGCGAGCTGACGGAGCTCGAGATCAAGAACGAAAAGGATCTGCAGCCCTACGAGCACATCTTCGCGGACGCCGACTACTGGAAGCGCATCGGCGAGGAGTATCAGAACCCCCTCATCGTGACCGGCACGGTGCTCTTCACGCCGCATTCGCAGTCGGGCATGGTGCAGCGCGAGCGCGAGATCATCGACCCGCTCGGACGCCGCCGGGTCGAGCCGGTGCGCGAGTACATGGAGCGCAAGGGCTTCATCCTGCAGGAGAAGTTCATCTTCATCGACGGCCGGTCGGGCGCCCAGATCCACTCCGAGGCGCTTCGCGAGGAGCGGCTCTACAATCAGAACGACAACACACCCGCGCTGTCGTCCTATTTCGAGCTGATGGACGAGATCATCCCGCGGTTCCTGAGCACCTTGAGCACGCAGAAGGTCCGGGGCTCAAGGGTGTTGATCAAGTAGCTGCCAGCTGTTATAATCTTTTGTTCTCTAAGCAAGGGAGTGTGTCCGTGTACGCGATTATTCAAGCCGGGGGTCGTCAGGTAAAGGTCGCGCCAGGCGCCACCGTCGAGCTCGACGGGAAGGCTGCCGAGACCGGCAAGGAAGTGACCTTCGATCAGGTGCTGTTTCTGTCGAGCGACGGCGGCGAGCTGAAGGCCGGTTCCCCCTTCGTGAGCGGCGCCAAGGTCATCGGCGTCATCGACGGCGAGGCACGCGGCCCGAAGGTCCGCGTGTTCAAGAAGAAGCGCCGCAAGGGCTTCCGCAAGTCGGCCGGGTTCCGCGCGTTCTACACGCGGGTCCGCATTACTGAAATTCAAGGATAGCCACCCATGGCTCATAAAAAAGGACAAGGCAGTTCACGCAACGGGCGCGACAGCAATTCGCAGCGCCTCGGCGTCAAACGCCACGACGGCAACATCGTCACCGGTGGATCCATTCTCGTGCGCCAGCGCGGGCGGCGGTTCGCCCCCGGCCTCAACGTCGGCCTCGGCAAAGACGACACGCTGTTCGCCAAAGTGGCGGGACGCGTCCGTTTCGAGGATCACGGCGCGCACGGCCGCAAGATCAGCGTCCTCCCGGTTGAATAGGTGAGTCGGAGTCTGTAGTCATGAGTCGGCAGTCGGCCGACCGACGACTGAAGACTGCCGCCTAATGAAATGTTCGTCGACGAAGTCGACATCCTCGTAGAGGCCGGCCACGGCGGCGCCGGCTGCATGAGCTTCCGCCGCGAGAAGTTCATTCCTCGCGGCGGCCCCGATGGCGGTGACGGCGGCAAGGGGGGGTCCGTGTACGCGGTCGCCAGCCCGCACGTCAACACGCTCGTCGCCTTCCGGTTCAACCGCGAGTTCCACGCCAAACGCGGCGGCGGCGGCGAAGGCTCCAACCGCAAAGGCAAAGATTCCCCCGACATCGAGCTCGACGTGCCGATCGGCACGCTCATCTTTCAGAAATCCGAAGACCCGGCTGAAGCGCCTGTGCTGATCGGCGATCTCGTCGAGGAGGGGCAGCGGATGCTGCTCGCGCTCGGTGGCATCGGCGGCCGCGGCAACGCGCGCTTCACCAGCTCGACCAACCGCGCGCCGCGGCGCTGCGAACCGGGCCTGGAGGGGGAAACCAAGCAGCTTCAACTGCACCTGAAGCTGCTCGCCGATGTCGGCCTCGTCGGATTCCCCAACGCCGGCAAGTCGACGCTGATCTCGCGCATCTCCGCCGCGCGGCCGAAGATTGCGGACTACCCGTTTACGACCCTCATCCCGAACCTCGGCGTCGTGTCGATGAGCGGCAATCGCAGCTTCGTCGTCGCCGATGTGCCCGGGCTCATCGAGGGTGCGCACACGGGCAAAGGGCTGGGCGACCGGTTCCTCAAGCATCTCGATCGGACCAAGGCGCTCGTGCATCTGGTGGACGTGTCCGGCTCCACCGGGCGCGATCCGATTGAGGACTTCGAGACGATTCAGCGCGAGCTCGGGGCGTTCAGCGCCGATCTTGCGGCCAAGCCGCAGATTGTCGCGGCGACGAAGATGGACGCGCTCGACGACCCCGCGGGCGTCGACGCGCTCGAAGCGCACGTGAAGGCTCACGACCTTCCCTTCTTGCGGATCTCCGCGGTGAGCGGAGAAGGCCTCGACCGGCTGCAGGAGGCCATCTGGAAATATCTGGCACCCATCGCCGCTGCCGAGGCCCGGGACAACGAGGCCGAGGTGGTTGCTCGACGCGCGGGAGCGCATCGAGAGAACCGGGAATGAGCGACACCACCCGTGTCGGCATTCTTGGCGGCACCTTCGATCCCATCCATCTTGGCCATCTCGAAGCGGCGTCAGCGGCGCGGGATGCGCTGTCGCTCGAGCGCGTGCTGCTGCTGCCGTCGAGGACACCCCCCCACCGCAGCATGGAGCCGCGCGCGTCTGTGTATCATCGATTCGCGATGACGGCGATCGCCGCGAATAGCTGCGACGGAATGCACGCATCGGATCGCGAGTTGCGGCGGGACGCGCCGTCCTACACCGCGCTGACGCTGGAGGCGCTGAACCAGGAGGGCCTCGCGCCGTCGCAGTTGTTCTTTATCATCGGCGCCGATGCATTCGCCGAAATCGGCACATGGTATGACTATCCAAGACTGTTGACGCTCGCGAATTTCGCGGTCGTGTCGCGACCGGGGGCCGCCTGCACGCGTGCGGCGCCAATCCCCGATCCCCAAACCCCAATCTCTGGATCTCCATTGACCTCGATCCTGCTCGTCGACGCGCCGACCCCCAATGTGTCCTCGACCGACATCCGCCGCCGTGTGGCCAGCGGCGAATCGATCGAGAGACTGGTTCCCCCCGGCGTTGCCGAGCACATTCGGCGGCATCGGCTTTATCTACCGGCCCCTGTTCCGGCGGTGCTGTGACTCCACGTAAACGTGTATCCAGAAAGTTTCCTGCCCAGGTGCAGCGCGCGATCGACGCGGCCTACGACCGCAAAGGATCCGAGGTCGTCGTCCTGGATCTTCGCCCAGCCGACGGCTTCACGGATTTCTTCGTCATCGTGACGGGCCAGAACACGCGGCAGATCCAGGCGATCTCGGACGCGATTCAGGACTTCCTCGCCGAGAAGGGGGTCAAGCCGGCGCACATCGAAGGCGGCGATCGCGCGGGATGGATCCTGCTCGACTACTTCGACTTCATCGTGCATATCTTCAGCCCGGAGTCGCGCGCGTTCTATTCGCTCGAACGGCTGTGGGGAAACGCCGAGCGGATTGCGGTGGCCGAACCGGCGCCGCCGGCCCCGAAGACGCGCTAAGGGTTGGGGGTTCTGCCCTCCCAGCCATTCGTCGGGTAGTAGTTTCTGCACACATTCGTAATTTCCAGTCCCAGATCCACGGATTTCGAGCCGGTACGCGCCATGCCTCCTCATGGCGCATGACACAGGACCCAATCTCCCATCCCCAACCTCTAATCCCTGGAGTCGCCGACGCCCTGCTCTCGGCCCTTCTCGCGCCCGCCTGCGCCGCCTGCGATGCCATTCTTGACGAGCCGCTTCGGAGTTGCGTCTGCAGACGTTGCTGGAGCGCCATTCGCCCAATCACCCCGCCGGTGTGCGATGGCTGCGGCGATCCGCTCCCACGCCAGGGGCCACGCTGCCCGAGCTGTTCCGGCCGCGAGCGAATCATCGACCGATCCCGGACGATCGGGGAGTACGAGGGCGCTCTCCGCGACATTATTCATGCGCTGAAGTACCACGCGAGGCGCTCTCTGGCCAGGCCCCTCGCCAGGCACATGCGCGCGCGGGGGATCGAGCTTCTGGACGCAGCGGACTGCGTGGTGCCTGTGCCCCTGCACTGGCGTCGCGAGTACGACCGCGGGTTCAATCAGGCACGCGAGCTGGCGACCCACCTGGATCTGCCCGTCCTCGACGTGCTCGTCCGAACGCGCCATACCCGCCCGCAGGTGGAGCTCGCCGCAGAGAGCCGCCGCGAGAACGTCGAGGCGGCATTCGCCTGGCGGAAGGCGCGCTTGCGAAAGCCACGGTCCATCGATGGGCTCAAAGTCGTGATCGTGGATGACGTCAGCACCACCGGCGCAACCCTGGAGGCCTGTGCCCGGGTGCTTAAAAAGGCGGGGGCGTTGGAGGTGTATGGCCTCACGGCCGCCCGGGTCGTGACGAAGCAGCGTCCTTGAAAGATATGTATCCAATAGGCATACTGATGCATATGAGAACGACGCTTAACATCGACGACGCGATGCTCGACGATGCGATGCGGCTGACCGGCCTCAAGGAGAAAACCGCTGTCGTCCATGCGGGCCTCCAGGCGCTGATTAGGCGTGAGAGCGCGCGACGGCTGATCGCGCTCGGAGGGACCCACCCCAGGGCGCAGGCGCCGCCGCGCCGGCGTCCCTCGCACTTTCGCACTCCATGATGCTGGCAGACTCGTCGGTCTGGATCGACCACTTCAGGCACGGACATGCGTTCCTGGCCGAGTCGCTGGAGAGCGATCAGGCGCTGTGCCACCCGTTGATCCTTGGTGAACTCGCGTGCGGACACTTACCCTCGAGGGTCTCGACGATCCAGTGGCTTCGGACGCTGCCGGAAGCGCCGCTGATGCAACACGCCGAAGTGCTGTTGCTCATCGAGAGGCATCGACTCATGGCGTCGGGAATTGGATGGATTGACGCGCATCTGCTCGGGTCGGCGCTGCTGGCCCGGGCGGAGCTATGGACGCTCGACGCGCCCCTGGCGAGGGCCGCCCGAAGACTGGGTGTGAACCCTAGGGCATCGTCCGGCTCAGGTGCGCGGTGACCGCGGCGAATACCTCCTCCGCGATGACGTCTTTCGCCCGTTCGCCGTCAACGCTCACCCACGCCGCCTGCAGGGCCTGCCGCTTGTAGCTGTCGCGGACCCGGCCGAGCAGCGCGAGGTCCCGTTCGTAGCGATCGCGGTCGTGGGCCTTCCGCTTGGCCGCGGCCTCTGGAGCAATATCCACGTAGATCGTCAGATCGGGCTGCGGCAGAAAGCGCTGGATGTCCTCGAGCCAGCCGGCGTCGAGGCCCTGTGCTTCGCCGTACGCGATGCTCGACGCGCGATAGCGATCGCACACCAGGATGAGGCCGCCGGCAATCCATTCGAGGATCGCCTCGCGCCGTTCGTGACGGTTGGCCACAAACAGCAACTGCATCACGTCGGGGCCGTACTCGCGCTCGCCCTGCAGCGCGCGGGCAATTTCCTCGCCGATCGACGTCCCGTAATCGGGAAACGACAGCAGCCGCACCTTGTGCCCCGCCTCGCGCAGCCGCTCGCGCAACTGTTGCGCCTGCGTCTCTTTCCCGCTCTGGTCGAGCCCCTCGAACGCAATGAGCATTCCCGACATAGCCAATCCCCAACCCCCAATCCCTAATCCCCGGTTCGAGTCTCAAGCGCCAACTGATCGTCGATTGTCTGCCGGCGACGAATCATCGTGGCGCGCCCCGCGTCTACGAGCACCTCGGCAGGCAACGGACGCCTGTTGTAGTTGGACGACATCGCCGATCCGTAGGCGCCCGCATCGAGTATCGCGAGCAGATCGCCGACCTCTAGTGGCGTCATCGCGCGGTCGTGCGCAAACGCGTCGGTGCTCTCGCAGACCGGTCCGACGATGTCGTAGCGGAGCTCGCGGGAGGGACGGGGCGTCACCGCTTCGATGCGATGAAACGATCCGTACAGCGCCGGCCGCATCAGCTCGGTCATGCCCGCGTCGAGCACCGCGAAATGATGGCCGCCGGGCGCGTCTTTCAGATCGATGACGCGCGTCAGCAAGGCGCCCGCGGCCCCGACCAGGAACCGCCCCGGCTCCATCGCAATCGCCAGGCCCGAGGGCTTCACAATAGACAGCACCGCCGCCGCATACTCCGACGCGGTCGGCACGTGGGAGCCGTCGTATGAGATGCCCAGCCCTCCGCCGATGTCGAGGTGGTCGAGGACGATTCCGGCGTCGCGCAGCTCCTGCGCCAGGCGCACCACGGCCGCGGCCGCCCGCTGCATCGGATCGAGGGTGACAATCTGCGAGCCGAGATGCACGTGAATTCCGGCCGGTTCGAGACCGGGCTGTGTGAGCATCTTGCGATACAGCCCGGCCGCCTGCTCGAGCGGGACCCCGAACTTGTTGATGTGCAACCCTGTTGAGATGTGCGGGTGGGTGCCCGCGTCGATGTTCGGGTTGACGCGCACCGCAACCCTGGCACGCACGCCTCGGGCCCGGGCGGCTCGATCGATGCGCTCCAGCTCGCCGCCCGATTCGGCGTTGATGGCCTTGAGCCCGAGCGGGACCGCCCGCTCGATTTCTTCGGGCGACTTGCCGACTCCGCTGAACACGATGTCGGCCGGCGCGAATCCGGCACGCATCGCCAGCTCCACTTCGCCAATCGAATTGGCGTCCACAGCGCTGCCGAGCTGTTTCAGGAGGCGAACGATCATGAACGACGAGTTGGCTTTCATCGCGTAGTGAATGCGATGGGGATGGCCGGCGAACGCCCGATCGAGCTCGCGATACGCCGTGCGCACGGACTCGGCGCTGTAGACATACAGCGGCGTCCCGTGGTCCTGCGCCACGCGCTCGAGCGTCACGCCGTCGCACACCAGCGCATTTCCTTCGCGACAGAAGCCGATCACGATGCGGATCTTACACGGTCCGGCTAACGCCGGACACTACGTCCTGCGACCAAATGTCAGCTATCATTCGAGCGCCGGTGTCCATCGAAGCGTCCATCGACACGTCCATCGAAGCGATCATCCAGCGCGCGGGCGAGGGCGATCAGGCCGCGTGGGACACGATCGTCCGGACCTACTGGCGGAAGGTGTTCAACGTCGCCTATCGCTTCGTGGGCACGTACGACGACGCGGAGGATCTGACGCAGGAAATCTTCCTGAAGGTGTTCAAGTCGCTCGGCACCTTCGACCGGCGGGCGAATTTTCAGACCTGGCTCATCAGCGTGAGCCGGAATTTCTGCATCGACCGCTACCGCAGCGGCCGCCGCGATCGCGCGGTTTTCGCGCGCGAGGTCGACGCGTCCACGGTGCAGGCGGAGGCGCCGGGACTGAGCCCGCATGCGCGGGTCGAGCTGCAGGATCGCGTGGCGCTGCTGCGCGAGGCGCTGCGCGCGCTGTCGCCGCCGCTCCGCACGGCCGTGCTGCTGCGCGACATCCACGAGCTGTCGTATCAGGAAATCGCCGCACAACTCGGCGTCGCCGAGGGGACCGTCAAGTCGCGCATCAACCGGGGACGCGCCGAGCTGGCGAAGCAGATCGAGTCGCTCCGCGCGACATTGTCCAATACGTAGTTATGGAGTACCTATGAACGTGACGAGCGAACAATCCGGCGACGTTCTGGTCGTGCACGCGGGGCCCGCACGGCTGATGCATCCATCGCTGTCCGAGTTCTCGACGCTCGTGACCTGCGAGATCGCGAAAGGCACGCCCAAGATTGTCATCAACCTCGGCGGCGTCGAGTACCTCGACAGCGCCGCCATCGGCTGTCTGATGGATCTCTATCGGCAGGCCACGGCGGTCGGCGCCACGCTGAAGCTGGCCGGCGTCCAGAAGCGGGTCGAGACGCTGCTGACGCTGACCGGCGCGAACCAGTTCATGGAGACCCATCCCGACACGGCGACGGCCGTGAAGAGCTTTTAGGGGGACGACATGCGCACCATCAAGACGTCCACGGGCGCGGCCATCAGCCTCGACGGCGATCTGCTGGCGATTCTGGAAACCCTCTATCGCGAGATTACCGTCAAGCGCAACTTCGAGCGGTCCTTCGAGGATATGATCCAGGAGATTCAGCAACTCATCGAGCAGATGACGGAAGACGAACGTCGGGCGTATCTCGCCGAAAGCCTCTTTCTGAACAGCGTGAAGTACGAGAACGACCGGGCGGAAGCCCTTATGCGAAAATTGACGAAGAAATGAGCCTGGACTACCTCGCCACCCGTTTCGGCTGCAGCTGGCCGTGGAGCACCCTCGTCATGCTCTGCGACGGCCGCATCGTCTGCGGGTGCGCGGATCCCTACGGGCGGCGCGTGCTCGGGGATGCGAAGACTGCCAGCATCGCCGAGATCTGGAACGACACGACGATCAGCACGCTCCGCGCCGATCTCAACGCGGGTGGCGCGACATTCTGCGGCGACTGCCCGTTGAAGCTTCCGCTTCGAGGCGCGACTCCGACGGTGCGCCCGCTCGACGTCGGCCGGTTGCCGAGCCGGATGTACGTCGAATGCACGGCGGCGTGCAATATTTCGTGCACCGAAGCGTGCTGCGCCCCCGAGACGGGGATCACCAAAACGCGCAACGCCGGCATGCTCGATTTCGATTTGTTCAGGAACGTCATCGACGAAGCCGGCCCCGGCCTCGTCCGGATCGATTTCTTCAACTACGGCGAAGCGTTCCTGCACAAGCGCGCGATCGAGATGTGCGAGTACATCAAGAGCCGCTTCCCCCACATCTACCTGTACACGAGCACCAACGGTCTGATGTTCACCGAGGAATCGGCGAAGCGGCTGGTGCACTCCGGCATCGACGAAGTGACGTTCTCGATCGACGGGGCCTCGCAGGAGAGCTACGTGCAGTACCGCCAGCGCGGGAAGTTCGACGTCGCCTTGCGAAACCTGCGGGTGATGGCGGAAGAAAAGCGCCGCGCCCGCCGCGATGTGCCCTTCCTGAACTGGCGCTACATCCTCTTCAAATGGAACGACAGCGACGCCGAGATGGACCTGGCGCGTACGCTGGCGACCGACATCGGGGTCGATCGGCTGTCGTGGGAGATTACCGATCATCCGGAAAATGCGTTCTCGCGGCGTTTCGCGCCTGGCACCCCCGATTTCGAGGGCATCAAGCACGAGATCTGGGACATGACCGGCCTCGGCAACGCCATACCTGGCGCCACGCCAAGGGCGAAGATCGACGTGCGGAAGATGTTCTTCCCGAGCCGGCCGCTGAAGACGCGCGCGGCCAGGAAGCTCAAGATCCGGACGCGCGTCGAAAACGTCAGCGCGCGGCCCTTTCCTGCGAAGGCCACGTACGGTCGCCGGCTGGTCAGGCTGGGAGCGCAGCTCTGCGACGAGCACGGCACGCTGATCGAACGCGACTACGCCCGCGCGTGGCTGCCGCGCACGCTCAAGCCCGGCGCCAGCATCGACGTCCCCATCGAGATCGTCGCGCCGGCCACCCCGGGCAAGTACGTGCTGAAGTTCGATCTGGTCAGCGAAGGGATCGACTGGTTCGAGAACAACGGCTCGCCGACGACCCTCAAGCCGCTGGTTGTGCGCTAGCACGAGACGTAGGC
>Ga0163150_10006219_pt1 | contig 14763 bp, 11 predicted proteins | sample OliLakLV19P2IB_FD_148628 | JGI IMG/M metagenome (GOLD analysis project Ga0163150, IMG submission 148628) | Freshwater microbial mat bacterial communities from Lake Vanda, McMurdo Dry Valleys, Antarctica - Oligotrophic Lake LV.19.P2.IB | ecosystem: Environmental > Aquatic > Freshwater > Lake >...
CATCGTACACCGACATCCGCCTGAACTCGATATCGAGCCCGTTCACCTCCGCGGCGAATCGCGCCTGCGCCAGATAAGAGTCGTCAGAGTCGATCGCAACCACCCTCGCCGCTCCTCGCCGCTTCATCTCCATCGAATGAAAACCTGCATTGCAGCCGACATCAAGAACGGTCTTGCCGCGCAAGTTCTCCGGAATCGCGTGCTCGAATAACTGCCACTTGCACGCCGGATAGTCGCCCAGGAAATGGTCGGGCGCCGTTTGCACACCGCCGAGGTGGAGGTTGTGGAACCACTCGCCCAGCTCCAGCACGCGCCGCAGGATCTCCTCCCGCGAGAGATGATGTGCAATCATGCCGGCACCCTCACGCGCCCGTGGCTCGACTTGCCGGCGAGTTCGCGCTGGAGTAGCCACGCCGTTCCTAACCGGATGGCGGAGAAGCGATCATGATCGGATGTGCCGGACGTTGCCTCCGCGGCCATCGTCGCGTAGCCCATGCGGAACGCCAGATACGCAATTCGATAGAAGCTCAGCAGGTCCGCCGGCACATGATCGCCGCTCCTCTCGGCGTACTGTTCGAGCAGGTACTGCTGATCGGCCTGGTTCATCTCAAACTCGACAATTGCCCCCGCGAGATCCCACGCGATGTCCGCATCGCCTGGCAGGAAGTGATCGGCGTGATGGTCCACAGCGTCTGTCTTCAAGTAGCCGTCACTTGTTTCGATCCACTCATGAGGCATCATGCGGCCGTCAACTTCCACCGCCGGCCGAGCCTCGAATGCCGCCGTCATCCGCTCGAACATCTTCGCTGGCAGCGCCCGATCGAGTCCCTCGCGGCTGTTGATCTCGATCATGTCCACCAGTGCGTCAAACGAGAGCGTGCGCTCGGCGGGGAATGCCGACGCGCGAAACGCGAGGTAGTCCGCCATCCGATCGAGTAGCTTTGCCGACAGGTCAGAGGCTGCCAGTGGACGTCCGGCAACGAATTCAGTAAGAAGAAATCCCTGCGAGTAACCCAGGGGCTTCGGTGAAAAACCAGCGGCGGCCAAGGCGCGTTGCCGGTCGAGTTTTCGCTCACCGTATGCACCGAGCCCCGCAAACTTCAGCAGCACTCCGGCATCTGAAAGAAACTTTCGGGCTTCATGCTGAGGCTGCACTGCGGGCACGTCGGCGCCATCGCCATCATAAGGATGGTGCAAAAGTTCGCGCCAAAGGCCGCCGGAAAGATCGCGGCCACATTTAAGCCAAGGTTCATCGACGTTGCCAAGATAGCGCCGGTGCTTCTTCCATCGGCATCGTGCGGTTTCGTTGCGGAGGCGCTCAGGCGCCGGATCCCAACTGGGGAAGATCGAAATCTGTTCATCCGGAATCCCGCATTCCGAAAGCTTCTGCGCCACCGATGCGAACGACGACCCGCTGATACCCGGACCTTCATCCACGATGATGAACTCGGCGCCGCGCTGCTCGCTCCATTCCCGATTGAGTGCGTCAGTCGTATTCAGCACCCGGTCCCACGGATGCCCCGCGGGCCGGACTGTGTACGACCGCACCCGGCACCCATGTTCCTCGAGCGCGCCAGCCACAGCGGCGCTGAGGCTGGCGCCGATGCTCCGGATGCCGATCACCACTGCCCGCAAAGGACGCCGCTCCGCGGCAAATCGATCGGCGGCATCGACATAGCCCTCCGGATACACCGCGTAAAAAGCGTATCCCTCCGGCACTGAGATTCGGATTCGCGCCGGCAGCAAAAGCATTGCCAACTCCGACAGCAGGCGGCCAAACTTCTTGATCGCCACTGCACTGTCGCGCCCCGCAACGACGGTCGCAAACACCCGCCCCAACGCAACCCCGGCCGCGCGCAGACACTCGGCTTCCTCACTCGGCATTGCAATTTCGCCCATCAGCGCATCGGCCAGTCCGGCCTCAAGAACGCCATACTCGATAAGAAGACCACGGACACGTCCAACGGACGGCGTGCGTGACTCGAGCTCGCGGAACGTCCTGCAAAGCGACGCAAGCAAGTCGCGCGTGCTCGCTGAACGTTCGTGGCCGCGATATACAATCAACGCGCGCCTCCCGACATCGGAGGCTCTTTCCAGAAAGGCCGGAACGTACGTACTTCGGCAAGCGTCGCGTCGAAGTCCCCGCGGAAGCACACAGCCCGATCGTCGACGTAGACATGCGCGGGCGGTTTTCGATCCGTCACCTCATCGACAAACTGCGCCAAGCCGTGCTCGGCGAGCCATGCCGACACCCACTCGTGCCAGCGCACGGTGAACACCACGACACGGAATCCCGCATTGTGAAGCGCCTTGAGAAATTCGTGCGCGCCCTGCCGCGGAGCATGGAAGAACTCAGGTCCGCGCCACTCGTCGAATGTGTTGAGGACACCATCCAGATCAACGCATACTACGCGCCGCTCATCATTTGCTACAGCCTCATCGGCTGGCATTACCGTCTCACCGGCTGCGCCGCTTCCTGCAACAGGAGCAGCGCTTCCCGATAGCCATGGAGCGTACCAACATCGACATACGCTTCACCCGCGCGTACACCCAGCGCGCGATGTCCGCGTTCAATCCAGGCGTTGATGAGCGTGCCGATGTACTCATCCCGACGGTCGCGCGCCAGCCATAGATGATACAGGCCGCGCAGCGTTGCGCCCGGCATCTTGAACGCCCCCCAGATCCACTTCGACGATGCGCCGCGGCTCTTCACTTGCATCTCGAGCACATTCCCATCACCATCGGTAACAACGGCGTCGAATCGCTCCGGATGATCCACCGGGAAGAGCAGAAACGAGAGTTCGCCGTCCGGCAGCTTCGACAATCCATCCTCGGGAAACCACACGGTGTCCGGCAGTCCGATGAGTACCTGCTCTGCATCGTGGATCAGCGGCAGCGCACGAAAGATGGCGTCGCATAGCCCCGCCGCCTTCGGCTGCACGGCGTAAAAGACGGACGCGGCGAACGCGCTGCCGCCGTAGTATTCGAGGATGTCCGACTTGCCCGGAGAGATCACAAAGCAGATGCGTGTGGCGCCGCCCTGCACCATCCGCTCGATCAGGTACTCACTCACCGCGCGCGGTCGCTCGACATCGCCGTCCGTGCGGCAACCCACCGGCAGCAGTTCCTTTGAAAACGCGAGCGGCTGCATCCTGCTCCCGATGCCCGCGGCCGGAACGATTCCCCACATTGCGCTCAAGCCTCCGCAGCCACGGGAGCGCTCGATGAACGCGTACTCTCAAGTGCCATCTCCAACTCCCGCGCCCGAACGTCGGCGGTGTGCTCGGCAAGTGTGCGGTCGCGAGCAGCCTTGCCGATCCGTCGAAGCTCTCCGTCGCTCAGAAGCAGTGCGGCCACGGTGTCCTCGGCGTTCCGCGCTTCCAGAATCTCAGAACCCGCGGTGAAGAACGTATCGAGTCCATCCCATCGATCCGTGAGAATCGGCACGCCGCAAGCCGCGGCTTCAAAGAGCCGGCCCGACGGACAGTAGCCGTTTTCCGCCATCCCCCGGCGCGTGACGTTCAACGTCATCCGCGACGAACAGTAGAACGCCGAATGTTCCCCGGGCGGAAGATGCGAGTCGAACCACACGTTCTCGCACCATGGGAAGTCCGCCGGATATAGCGCGCCCGCAATCCGAAACCTCTGTTCGGGAAGGCGGCGCGCGGGTTCAAGGAACAGGTGCTCGAGCGCGTCCTGACGGTCCTCCGCAAACGTCCCCAGATACGATAGGTCAGAACCGAACCGCTCCACCGGCGGCACCGGAAGATGCGCCTCCGGGTCGACGCTTCCATAGAGAGGAACACACGCGCGCGCTCCCAGAAGTAACTGCATGTCCTGGAGCGCGCGCCCTCCGATATAGCTAAAAACCAGATCGTAATCGCGCAAGCCGCGGGGGCCGATATACTCCACTGGCAACCCTTCCGTCAGACGGCTGAGCGTCACGCCCGTGTCGAGATCATAAAATGCCCGCAGCGCCGGCGAGTCCCCGCACAAATCTGCCGCGCCCAGCGCGTCCGGGCAGTACGACGTCACCATCGTGACATCGGCATCGCGTGCATGCCGCCGCGCGAGCGTCATGACGTCAGCCCACTCGCCGTACAGGTGAAGGTGCCCACCTCTCAATTCGACAAGATCGCGGTGGCTCGCGTAGTACGGAACGTCGCGTTCGAAAAAGTGAACATCGTGTCCGCGCCGAATCAAAGCCCGGCAGAGACCTCGCCAAAGGGTCGCATGACCGTTACCCCAACTGGAGCTGATGCTGAGTCCGAAGATAACCAGCTTCATGAGGCTCGCCCTGGCTTGTGTCCGATGATCGAAAGGTAGGACGCAGGTACGGGGTCTCCGTTTCAGGAAAGTGCAATCACTCCCGCGGGAAGTATCTGAAAATGAATTGATGGCCACCCTCTATCTGATTCGCCATGGAATGACGGACGCCGTCGGCCGGTCTCTTGCCGGATGGACTCCAGGCGTCCACTTAAACGAGGAAGGCCGCGCCGAGGTCTCCGCACTTGCCGCCGCCCTTCAGCGAATTCCGTTGGCTGCCGTTTACTCGAGTCCTCTTGAACGAACCGTCGAAACCGCGCGCGCGGTCGCCCGTCTCCAAACCCTCGGAGTCCAGATTCGCGAACGCCTGGGCGAAGTCCGCTACGGCGAATGGACCGGCAAGACTCTCCTCAACGTCAGCACAGACCCGCGCTGGCTCCGTTGGAACGAGCACCGTGCCGAAGCCCGCTGCCCCAGCGGCGAGTCGATGCTCGAAATTCAGGCGCGCATGATCGACGAGCTTCTTGAACTCGCTCTTCAGCATCCCCGCGCGAACATCGCCGTCGTGAGCCACGGCGATCCCATCCGCGCCGCTGTCGCTTATTTCCTCGGCATGCCGCTCCAAATGGCGCTCCGCCTCGAGATCGGCACCGCGTCCGCAAGCATCGTGCAGGTGGAGGCGTGGGGCGTCGTCGTCAAAGGCGTCAACCTCCAGCAACGGTAGCAGCGGGCGCTCGTTGGTGCTAAAATCCTCTCCAGTATGATGGGCAAGCTCTGGGCTGCATGGATGTGTTGCGCCGTCGCTGCGCTCGCCCAACGGCCAGTCTCTTTTTCAAAGGATATTCAGCCGATCTTCGAAGCCAGTTGCTGGAAGTGCCACGGCGCCGCCATTCAGTTGGCGAAACTCGACCTGCGCACCCTCGACTCGACACTCAAAGGTGGCGACCACGGTCCAGCACTGACGCCCGGCAAGCCCGCCGATAGTCGCCTCTACCGTGTCGTCGCGGGCGAAGAAAAGCCGGCGATGCCGATGGGCGGTAAACTCACTCCCGCCGAGATCGAGTCCATCCGCCTCTGGATCGAGCAGGGCGCGAAGTGGGACGCCGTCACCCCAGCCAAAGCCGTCTCCATCACCGACCTTGAGGAGATGGACATCCCCGCCGATGCCCGTAAATATTGGGCGTTCCAGAAGCCGGTTCGACGCGACACCAGCGGCCATCCGGTGGACTTCTTCATCCGTCAGTCCCTCACCGCCAACGGCCTCACGCCCGCACCCCGCGCTGACCGCGTCACGCTCGTCCGCCGCGCTTATCAGGACTTGATCGGGCTTCCGCCCTCGCCCAAAGAGGCCGCTGAGTTCGTCAACGATGCCTCCCCCAACGCCTGGGAGAAACTGATCGACCGTCTGCTCGCGTCGCCTCACTACGGCGAACGCTGGGGCCGCCACTGGCTCGATGTCGCCCGCTATGCCGACTCCAACGGTTTTGAGCACGACTTCGATCGTCCCAACGCCTGGCGCTATCGCGACTACGTGATCCGCTCGTTCAATGCCGACAAGCCTTACAGCACGTTCCTCCGCGAGCAGATCGCGGGCGACGAGATCGACACAGTCACGCATGACTCCTTGATCGCCACCGGCTTCCTCCGCAGTTATGCCAAAGTCGGCTTTCGCGAGAAGGACAATCCGGAGTTCCGTTACGAGTATCTCGATGACATGATCGCCACCATTGGACGCGGCATCCTCGGCGTCACGGTCCAATGCGCGCGCTGCCACAACCACAAGTTCGATCCGGTTCCGCAGAAGGATTACTATCGCCTTCAGGCGGCTTTGTACGGCTACGTTGAGGTTGACCATCCGCTCACCTCGCCCGAAGAAGCCGAGGCTTGGCGCAAGCAGACCGCCGGCATCGATGTTCGCATCAAGGCGGTCCAACTCCGTATCCGCGCCATCGATCAGCCCTACAAGGACCGGTTGCTCCCCGCCAAATACGCGAAGTTCCCGAAGAATGTGCAGGACGCGATCGCCACTCCTGAACCTCAGCGCACTCCAGGACAAGTGCTCCTTGCGAACCAGGTCACTCGTACCGTCGGTGTTTCCCCAGCCGAAATCGACCGCATCATGACCCCTGAACATCGCGTCGCGAAGAACGCGCTGCTCGCCGAGATCCGCGAGATCGAGAAGCAGCGGCCTGAACCGATCCCCGTCGCCATGGGCGTCACCGATGGCGATTATCGCTTTACACCCGACGGCCCCGGCGATGAGCCCGCTCCCGGCAAAGGCGTGAAGCAGGACGTCGGTGAAGGTAGCTTCCTGCACACCGGCGCCGGCCGCTACACTGCGCCGCCCTCTTACTTCCTGATCCGCGGCGACGTCAACAGTCACGGCTCTCTGATGAAACCCGGCTTCCTCACGGTGGCCACTTCAGACAATCCACCCATCGAACTTCCGCCCGCCAATGGCCACACCTCCGGACGCCGTCTCGCACTCGCCGAGTGGCTCATCGCACCCGACAATCCGCTCACGGCCCGCGTGATCGTGAACCGCATCTGGCATCATCACTTCGGCCGCGGCATCGTTTCCTCACTCGACAATTTCGGCAAGATGGGCGAACTCCCCACTCATCCCGAACTCCTCGACTGGCTCGCGCTGGAGTTCATCAACCGCGGCTGGAGCATGAAGGCAATGCATCGCCTCATCATGACTTCCGAGGCCTACCAGATGGCGTCACAGTTCGAGCACGCCGGCAACGCCGCCAAGGATCCAGAGAATAAACTCAACTGGCGCTACCGCACTCACCGCCTCGACGCAGAGAGCCTCCGCGACTCCATACTCGCCGCCAGCGGCGGGCTGAATCGCGAGATGTTCGGCAAGGCAGTCTTCCCCAAACTTCAAGATGAGATTCTGCAGTCGATGGACAAGGGCATCTGGAATCGTGAAGAGGATGGACCCAAGGTCTGGCGCCGCAGCGTCTACATCTACCGCAAGCGCGGCCTTCCGTTCCCCATGCTCGAGAGCTTCGACCTGCCCGACCAGAACATCTCCTGCGGCGCCCGCAACGTCTCCACCGTGCCCACCCAGGCGCTCACGCTCATGAACGACGCCACCATCCTCCGCCAGGCTGACCTGTTTGCCCAGCGCGTCATGGAAGCGGTCGGTGTCGATAGCAACCGTCAAGTGGAGCTCGCCTACACGATCGCGCTCAGCCGGCTACCATCGGCTGAAGAGCGCGCCATCGCTCTCGACTACATCTCGAAGCACTCGCTCGCGGGATTCGCGCACGTGCTCCTCAACCTCAACGAGTTTCTCTACATCAGGTGACGGCATGAAGCGCTTCCGCTCAAGACGCGAGTTCCTCTTTGAAAGCTGTGGCGGCATCAGCGGCCTCGGCCTCACCTACCTGCTCGCGCAGGACGGCTTGCTCGCCGCTCCCAAGGCGCCGCACTTCGCACCGCGCGCCAAGAGCGTCATCTCACTGTTCATGAGCGGCGGCGTCAGCCACATGGACACGTTCGACCCGAAGCCCGCGCTCAACAAATACGCAGGTCAGCCGCTCACCGGCAAAGGCGAGGTGGTCGTCCGCCAAGGCCATCCCGGACCGTTGATGCCCAGCCCCTTCACGTTCAAGAAGTACGGCCAGTGCGGCATGGACGTGTCCGAGATCTTTCCCCACCTCGCCACCAAGGTGGATGAGATCGCACTCATCCGCAGCGTGGTGAGCAAGAGTAACGACCATGTGCAGGCCCATTACGCACTCTCGAGCGGCGTCATTCGCATGGGCTTCCCGAGCGTTGGATCCTGGATCACCTACGGCCTCGGCAGCGAGAATCAGAATCTGCCGGCTTTCGTCGTCATCTACGACGCGCATGGCGGACCCTTCGGCGGCCCTGCCAACTGGAGCGCCGGCTTCATGCCCGCGGCTTACCAGGGCACAGTCTTCCGCGCCTCCGACACGCCCATCATCGACCTCAAGCCGCCGTCCCACATCACCTCCGAGGAACAGCGCGCCCGGCTCGACCTGCTGGCGAAGCTCAACCAAATCGACGCCGCCAAGTATCCCGCCAACTCTGAACTCGCCGCCCGCATCGAATCGTACGAACTCGCCTACCGCATGCAAACCACCGCGCCCGATGTGGTCGACGTCGGCTCGGAATCGCCCGCCACCAAGCATCTCTACGGCCTTGATGACGCCATCACTGAGCCCTTCGGCCGCCAATGCCTCATGGCGCGCCGGCTCGTGGAACGCGGCGTCCGCTTCGTGCAGTTGTACCATGGCGGACTCGGCAATCAGAACCTCGACACCTGGGACGCGCATGAGAACGTCCAGGCCAATCACTCCAAGCACGCCAAGGAAACCGACCTCCCGATCACCGGCCTGCTCACCGATCTCAAAGCGCGTGGACTGCTCGATTCAACGCTAGTTGTCTGGCAGGGCGAGTTCGGCCGCATGCCGATTTCGCAGCGCGGAGTAGGCCGCGATCACAACCCCGGCACGATGAGCATCTGGATGGCGGGCGCCAAAATCAACGGCGGCCAGATCATCGGATCGTCCGACGAGTTCGGCTACAAGGCCGAGCGGCAGCCTGTCTCCGTGCATGACCTGCACGCGACCATCATGCATCTGCTCGGTGTCGATCACACCCGCCTGACCTATCGCTTCAACGGTCGAGATATGCGGCTCACCGACGTCTACGGCGAAGTAATCCCGCAGATCAAAGCGTAAACACGCCGCCGCTTAATCCCCCGGCAGTCCCAGCCGAGCCGCGACGGTAAACATCGCGCGCCGCCGCTCGACCCCGCAGCCCCTCCGCGCTCAATTGCGGTTCAGCTTCGTCACGTACACGTCGCGCGGTGCGCCTTTCTGCCGCGCCGTCTCCAGCAGCCGCTCCGCCTCCTCACGGCTCATCCCCGACCCGAGCACAACGTAGTACCGCTTCCCGCTTCCCTCTGGCGGATACACTTCGGGGCGCAGTCCAGGAGCCTGCGCCGCCAGCCTGCCCGCTCGGCCTTGCGCCGCCGGAAAGCTGTTGTACGTCGCCGCGATCACCGCCCACGACCCGCCCGTTTCCGTCCGCGTCCGTGCACGATCCGTCGTCTGCCCCGGCACCGCCGCCGGCACTGGCGCTACCTTGCGACCGGGCTTCGTCTTCTCCGCGGACCGCGCCGGCGAGGGCTTCTCAAACGCCGGCGTTTCCTTCACCACCGCGACTCGTTGCTCCGCCTGAGGCGCCGCTGTCGACTCTCGCGTCGATCGATACGCCACCAGCGCAAGCACAGCCGCAACAACGGCGCCGGCGGCAATCGCCACTCGCGGCATGGGCGCGCGTGGACGCCCAACTGCCGTCACCGGGGCATCGACAGGCAGCGGCGCCACAGCCTCCGCCCCACCGCCCGAAACGGCACCGGCAAAAGCGACGGATCGCGGCTGCCCGCCTTCGTCAGTGCATCCACAATCGCCGTGCCCAATTGCTTCAAATCGGCAGTTCCGCTCCTGCTATCCGCGGCCGCTATCGACTCCACCCCGAGCTTCACAGCGTCGCCCGCGATAAACATGTTCCCCGGGATTACTGCCCCGTGCTTGAGCCCGCGATCGTGCAGGTAAAACAGCGCGCCCGCCGCCGCCGCCGTCATCGCCCGCGCTTCGTCGGCATCCAGCTTGCGGTTCGCGAGAATCTCACCGATGTCGTCGTCCGGCATCTCGACCGCCAAGTAGACGAGGCGCACTCCATCGAGGGCTCCAGCGCCGGTTTCGTACACCTTTAGCAGATGCTCGCTCGCAAGCCCGAGTTCGCTCACGCGGGTCAGATTGTGCCCGGCCTCGCTGCCCGCCAGCGCCACTCGCACCCACGTCCGCAGGCCACCGCTCGTGCCCGCATAATCAGCCGTGTCGCTGCCCGCGCGCACCAGCGAGTCCAAACGCCAATTTCCAATCACGCCGTCAACGAGGCCGGACCACTCAGGACGTACCATTGCACCATCTTAGTGGCTGCGCTTGTTCCATCCAAGAAAATCCGAACTACTCGTACCGCAGCGCCACCAGCGGATCCACTCGCGCCGCTCGCCGCGCCGGCAGCCAGCAAGCCACCATACCCACCAACAGCAGCACCGCCGTCACCACCACAAACGTCGTCGGATCCTTCGGACTCACTTTGTGTAGCACGCTCTTCAACACCGTCGTCACCGCCAGCGCTCCCGCCAAACCGATCGCCGTCCCGATCGCGAGTTGCACCATCCCGCGCCGCAGCACAATCCCCAGGATATTCATCGTTGATGCGCCCAGCGCAATCCTCACGCCGATCTCCTGCGTTCTACGGCCCACGTTATAAGCCACCACCGAGAAAATTCCCACTCCCGCCAGCACCAGCGCAATCCCCGCGAACACCACGAACAGCGTGCCGAACACGCGGAATGGCCACCGCGACTGCGCGTAGAATTCACGCAGGCTCTGCGCTTGTACCAGCGGCATCTCGGGCTCAAACGCGAACAGTACTTTCCTTGTTTCCGAAACTACTCCCGTTACCGCCAGCGGCGTTCGCGCCACAATCATCGCCCGGTTGAAAGGCGCCTGCCGGTAAGGAACATATCCCACCGCATCCATCTCCACGCGCTGTGGATCTTGTGCGATGTCCTCGCTCACACCTATGATGGTCAGCCACGGCCCAGGCTTCTCTCCGATAATCCGCACCTTTCTTCCGAGCGGATCCTCGGTGGGAAAAAACCGCGCCACAAACCGCGTGTTCACGATCAGCGCCTCTTTTCCCTGCAGGCCATCCGCATCGTTAAAGTCGCGCCCCCGTTGAAGTGAAATCCCCATCGCCTCAAAATATCCGGGACTTACCGTCAGACCTGACGACGACATCTTGGGATCCTTCTCCGCCACCGGCCGGCCCTCAACTTCCACGTTCCAACCTGCCGCTCCCGTGCCCGGAATGTTCGACGCGAGCGCCACTCGCCGCACGCCAGGAATCGACTTCAGCCTCGGCATCAGCCCGTCCCAGAAGGCCGCCCGTTCAGCCGTCTTCTTCCACTTCGACTCCGGCATCACCACGCGCCCCACCAACGTATGATCCAGATCGAACCGCGCCACCACATCGTAGGTGCTCAGCAAGCTTCGAATCATCAGGCCGGCGCCGATCAGCAGGATCATCGACAGCGCGAACTCCGCCGTCACCAGCACGCCCGACATCCACTGTCCACGTGCGCCCCGGCCACTTCCCCTGCCGCCTTCCTTGAGGCTCGTGTTCAGATCCACCTTCGTTGCCGCGATCGCCGGCAGCAGTCCCGACACGATGCCCGCGCCGATGCAGACGATCGCCAGGTAGCTGAACACCTGAAAGTCCATCTCGAACTTGACCCAGTACGGCTTCCCGACATTCGCCACGGCCGCGTCAAACGCGCGCACGCCCACCATCGCGAGTCCCAGTCCCACCACGCCGCCCATCACGCCGAGCAGTACGCTCTCCACCAGGAGTTGCCGCACTACGCGCCATCGAGATGCACCCAGCGCAGTCCGTATCGAGACCTCGCGCAGCCGCGCCAGTGCTCGCGAAAGCTGCAAGTTCGCGACGTTCGCACACGCGATTAGCAGCACGAATCCAACGGCGCCGAGCATCGCCAGAAAAATGGTTCGAATCTGTCCGCCGTTAAAGACATCGTTGTACGGCCGGATCACGATGCCGACCCCCTTATTTGTCGCGCCGTATTCTTTCTCCAGACGCTTTGCCACCAAGTCCATCTCGGCCCGTGCCGACGCCAAACTCGCGCCCGGCGCCAGCCGGCCGAAGACTTGCATGTTTCGCGAATCGCGCTTCTCCGCCGAACCTGTCGCTACCAGCGGCGTCCACAAGTCTTCCGTCACGGGGAACTTCATCCCCTCCGGCATCACGCCGATCACCGTCGTCGCCACTTCGTTCAATCGGACAATCTTTCCCAGAATTTTGGGATCGCCACCGTAGCGGTTTTTCCAGACCGTGTAGCCGAGGATCACCACCGGCTGCGCTCCCGGCTGTGCTTCGCTCGCGAGAAAATCACGCCCCAGCATCGGCTTCTGCCCGATCGCCGTGAACACGTTGGCCGTAAGCCTCGCCCCCGCGAATCGATCCGGACCCGCCGGCGCATCCGTCAGGTTCGCGCCAAACGGCGAGAATGCCGCCAGCCCCTCTAACGACTTCGTCTGCGCCCGCCAATCCGCAAAATCGGGATAGGACGCGCCGATGTCCTCCCGCCCCTTCGGCAGGTCATTACTGGTGAGGTGCATGATCTCGTCAGGCCGCTCAAACGGCAGCCCGCGGAACAGCACCGCATTCACCATCGTGAACACCGCCGTGTTCACCCCAATGCCCGCCGCCAGCGCAGCCACCACCACCAGCGTGAATCCCGGACTCTTCAGCAACAGCCGGAACGCGAACCGAATATCCTGCAACCAGCCCATGCTGCCGTTACGAGCGCCGCAATGTAATAGTTCCGTGCACGCGAATTTCGTCTCCACCGCGGTGTTGCCGCTGTTGCCGGTTGATAAGTGTAAGAGCGACGGGCACACTGAGGTCAGTGAAAATCGGCCCTTCCTCCACAACGGCCTGAAGAATCGGTACCTGGAAGACAGCGCGAAAGGGTTACCCTCGGAGGCCGTGCAGAAGCTCCGCAAAATGCTCGCGTGTTTCTGCGGAGTATCGAGCACCCTGACGAACTCCGCGCGGCCGAGTCGTCCGCAAGCACCTGCGTCCGAGTCGGCCAGGTGCCCGGCCCAATCGGCCTGGGCGGCGATCACAACCAAAGCCTTACTCCCGGTTTGCCGACCCGCCACGCCTCCCCCAATCGGCCAACCATCGCCTCGTCCACCCATCCGCTCAGTCGATCCAGATCAGGTCGGATCGTCGCCCGTCTCCAATTTGTGCAGCAGGTCCAGGCCGTTTCATAACTCCCCAGCCCGAGGACACGCTGCTTCTGGCTGGTCACATACCCCATCGCACGAAACCACCAGCGCCTTCGGCGTGTCTTGGAAAATCGAGCCCGCCATGACCGAGGTCTGGCGCGGCAACCGCAACACTGGACCAGGTCGCACGGACCAAGACAGACTTGGCTCCCTTGCACCGCGGACATCGACAACCCTCGGGCCAGCGGAGGCTGACCATGTACGCTCGACACCCTCCCTCCCTCGAAGAGCTGCTCCTCGAACTCCTGGACCGTTCGCGGGTAGTCTTCCGCGACCCGAATCTCCAGGTAGTGGTCGGCTGAGCCAAGGGGAGATCCACTTGCTTTCCATTGAAGCTTTGCGGCCTCCACCAACGGATTTCGCGTCAGTCGAGAGAAAGCGACCTGCCATTTACATCACACACCTGCGTCCTGAATCCGTGATTGCCTGCATCAGCAAGCCCGGTGTTGGTTACCATCTCAAGATGAGTACTTCCATCGCACCCGACCTTCGCTACCCCGTCGGCAGGTTCCAGCGTCCGGAAACCGTCAGCGCCGATGAACGTGCATCCTGTATTCGCGAGATCGCCGAGCTGCCGGCCAATCTGCGCGCCGCCGTTGAAGGTCTCACCGAGCCGCAACTGGAAACGCCGTATCGGCCCGGCGGGTGGAACGTGCGACAGGTGGTGCACCACATCGCCGACAGCCACATGAACAGCTTCATCCGCTTCCGGTTAGGGCTTACCGAGAGCGATCCGATCATCAAGCCGTATGAAGAGGGCGAGTGGGCTAAACTGGCAGACTCGCGCACTTCGCCGATCGAGCTATCGCTCACGCTGCTCGATGCGCTGCACGCCCGCTGGATTACGATGCTTGACGCGATGACGGATGCTGACTTCGCGCGTACGTTCCGCCATCCTGAAAGCGGCCTGTTGCGGCTCGACGTGAACATCGCGCTCTACGCCTGGCACTCGCGCCATCACGTCGCTCACATCACGACGCTTCGCGAGCGTATGGGCTGGTGACGATCAGACGGCGAGTTTGCCGTCGAACATCATGTCCTTGGTCTTGAACTTGCACTTCACTTCGATTGGACCGAATTTGCTGACGAACTCCACTTCCTTGTCGTCAGCCGAAATCGGCTCCTTGTTCGGGAAGCGGAACAAGATCGAGGCCATCTGTTCGGAACCCCCGACTTCCACCGCCTCGGGCTGAATGGGCTCGCGGCCCTTGATCTTCAGGGAGGTATTGGTCTGCAAGGCTTTCTTGAACTGCTCTATCTGAGCGGGATCCTGCGACCCACGTGCCAGACGCCCCGGCAAACCGAAGACGCCGATGAGATAGCCGTCGCTCTTCGGCGGCCCCGACAGTTCGCGATTCGCTTTCCGGGCACGCGCTTGCTGGAGGGGGAGCGCGCTAATCCACTGCACCACGAGGGCCATCGACGGCGCGGCACCGCCCCCTGCGCCCATCTCGCCACCGCCACCGCCACGACCCGCTCCGCCAACATCCGGACCACCCGCGCCCATCTCGCCGACGTTGGGCGCGGGTGGTCCGGATGTTGGCGGAGCGGGTCGTGGCGGTGGCGG
>Ga0163150_10006223_pt1 | contig 14761 bp, 7 predicted proteins | sample OliLakLV19P2IB_FD_148628 | JGI IMG/M metagenome (GOLD analysis project Ga0163150, IMG submission 148628) | Freshwater microbial mat bacterial communities from Lake Vanda, McMurdo Dry Valleys, Antarctica - Oligotrophic Lake LV.19.P2.IB | ecosystem: Environmental > Aquatic > Freshwater > Lake >...
AAGGTCGAGTGATGATACCCGTGCGGTAAGGTCTTCTCCGGGAGGACCACCGTAGTTGTTTGAGTATGAAGGGTTCTCAGTGAGAAGAGAGGGGCTTCCTATATAGGATAAGATCTTAACGAAGTCGTCTTCTTCGTTGTTGTACGTGTTCGGCGTGTTTGCTCTAAGGATCGCCGTCGAAGTGACTAAGTTGGTGCCATCCTCAAAATGGTTGCCGACGACACGCAAGTTCGTAGACGACAGCGAATGGAAGAAACCCTGCTTAAAAATACAAGACGTAAGAGAAATGTTGCCACTCGTCACAAGGCTTAAAGCGTTGACGGCGGGAGAATCGAGAAGGCAGCCGTGGATAAAGCTTTCCGTACAGCTCGTAAGAAGTGCGGTCCCACCTTGGAAGACGCTCTCAAAGATCTTGAGATCGACTTTGCTTGTGGCAACTAAAGTCTTTCCAAGAGTCGGCGACGTTGCTACGACGTTTTCAATCTTAGAGTTGTTTCCAAGGGTAAGAGCCGTTTCCCCGGCGAGTGTTTGAGTGACGGAAAGAAAACCGGTGAAGCTGTTAGCGCCAACGGTCAAAACGGAACCTGCGAAGGCTCCCGTAAGCACAGTTGAGATAGCACTAGTTCCTACAAGCCGCACGTTGGTCGGGATCGTCAGAGGTGCGGTGAAGGTGTAAGTTCCTTCCCGAATCTGAAACCAAGAACCGCCAGCGGTGAACGCATTTTGAAAGGCGGTCTCGTCGGAGCCTTCGTAATCTGAACCGGAGCCAACAAGTCCGATGGTAACCCAAGGAATTTTAGCGTCTAGCTCGGCGGTGAGCTGAGACAAAGTAATATAAGGGTTGACGGCGGACGGCAACAAAGCGTTGTCGAGAGCTTGCTTCTCAGGAAGAGAGGGAAGACGTGCCGTGATCTTGGAGAGAACAGAGTCGTAGTCGTCACCAATGGCAACAGTAAGCTGCGAATGAGCAGAGGTAGCTTTGATCTTACCATCTAAGATCTGATCTACGTCTTCTGTCGTAATTTTTATGTTATTCGCCATCTACGCCGTCCTCGTCTTCTTCACTTGCGTCTTGCAAACGCGGCATGACTTTGTTGTCCCGAAAGTCCATCATCTTTTCATCTTCTGGAAATTTGTACCAGAGATAAAAACTAAGCTCTTTCAGCTCAGGCGTTGAAAGGCTATCTAAATCCATCTTGAGGTATTCTTCGGGATCTTTTTGGTACAAATGTTCGAAATACATCATAGCCTCTTCAAGTCAATCTGTGCCTGTAAAAGGTAGGCAGATGTCGGTAAAGTATCAGAGCCGTCAAGAGCAAGGCGTGAGACCTCAACAGAAACATGTGTCGGTGTCGTAACGCCGTAAGTCGCAGGGAACGAGAGTGAGACTGTTTCGTCTGCGCTAAAGGTAAGGTTCGTTCTCGGAGAAACTACCGTCTGCACGTTGGGTGCGCCAAGTAAACCAGTGTTACGGTCCCTAAAGACAGTCGTGATCCGCCAATAAACATCTCCCGCCGTCGAGTCCGATGTCCACCTAAGGGTCGTCGTGTAAGTTGCCGTAGTGTCTACCTCTCCTCCTAACTTAACGGGAAGAGTTACGGCACTGGATTCAGCCGCATTCGTAAAAGCAAGCGTACCGAAATCGAGAAAGGCAGTCCGCTGACAACCTGGAGTGCGGCTCTCAAGATATTTATCGAGTTCGACCTTAAGCGTATCGACGCCTGCGAAGTTGTTCGCTGCGGGGTGAGGGTAGTTGTTTTCCCATACCGACGAAACGGTTGCACCTTTAGAAGGCAGCACACCTAAGAAATGGTTGCCCTCTATAATCAAATTAGAACCGGCAAATGACAACGATCCTGCCGTGAAGTGGTTGTCTTTTACGTGAGCGTCAAGCACGCCAGGATCAAACGAAATGCTAATACTAGTCGTCTGCACGACGTTGCTTAAGAACTTATGGCGGCTGCCGCCTGAGACCGAGATGCCCCTAAGACCTGTGAATACTGTATTTGAGACAGTGACATCATCGGAGTTCAAACAATATACGCCGAAGTCGTCCGAAGTATCAGGACCACTCAGGTTAAGCTTGCAGCGGTCAATGACGACATTCGTCGTATTGTTAATGGTAAGTGTAGGCGCGGCGGTAGTCGTAATACTCATCGTTTCAATCGTCGAGTTGTCACTCAAGATGAATGCGGGAATGCCCGGTGCTGCCGACACTTCTGGGTAAACGCCTGCTTGAAGGACACCTTTGAGCTTCTTGCCAGATGGTATCGTGACCGAAGAAGCGAACTGATATGAAAACGGAAACGTTGGATAGATAAAAACTTCAAACTCGTTCGCAAGCGGATCAGCGAAGGCTTCCACGAAGACAGCTTGGGTATCACCTCGGTAGTCCGCAAACGAAGTCGAAGGTCCGATTGTCCGCTTTCTTCCAAGGAAAGGCTGACCGAAGGCATTCGCAGCAGACGGCGAATGGATAAAGCGTGTGTCGGTACCGTTGTCGATTACTGAAGACAGTGCTGAAAAGTTCGAGTCGGAGATCTGAGTATTGGTAACCCACGACGCTATAGTGATTTGACCTATCTTCATAGAAGCCGACGATATGATACCGTAGCTGCCGTTCATAGAGACGGCAGGCGTAACTGAAGAGACTAAATCAAACTCACAGTCTTCAATGCGGCAAAATTCGCCGTTTACGATCAGAGCCTCCGCGAAAGTCCCCTTAAACTTACATCGTTTAATGACGACGAAGGGGGCATTTGCCGTTAGACCGACAAGCCCTGTGAAAGCTCCTCCGGTGAAGACGCAATCTTCGATAACGCAGTAGGGGCGATTTATGGCGATGCCTTTAGCCGAGTTGGCGTTTAAGCCGAACTTTATTCCTCTAATCGTAACAGGTGCATCACTCGCATTCGCAGCGATGGTGATAAGCTCTGTTGGAATCGTCGTTTGGAACGTCGCACCACGAGGCGTGAGTGATTCAAGAAGAAGAGACTCTGGCTGAAGCGACCACACCTGAGCGGCTGCTAGTCCGACGAACGTAAAGACCTGAGGCAAAATTTCTATTGCCTTCACTTGGTCGTTGCTGCCACCGACTCGCAGACTTCCTGTGCCCGTAGCAGTGACATTGACGAGGGGACCTGCGGGTCCATCGACAGCGAGGGAAACATTGAAGTCGGTCGCTGAAGCGTTACGCACACGGTAAGGCGTCTGCGTCAAGAGACCTAAAGGCAAAGCCCCATCCGTCCTAAAGAAGACGAAATCTTGATCCCTGAAGTAGTTACCACCGGCAGGTGTGACGACAGTTGGAGAAGCTACCGTAACGGCGCAGTCGAAACTTGAGACGCCGACGACAGCTTCCCTAAGAACCGCTCCTGTATTGCCTGGGAAGGTAGCGGTTGGGATACCTGTACCGACAGAGACGTAAGGATTTTTAAGCGTATTAAGACGTGGGTCTACGTTGGTTACGAATTTATTTGTAAGAGATGGCGAGCCCTGCGTGCCTGCTAAAGCATCTTTTTCGTCGGAAGACGGTAGACGGTTTCTTTCAGCCGCCGTAATAATTTGCCCACTGCCCGCATCGGTGATGAGATCCAAGATCGGTAAATTACTATGTAGATGGCTCAAAGATAAGAGCGAACTCTTTTCTGTCTGAGTCAAATGTCGATACTGCGGTGCTGCAACTTGCCCGTCTTGGTTCGTGAGCTGAGTGTGGTCAAGTGTTCCAGTGTCGATGAACTCGTACCAAATCGTACCGTTCCAGCGGTAAAGAGCGCTCAAGGTCAGCACGGGACGAACGTCGTCAAGGGTAGGACTTAAAGTCAAAGTCGTACCTACGGCTGTAGCGGTCGCTAGCAAATTCATCGTGAACGACGACACGCCAACACTTAAGACGTAGGCACTCGCCGGTATACCGGCTCCGGACACAGCTTGCCCGACGAGGACTGACCCCATAGACGAAAGGTTGTCTACGGTAGCAGATCCCGACGTTGTGTCACCTGTCGGCGTTACCACTACGGGAAGATCTACGAGAGCGGATACTGCGTCCCTGATCTGACCTAGATCTGAAGTTGGGTAGTAAACGGGAATGTCGTCTTTTAGAACGACAGGGTTTGAGGCAGATGGCGTCGAAGCTACAGCATCAATTGCTGCTTTTTGATCGGGCGACAAAATTTGGAGTTGTAGAAAATCGAGCACGTCGTCGTAGCGGTCTAAGGCAGCGACGAAGATTTGCGGATGTGCATTCTTAGTAAAGATCTTTACGTCTAAGATCTCTACAATGTCTGGAGTCCTAATTTTCTCATTGAATGCCATCTTTTAATCCCGTGGTAGAACGATCTTCACATCTAGAAGATGCGCTACACCTGCTAAGTTATCAGATGGGTGAGCACCTATGCGAGAAACAATGAAGGATACGTGTGTTGGTGTTGCCGTCCCACCATACGCCAACGTCGTGAACGTGAACGATTGAGAGGTTTCTGCGTTTGCGGAGACCGCCGAACGGGCAGAAAGCTGCTGCTGGCTTGACGACGAACCTAAAGTTCCCGCCACAGCATCACGGAAGACCGGTGTCACTTCCCACATGACACTGTTCGAAAGCACAGTCGAAGACCAATAAAGCTGTACGGTGAAACCAAGTACCGTGTTGAGACGAGCCGGTAACTTGATCGGCAACGTCACCGCAGAGCCAGTTAGACTGTCTCCAAAGGACACCGACCCACAGCTCACAATCGAGCTTTTTGCGACGGGACCGCTGAGAGGCTCAAGGAAACCGTCAAGCGAAAGCTCGATTGTGTCTACGCCTTCGACGTTGTTAGCTTGCGGTGCTGGGTAGTTACTTTGCCAAACTGAAAGCGTAGTGTTGATCTTTGTTGGAAGGTTGCCAAGGAAATGGTTACCTTCGACGATCAACCGCTGCCCTACCAATGCCGGTGCAACCGTAGACAAGAAGTAGTTATCTTTGATGTGATCGTTTTGGCAAACGCCGACCATAGTAAGGTTTGCTGTCGTGCAGTTAAATTTGTTGTTAAGAATTTTCCCTCTCGTTGATGTCGTCGTGGAAAGACCGCTGACACCTTGGAAGGAACAAAAACGTAACTGATAGTCTGTGCAACTCGTAAGCTTTACGGCGAAGTCGCTGATCGAGTTGAAAGTACAACGGTCGATTCGGATGTTGGTCGCACTCGTCGCTTGAAGAGCTGCCGCTGCCGTGTTTTGGAACGTGATGTTTTCTACCGTCGTGTCGGTAGACAATATGAAGGGCGGTAAGCCCGAAGGACCAATGATGGAGACAACATCGGTGGAGGAGTTTTGAGTGACGCCTCTTACCTTAAAACCTGCGGGCAACGTAACGGATTCAGTGAAGGTGTAAACACCTGGAAGAATTTCTATCTCTTTAACCGTAGGGTCATCGACGGCTTTCCAAAAAGGGACCTGCGAACTACCTCTGTAGTCGGCGTAAGTTCCCTCAGGACCAATCGTGCGAGTCTTGCCGATGAAAGGCTGATTGTAGTCTTCAGGTTGGTTCTCTAAAATTCTACTAGAAGAACCGTCGTCTTTTACGAACTCGACGACTTGTACGGTGTGAACCCCCGAGCCCGCACCAGTTGTGGCAGCGAGTGGTCCGCTTGGTAATAGACTTAAGTTGAATTGCGTCGGCGTTCTGTTTCTGACGTAGTAGCGTCTGCCTTTGACAAGACCTGTCGGCAGGTTACCCGTACTGTCTAAGGTCACAAGATCTAAGTTGGTCAAGAAGTTTACGATGGAGGCGACCGCAGGTGTACCTACGGAGATCGTTGGATTCAATGCCGTCGAAGCGATGTTGTAGTAGTTGTTTGAAACTTGCGTGAATAGGACTGTCGAATCTAAGATCTTGATTCGTCCACGCAGAAACATGTTGTGGTCGATGATGGCGTTGTTACCACCTGCGGCAACATACACACCGAACTTCTGCGGGTTAGACAAGTTGAAGATACAATCTTCCACACGGCAATTTGCGGCTCGAATCTCGACACCTTTTTCAAGTTCGTTTTCAAATCGGCATCTACGGACGACGCTGTTAGCACCTTCCAAGATGACACCGATTTGATCTACTGAAGTAGTAGGACCGGGTTTGAAAACACAGTCTTCAATAAGAGTGTTGGCTCTTTGCGAGAGGATGCCTGAGGTTCCGAGGTCATTAAGCTCGAAGGTAAATCCACGGATCGTAACAGGTCCGGTTCCAGGCAAGAGAGCTTGGACACCTGCGGTAAACGTTTGAAACGAAAGGACAACAGTACCCGGAACGAAGGCTTCAAAAAGGAGTGCGGAGTTTTGCACGTCCCATTTCAAAACTACGCCGCCTACGGTATATGTACCTGGAAGAACTTCAATGGCTTTAACCGAGTTGGCAGAGCCGATGTCGATGGCGACTAAAGCATCTTCGAAAGGACGGAAGTCAACACCGCTGAAGCTTGCAAGAGATCCCGGTGGTCCGATGGTTACATACGGATTCCTTGTCGTCGAAAGACGAGGGTCTTGGTTGGTGACGTAGCGGTTGGTCGTCGAAGGCACGCCGCTCGTTCCCGCCAGCGCTTCTTTTTCACCTACGGACGGCAAACGGTTTCTTTCAGCCGCCGTAATGATTTGTCCCGAACCTGAACTAAGGATTTGCTCTAAGATCGGTAAGTTAGAGTGCGTGTGCGTCTGCGTAAGAAGAGTCGTCTTCTCGGCAAGCGTCAAGTGTTGAAAATTAGGATCGCCGTTTTGATTCGTAAGCTCGGTGTGGTCAAGCGTACCTGTGTGGATAAAGATATCCCACCCGGTACCGTTCCAACGGTAAATGATGTTGTCGGCAATCACTGCTCTTAAGTCACCTGTAGTGTTTCCAGAAAGAGGCAGCGCCGAAAAGGTGGCGACGGTATCTTTGACATCACCTAAGTCAGCAAGCGGGATGTAAGTCTGAAGATCTTCTTTGAGTACGACAGGGTTTGAAGCTGACGGAGCCGAAAGCGTGTTGTCGAAGGCTTCTTTTTCAGCAGGGGAAAGAACCTGACCCGCAATTTTTCCCAAAACAGAATCGTAATTCTCTCTTGCGATTACACCTAATGCGGTGTGTGCTCTCGTCGTCAGGATCTTATTGTCTAAGATCTCAACCACGTCCTCTGTTCGGATTTTTTCGTTAGCAGTCAAAGCTTAGCCTCGCCGTATGTAAGCCACTTGGATTTTGCGACCAAGCTCGGGTGCCCCACCAGTGAAAGTTATGTTACCGTCTGGAAAGCTGTCCAAGCCAAGATTCACCGTGAAATCAACGCCTTCTCTTTGCATTAAACCGTCTAATGCGAGCAGGATTGAATCTTGCGAGGTCGGCAAATCACCTGTAATCAAAGTGGGAATTAGGAATGTTGCGGTTACGCCGTCACCGACTCCAATTTGAAGCTGACGCCAGGTCTCAAAGCCGATGTTGCCGTTGTTGAAATGCCCCCACAAGCTTTGACCCACTGCCGGTGCTAAAGCCCCCGAGTAAGTGATCGACGTATTGCCTAAGTCAACTGTGTAGTCAACGTCTTGGAGGTTGAACAAGCCTTGAAGGAAGACGACAAGTGCGGAGCGATTTACAAACGGACTGTCGGGCACGCCGAAGTTCTGATTGAAATTGTCGATAACACCTGTAAGTTCTACGACATGTTCTTCTACGCAGGCATCTCCTGTGGGGAGGTACCAAATCCAAAGCTTTTGCGGTGGGACGAGCGCTGCCGACAGTACGATCCGACCATGACCTGAGAATGTCGAGTAAGCGAAAGTCGTCGGCGGTTGGAAGATACCGTCGATGAAGAGCATCATACTGTCTTTGCCCGCGCACGAATTGAACGTAAGGTCGTAAGTGACGTTTACGCCGTCGATTGCACCTACCGGCGCTTCCTGAATTGGCAAGTTGTCGATGAAGATATTGAGCAAGCCTTCTTGCTCGACATCAAATTCTATGTCGGTAAGCTGTGCGGAGAGACCTTGAGCGAAGGCTCCCTTAGGATAACTGCACGGTTGGTTTGCCACCATTGAGTCCATTGGATGATGATCTACGGGGAACACTTCCGAGATAAAGTATGGTTCCTGTAGAGCCACTGGTTTTGTATCAAACTTGACTGAGTTACCACTATAGATATCATACAGTCTGGTACTAACACCATCCAAAGCTATGACTGGCGCATCTCGATAGTAGGCAGGTTTGAAAGCTACCATCGGTAAGTCGTACTTAGGATCAACGCCGCCGATAAGGTCCGTCGTGTTAAGCGAAGTTCCCGACAGCAAGATTGGTTGATTGAAAGGTGTGCCCGCAGTCTTAGCTGTGATCGTCACCGTTCCAGGGACATACGCCGCAGTGTAAAGTTTATTGACGACAGCGCTGTTGTTTAAGGCATTTGTCAACGCTTGGCTATCGAAAGCTTGAGACACGCCGCTGCCGAAGTAGTTACCAAATCCCGGCGTTGTTTCCGAGATCGTTATCTCTACAGCAGTAGAACCATCCATGAGATTGTTCCGCAGTGCTCTATGGAAACCTGTACCACCATCGACAAGATCGACGATGACTCCACCTGGAGTAGCCGTCACCTCAATTGTGTTAGCGTCGATGATGTGGACGTAATACGTCGTTCCTTGGGTAAGAGGTGACGGTAAAGTGCCCGTCGTCCTGAACCCAAGCGACTGTGCCTCAAAGAAGCCGTGGTTCACTAAGGTAAGTGTATTCGGTAATACATCAACTTCAGCAGGTGAAAAAAGTAAATCAGGTCCGGCTACTTCTAAGAGTGGATGATCTTTGGAGCCGTCTGTCCCCGTAAAGGTAACGGTGAACCCCGTAAAGAAATCACCGCTAACTGACGCATCTTGCACGGTGGGGATTGCGTTTAGAGCTGCTGCCACTTGAGCTGCCGACGCCGAGGCGTCGATGTCGGCTGTGACGTAGCCACCGAAGGCAAGGTTGAACTTGCCTAAGTTAGGAACTGCCGAGAAGTCAATCTGTTGCACTTCGTCTTGAGTCGTAGTGGTATCACCGATAATGCTTGATACCGTAAGTGTACTACCTACCTCAGTTAAGGTCTGATTGTAGGCGGACCCACCAAGAGCTTTAGCTCGCACCGAAGTCAAGCCGTCACCTTCGTACACTGCTAAATATTTGAGGTTTAAGGTCGGCTCGGAGTTGATTTTGCTCACAAGCGACAAGGCGTCTGTGTCACGGTCTACGCCGACAGCGAACTCAAACGGAGTGTAGGTAGGATCAGATCCGTCGATTCCTACTACGAAGCTGAAACTCGTCGGGTTACCGCCGTCAGTCGTATTGAGGACATCCCCGACTTGGGTACAAGCAACTTGAACGGTTGCGACCTGCGGTGAAGAGGTAAAGTCAGACAAAGAGTCTAAAGCCGACGAAAGAGCTACAGCAACCTGCGTGGCGGCGTCGTTAGTATTGAGTGCAACTTCTACTGCGGTTCTACCGAAGACGGCAGGATCAACACCGACGCCGCCGACGTTGAACCAGACGTAATAAGAGGTCGTCGGGGAGTCAATTAGGAAAAAGGTACTGTTGAGCGATCCAGCGAAATCGCCGATCACATTGATGCTTGTAGTTTCTGCCACACCTGTTGTCGGTAGGGCAAGAAAGGGAGCACCTATGAGCGTGATACCTTCCTCAACAAATGTTACCGCATCGCCAACTAATATACGTGTCGTATTGGAAATACTTCCCCTAGCCGTATTCTTCGCCGTAAAGGTCTCGCCGCTTATCGTAAGCGTATTGCCGTCGTCAATCGTAGACGCATTAGTAACGAAGCCTGTAGCTAAGGCACCCGTGGTGTCAGCTTGACGTGCAAGAAAGCCTTGGTACCAAGAAGAGTCAGGAGGATTTCCACCAAGGTCGGCGATGGGGTAAACGAACCATAGCTTCTGACCAAACTCAGGTGTGAAGTTAAGTCTGACGTGGGTTGGTCCGTCGAGGACATACTGTTGATCCAAGCCCTGCGTTAAAAGTCTTCCGTCTAGCGTTGCGTACATTGCTTCGGGGATAGGGCAAGGTGAGTAAAGGGTGAAGGTATTTTTAAGTCCGTCTACGGGCTCAAGCGGACCTGCGTTTTCCCAATGCGTCCACTCTACGTCGTAGTGCGCCTCGACGAGCTGAGTTGATCCTGGTGGAGCAAATATCTCAACAAGGTTACCTGCTTGGCTAGGGAAGATGATGTAGTCTAGGCGGTAGTTTCCGTCTGGTATTTCATGCGAAAAAAGCACCTTAGCCGAAAACTGATTCAAGTTTGTAAAGGACACCAAAGGCAAGTCCACGGAGCCGACACCTGTCGTATTCCACAACTGTAGAATCAAGACGACTTGATCGAGGTAGGGACCTGCCGTAAAGGCTAAAAGGATGTCACTGATACTCGACGTTAGGGTTATTGTCCCCCGCTCAAGAGCTACGCTGTCTTCTTCGATTGCCCACCAATGGAGCTTGGCGTTGGGACTAACGACTGCTTCGGAGAACTCCACGACGGCGGTCGTAAGGGTATGGTTTCTTACAATGCTGTGAAGTTGGCTTACCGATGTCGGCGTGCCCGCAGGGTCTTCTGCGTATTGAACGATCAACTGATAGTCTACATTTAAAAGCGGCGTTGGGAACGTGATGATGTGAGCTGTCGAACCAATGACAAGTGTTTCGGTGCCATACTGATTGTCACCTGCATAGTTCGGCGCAAGCAAAGCTGGCGACGTGTAGTGAAGGCGACCCTCTTCGTCTGACGCAGGAGCTGACGGCGGGTGCGAGATCACAAAGCTTAACGACGTAAGTGTTTGGTTAGTCGCCGTCACCAGATACTGTGCATCGCCGGAACCAACTATTTCTATAGACGAAAAGCTAGGTCCGAGAAACGGTCTAGGATCACCTACGCCTGCGTCGATAAGGATTGGACTCATCGAGTTAGGCAACTGATAGACGCCTGAACGGAAGTCCGAACCTACCGAAATACGGTAGTCAAGGTTCAACCGTAGAAGAAGACCATCTATCAGGATTTTTACGGCACGAGCCGAGTTAGGGTCAAAGGCTAAGTCGAAATACCTATTGTTGCCGTCTACCACACCGAAGAGCGGACTGTCGTAGTGCCATTCGTGGGCACCATAAGAGTGGTCCCACTGCTGATCCATTCTTCCCGTAAGAGTCCAGTCTTGGAAGTTTGTGACGCCAAGTAGATCGGTGTCGGGTGTTTCAAGTCCGGGAGCGGGCAGCACGGAGTCCATAAAGTAAGAGGCTTGGCAGAAGCCTATGAACATCTCACCTTCCGATGAAATGTCGAGACGGAAAAGCCTGTTGAAGCAATCGTCGCCAGCACCACCTTCAAGCACCGTGTTAGCGAAGTCGCTCTCAAAGTCGAAGTTGTGGCGGTGAATGCGGTCTCCAACCTTGACGTAGATCTCGCCTTCTGTGATCTGTTGGATGGAGTAAAGCTGTGGCAGGTTGTTGAGAAAGATGGAGAAGGCTTTCCACCGCTCCACTTCTCGGTTAGGTAGCCACATGTGAGCTTCAAAACCTGAGAAGTGCTCTTCAGGTCTGTAAAGCGGCGTCTCTGGAATCCCAATGTTCTTCATGGGGTTGAAGACCGGATGTGACGCACCGAAGGCGGTAAGGATTTCGATGACCGCAGGCGTCGTACCGGGTCTAAATAATAAGTTTTTAACCAGAAGCTTGTTGGAAAGTGTCCCTAAGATCTCTAAGTCGGTCGGGATGAACTTGTTCACGTCGGCAATAAGAGGAGCAGCGAGCACGTAGCCGATGGACGACGTGATGTTGGCTTCGACTCTATCTAGTGGAATGATTGAATGCTCGTTGATCTCCCGAGCGTGGGCTCGAAAGAGCAATGCATAGTGCGTGACTGATACCGAAAACCGAGTTCTGAAACCCGTATTGTCGATAATAAAGATCGTGTTGACGCCTTTTAAAAGCGGGATCGTTATGGGAAATGAGGTCGAAGTCGGAACGAACCCGATCTGCTGAACAGGAGGAGTTCCGTTCTCTGCCGTTACGTAGAGAATGTGCGGGATATTGGGTTTAACGTTTTTAATAAGTAAAGACAACGGCGTAAGCGTCGTGTTCGACGGTAAGACGAGACCTTGATTTAGGTTGTCTTGCCCTTTAGGGAGCTGGTCGAGGAGACGTTTGTAGACAACGAGGTCTTCGCCAATGTTGTATTCGATATCAAAAGACGCCATCTAGTTCTCTTATGCACGGACTGTGAGCGTGGAAATTGTCGTGTCGTATTTAGGTATCTCATTCTTAAGAGGTCTAATGACCTCTACTTGCTCAATAGAAGAGTACCTTCTTCTGAACTCAAAAACACGCACTGAATCAAGGTCTGGTATTTGAGTTCTCAAATTTTCCACAAGAAGATCCGCACGTAACTCTTCAGGAACTTCGAACGGCTCAATGTAGTCCGCTACGATAGTAGCTAAGAGGTTTTGAGTGTCTGTAGAGTTGAAATTTGGACTGTTTTTGACTCTCAGCTCTACACCCACTACAATCGGTAAATCCACAAATGCCCGCACGAGGACATCTGTTTGAAAAAGAGCTAAGTCGTTGTTGACGAAGAGGACCTGCACACGATCAAGCAAAGTGTTCTTGGTCCCAACTATGTCTACGATGTCGTTAGGATTAAGCGGCGACAAGAACTCGATCTTGTTTTTAGCTCTTGTGGAGTCTCTGTACTCAGGCGTTGTGTCGGGAAGAAACGCCCAATCATCTTCGTCTAAAGATGTTCCGTTGATGCTAACGCCGGAAACGTTGGTGACCGAAGTCTCTTTGAGCGTGATTAAAGTTTCACCACCGAAGGCGAAGTAGTCTTCGTTGAAGACTTGGATGTCATAACCATTTAGGCAAAGGTCAAGAGCCGGACCTGACGTTGGACGGCGAAACTCAAGACGGTCAGTTGGACGAATCACCTTCAAGTCTAAGATGCCGGTTGGGATAAAGCGTTTTGCCATCCCAGCGATTCCTTCAATCGACCCCAAGTTGATACCTTTGAACTGCGTGATGACTCTATTCACTAAGTCAAAACTCGACTCGGGTTCAGAACCACCCGACATACGGGTATTCTGTTGAATGCCGTCGAAAGCAAGTTGAGCCGTTAAGATCTTACCAACTCTTAGCGGGGGAACGTTGTAGAGCGTACCCGGACCTACAGCTTGTACAGGTACGGTGATCTCGTAGCGGTTCGACGTTGGGTTATAGTAGGTGTCGCTGAAGTCTCCTAGCATTGAGACGCTTTCGACAGCTCGGAAGATAAGCGTAGCGTCAGCCGTAGAGACAAGTGCCCCAACGGGGACAGTCAACGTGGAACCCGCAGTCGGCGGCGAAGCACGGAAAAAGGTGACTGTCCCCCTCGCTCGTTCGCCGAGAGAAATGCTAACGCCGAAGTTGTTGGCGAAGTCTCGCGCTTCCGTAGGTGAAGCAACGACGGGAAAGTCACCAGAGTAAAAACGCAAAAGCCTGTCTACTTGAGCTTCCACGAAAGCAAGCTCTTGCGGAACAGGACGTAAGAGATAATCATAGGTAGGTCCCACCTTGAAGTCGATGGAAGGATTGATCTCCGCAAGCGTATTACGCATACTTTCTTCGATTTCAGATGCCGAGCGACCCATCAATTACCCCTTAAAGAAATCCAGACCTTCAGGAAACACAGGTGGTACTACATGCTTTGTGCTTACTGGTTTGAAGGAAATCGACAATGCTTGACCAACTTCCGTTGCCGGGTCACCGACCTCCGCCGTGGAGAAGAAGATTCCAGCAGAATTTTCAAGATCTACTACGATCTCTAAGTTTGAGAACTCTGTGATCTTTTCCGTTTCGTCCATAAAGGAGTCAGACTCCTGCTTAAGAAGTAGGCGTTCATTTGCTTGGTTGACTCTAGAATAGAGGAGTGACCTAAAATATTGAGCTGAGCTGAATTTGATATCCGGCAAGTTAAGTTCAATACCCCAATTCCTTTGCTCGTCGTACTCAGTTGTGTAAAGAGAGAATAGTTCTTGCGATACTTTAGTGGGACCGCTGACGGCTTCACCACGCCCCGTTTCGTTATCAATGAAGAGGTCACCATCTGCTTTTCTAAGTGCTAACGACAAGAGACCTCCTCAGTAAGCGGTCAACGGCGAAAACCAGCTTCGAATTTGTTTTTCCCTGTCTTGCGAGACGCCGTTGGATTTGAGATCCGCAAGAACTAGGGCACCAAATTGCTTCCTGTGCTTTAACCGATTTACAATCCCTATAATCTCGCTCATCGGTCTTTGCATGTCCGCAAGTAGCAGACCTGCCTCAGTTACTTGCTCAAAGCCCGTCAGTTGATAGGTTGTTTTGAAGCGAGTGAAAAAGTTGATTAATGGTCGCAGTTCTTTCTCTGCCTGCTCGGCGTCGGCAACGTCGGCTTCAATGGCTTGACCAGCTAAAGCATCCCGGTCGCCGTCCCTAATGGTGAGGTCAAGGGCGAGGTTAAGCCAATTGATAGTCTCTTGGTTGCGCTGCCTGCCTTGGAGAATAAGGAAAGCTTCGAAATCGTCCGAGATGCGGACACTTTTTTGTGCTCCTGAATTGAAGTAAGACGGACGGTTCTCCGCTTTCTTTCTTTTTACATCGACGATTTCTCGTTGACCGCTATCTAATGTGACACCCACAGGTAGCCTCCTTACACGATATTACTAACGGTGTTTTGCTTCAAAATATCGGATGCACCAGTAAGACCGTCAGTAATTTTAGTCGGAGCTG
>Ga0163150_10006225_pt1 | contig 14761 bp, 13 predicted proteins | sample OliLakLV19P2IB_FD_148628 | JGI IMG/M metagenome (GOLD analysis project Ga0163150, IMG submission 148628) | Freshwater microbial mat bacterial communities from Lake Vanda, McMurdo Dry Valleys, Antarctica - Oligotrophic Lake LV.19.P2.IB | ecosystem: Environmental > Aquatic > Freshwater > Lake >...
AGTTGAAGGTTGCTTCCAGTCGTTTGCCGTCCGGTGTGCAGAGCCAGATCTTCACGGGCAGCTTTCCGTCGCAAATGTGCGGATGCTCTTTCGCCGGGAAACATTCGTGTAGCTTCACTTGCAGTTCGGGCGAATTCGGCTCGCCATCGTCGTCGCGGGTTTGCTCCGGATAAAGCAGTTTCAGATTTTTCTCGCCGGGCCAGGCAACGGCGAGGGGGGCAAACTCATTCAACCACTCCAGTTGATCGGGGGCGAGTTGGCCCATGAAACAATCTTTCAATGGCGCGGATTGCGCTTCCTTAACCAGGGTCAGATTTTCAAAAGCTTTCGTGAGCGTTTCAACCAGCCGGTTCTCGTCGAACGCCGGGAAATCGAGTTCAGGCGAGACGGCGGCCAGCAAATTGACGCGGGCGACGAACTGTTTCACGTCATGGTTGAGCAGTGGCAGTTCGAAATACTGTTTGCGATAGGCCTCGGCCAGGCAACGGCCTGAAGCAGCCGGTTCCACGTCACGCTGGTGCTCGTGATGAATCACGAGGTCGTGAAAGCGAATGAGCTTCACTGCGGCAACCCGTTTGTGCGTGCGGTCAAAAAGGTGTTCGACTCGGGTGGAGAGTTGCTCGGGAAACATTTCCTCGATCCACTCGCGCTTCACCGCGCTGGCCAGACCGAGCAGGGTTAAATTGTCCGCGCCGCGCCCGGGCACCTCGCGAATGGTCGCGGCGACAAACAATTTGGAATTCTGCACGACGCTTTCACGCATCAAAGTCCCGGTTCGTCCCTCGAGCAAATCGCAGTCGAGCGTGCCGGAATCGCGCCGCTGGCAGAGTTGGTCGATGAACCCGGCCAAAACGCAGTGGAGCAGGGCGGAGTCGTCCACTTTCTCCTCCGCCTGAAAAAGCTTTTGTTGTTCGGCGAGTCGCGCGATCTGGTCGAATGTCTGCTCCACCTGCCGGGCGGCCTGCGCGTTGATGCCGAAGCGGCGACAAGTCTCAATGCTGAAATGGTTTTTCTTCGCGAACTGGTAGGCGCGCATCAGCGTGAAGAAATCTGAATCCTGGCTCGCCTCGAAAAGTTCGCGTGCTTCGGAAATGTGTTTCTCGTCGCGGCGAACGCGTTGAAGCAAATCCCGTCCGCTCACGAGCGCGGCACAGAGCGCGGCCGCGCGCGCGCAACCTCGCTTCGAAGCTTCGATCAGCATCCGCGAATAACGCGGGTGCATCGGCAGCCGCAGCATCTGCCGGCCAATGGGTGTGAGGTCGGAATTTACGATGTCCGATTTACGATTTACGACGACTGCTGCGTCACCTTGATCTCGTAAATCGTCATTCGTAGATCGTAAATTTTTAAGTGCTCCCAACGTCTGCAACAACTTCTCTGCCCGCTCCACTGCCTGCAAATCCGGTTTGTCCAGCCAGTCGAATTGCGCGGCGCGTTTGATGCCGAGCGAATGCAGCAGCAAAACAACTTCCGCCAGATCGCTCCGCTGAATCTCCGGCGTGTTTCGCTCCGGACGATTGAGTTGTCCGCTCTCGGTCCAGAGACGATGGCAGGTTCCGGGAGCGGTTCGCCCGGCGCGCCCTTTGCGTTGGTCGGAGGAGGCTCGGCTGATTTCTTCGAGGAACAATGTGCCGATGCCGCGTTCGGAATCGTAGCGTGCGACCCGGGCCTGGCCGCTATCGACGACGTGACGAATCCCATCAATGGTCACTGAGGTTTCAGCCACGTTCGTTGCGACCACAATTTTGCGAAGCGGATGCGGCGAGAACGCGAGATCCTGTTCTTCGGCCTGAAGTTCGCCGTGCAGCGGGATGAAGACGACCCGCTCGCTCAATTTTGCGGCGCGCAGGCTATTGATCGTGGCATTGATTTCGCCCATGCCCGGCATGAAGACGAGCACGTCGCCCGGTTCGCCGGAGTTGACGATCCGCTCCACGGCGTCGGCGGCTTGCTCGGTGAAAGGGCGTTCGTCATGCGAATCAAGGTAGTTGACTTGCACGGGAAAACTTTGCCCTTCGGAAATAAGGATCGGGCAATCGTCCAGATACTTCGCCACCGGTTCGGCGTCGAGCGTCGCGGACATCACAACCATCTTCAAATCCGGCCGCTCGGTCTGCTGAATCTGTTTAACAAGCGCGAGGGAGACGTCGCTGAGCAGATTGCGTTCGTGGAATTCGTCGAATAACACCACGGCAACGTCGGCGAGTGAGCGGTCATCCTGCAACCAGCGCAGCAGAATACCCTCGGTTACAAAACAAATGCGCGTGCCCAGGCTGGTCTGGTCGTCGAAACGGATCTGATACCCGACTTCGGCGCCGAGTTTGCAGTTCCGTTCCCAGGCGACGCGTGCCGCCACCGTGCGAGCGGCGACCCGTCGCGGTTGCAGCACGACGATTTTCCGTTCACCGGCCAGGCCGCCGTCGAGCAGCATTTGCGGCACCTGGGTGGTCTTGCCGGAACCGGTTGGCGCGACGAGGACGAGGCGGTTGCCCGACTTCAATTCGCCGAGGATCGACGAGTGGATTTGCCAGATGGGGAGAGAAGTGTTTACCACGGAGGCACGGAGGCGCAGAGAGTTCTATTTCAATAAGAGGCCGATGAGCGCGGCGATGGACAGAATCGTCATCAAGCCGCCGGGCATGAACTTTTTTGATTTAGCGAAGCGCATGCCGAAGAACACAAGCAGGAAACCGATCAGGATTTCGGGGAGATAGCGAACGGTCAGAACGTTGAGCGCGCACAGGGCCAGCGGTATGGCAAAGGCGAGCGACATGATGAGCGACATCTTGCTCTTGGCTTTGAGAAAGCCCATGAGGCCGCCGAGCACGAGGAACGCGATGTAAATCCAAAGGACTGTGGTTGGGTTCATAATTTTATAACGAGCCGACAGTTAGCCACAAAATAAGGCAAAAGACACAAAAGAAAATTTGCCGACTCGGGATGCGAAGTGTGATTAAAATTGATTGAGACCAGAGCGCGGCTGCGTCGCAGACCGCCGCACCGGTGGCTCATGCGCCTGAGTGGGTGTCCTGCCTTAACTTCCGCGCACCTCCAGGCTCAAGATCTTGCCCGGCTCGCATTCCGCGACAACCTCAAATGGGCGGCAGCAAATCTCACAGTCGATCGTGAGTTGTTGTGAGTCGATGCTGGTGTCGATGACCAATTCAAAGGTCTGACCGCAGAAAGGGCATTGAATGGATTCGAAGACTTGCATCCCCCAACTCTAGCGTGTTTGGCGGCTTTGGGAAATGGGTTTGCGGGAAAAATTCTTGAACCGGTTCCGCCCAGGCGTTACCTGTTATTGGTTACATTTCATGATTTCACGAGCCGCTATTTTTTGTTTCCTGGCCTCACTGATGCCGCTCGGCGCGGCGGATTCGGTCGATTACACCAAGGAAATCAAGCCATTGCTTTCGGGCGCCTGCTACCAGTGCCATAGCGCCACGCAGCAGAAAGGTGGATTGCGCCTCGATACCGGTGCGAACGCGCTGAAAGGCGGCGAGAAAGGAGCCGTGATCATTCCCGGCAAGAGCGCGGAAAGTCTGCTGATCCAGGCGGTCTCGGGCACGGCGAAGGATCTTCCACGAATGCCGTACAAAAAGACTCCGCTCTCCGACGATAAGATCGCCCTGCTGAAACGCTGGATTGACCAGGGCGCAAAATCTCCCGCGGACGAAAAAGCGGAATCCGTTTTGCACTGGGCTTTTGTTCCGCCGCCGGCGGTGGTGCCGGTTCCCGCAGTGAAGCAAAAAAGTTGGGTGCGCAATTCCATCGACAATTTTATTCTCGCGAAACTGGAAAAAGAGAAGATCCAGCCCTCACGGGACGCGGATAAGATAACGCTGATTCGCCGGGTCAGCCTTGATCTGACTGGGCTCCCTCCAACCATCGCGGAGGTGGACGCCTTTGTGCGGGATAAACGCGCTGATGCCTATGAGCGGCTGGTCGATCACCTGGTGAACTCTCCGCACTACGGCGAGCGCTGGGGGCGGCATTGGTTGGACGCGGCGCGCTACGCCGATTCCAACGGTTACAGCATCGACGCCCCACGCCAGATTTGGAAATACCGCGATTGGGTGATCGATGCCCTGAACGCCGACATGCCGTTCGACGAATTTACGATCGACCAGATCGCCGGCGACATGTTGCCGAATGCGACCCGCGAGCAAAGAATCGCCACGGGGTTTCATCGCAACACACAGATCAACCAGGAGGGCGGCATCGACAAGGAACAATTTCGTGTCGAGTCGATCATCGATCGGGTCAACACGACCGCGACCGCCTGGCTTGGTTTGACGGTCGCCTGCGCCCAATGCCACGATCATAAATTTGATCCCATTTCGCAGAAGGAGTATTACCAGTTTTACGCGTTCTTGAATAACCAGAATGAACCGGACCTGCCCATCGCGAACCACGCGGAGTTGGAAGAGCAGGAGGAATTTCGCAACGCCATTGATGGAGCGGAAAGCGAGCTCGCGGAATTGGTCAATAGCCTGGCCGATGAACTGGTCTCTTGGCAAAAGGCCCTGACTCCGGAGCAGGTCGCCAAGCTCAAGCCCGAGATCACCACCGTCCTGGAAACGCCGATGGAGAAACGAACGCTGAAACAGAAGCTGGCGCTCATCGACGAAATTGGCAAACAGGACGACGATTACAAGAAACAGAAATCCAAGCTGGAAAAACTTGAGAAAACGAAACCCGCCGTCGTCACAACGATGGTGATGGAGGAACGCAAAGAACCGCGCACCTCGCATCTTTTCATCAAGGGTGATTTCACACGGCACGGGGACGTCGTGACTCCGGGGGTCCCGAAGATTCTGGTGCCGTTGCCTGACGGCGTGAAGAACCCAAATCGCCTCGACCTCGCCCGCTGGCTGGTCGATCCAAAAAACCAAATGACCGCGCGGGTGATGATGAACCGGATTTGGATGCATTATTTCGCAGCCGGAATTGTGGAAACGGAAAACGATTTTGGAACCCAAGGCTCATCTCCGACGCACCCGGAGTTGCTCGACTGGCTCGCGAACGAATTCGTCAAACAGAAGTGGAGCCAGAAGGCGATGCACCGGCTGATTGTGACCTCGGCCACCTACCGGCAGTCTTCCCGGGCGCGTCCGGAGTTGGCGCTGGTGGATCCCTATAACAAATGGCTGGCACGCCAGAACCGTTTTCGTCTCGACGCCGAGATCGTGCGCGACGTGGAGCTGAGCGCAAGCGGTTTGCTCAACCAGAAGGTTGGCGGACCCAGCGTCTTTCCTCCGATTCCCGACGGGGTGATGAACCTGGGCCAGTCAAAACGCGACTGGAAAACCAGCGTCGGTGAGGACCGGTATCGCCGCGGCATGTACACGTTCTTCTTCCGCGCCACACCGCCCCCGGGTCTGATGGTCTTCGATGTGCCCGAATCGACGAGCGCCTGCACCCGCCGCATGAGATCCAACACGCCGCTGCAATCGCTCACGTTGCTCAATGATGCGGGCTTTGTGGAGTTTGCCCAGGGACTCGCGCTCCGTTTGCTCAAGGAAGTTCCGTCCGGCGACGACCAGCGAATCCAACACGCGTTCCGGCTGTGTGTTTCGCGGTCCCCGCAGGCGGATGAATTACAGCGCGTCAAGGAACTTCTCGCCCAACAGCTCAAGACTTATGACTCCGCGCCGGACGAAGCCAGGCTGTTGCTGGCAAAGAATATTCCGGAGGGTGCCGACGTGAAACAACTGGCGGCATGGACGACGGTTTCCCGCGTGCTGCTCAACCTGGATGAAACGATCACGAGAGAATAATCAGATTTTGAAAGGCGAATGACTAAAAAGATAAAAATGACGGAATTCGGACGGACGAGCCCGATCTTCGCCGTTTGCCGTAGCGCAGATTTGCAACCTGCTGTATCGCGGGTTTGCAACCCGCCTGGCGTCACCCACTCCCGTGCCGATTACAAATCGGCGATACAGCAGGGAACAAACCTGCGCTACAGTTGATCGCTTGGAATCTGAGTATGTCACATTTTTTTAACAACCCGAGTCCCGGCGAAGACATTCGCGACGTCACCCGGCGACAGTTCTTCGGCAAATGCGCCATGGGACTCGGCTCGATCGCGCTCGCCTCGCTCCTCAGTGAGCAAAAACTCTTTGGCGGCGACGCGATCAAGCTGGTCAACCCGCTCGATCCGAAGTTCGGGCATTTTCCGGCGAAAGCGAAAAACATCATCTATCTGTTCATGGCCGGCGGCCCGAGCCAGTTGGAGTTGTTCGATTACAAACCGAAACTCGTCGAACTGAACGGCCAGCCGATTCCCGATTCCTATTTGAAAGGGAAAAGGTTCGCCTTCATGGATTCGTTTGCCAAGAACCCGCCGAAGCTTCTTGGCACGCGCAGGAAGTTTTCGCGGCACGGGCAGAGCGGCGCGTGGGTCTCGGAATTATTTCCGCACACCGCGACGATCGTCGATGACATCTCGCTGGTTCATTCCTGCGCGACGGATGTCTTCAATCATGCGCCGGCCAAACTTTTCATGAACACCGGTTCCTCCCAGTTCGGCCGGCCCAGCATGGGTTCGTGGGTGACTTATGGAATCGGCAGCGAATCGAAAGACCTTCCCGGCTTCGTCGTCCTTCAATCGGGCCCGCGCGGTCCGCGGGGCGGGGCTGTAAACTGGGCGAGCGGATTTTTGCCGACGACCTACCAGGGTGTTCCATTGCGTGGACAGGGCGAACCGATATTGAACCTGACCAGTCCCCAGGGAGTGAGCGCGAATCGCCAGCGGCAAACCATCGACGCCATTCGCGACCTGAACCTGAAACGTCTTGTAGAAACGGGTGACGAGGAGATTCGCACGCGCATTTCCGCCTACGAAATGGCTTATCGCATGCAGAGCAGCGCGCCGGAATTGATCGATCTCTCGAGCGAGACCCAGGCGACCAAGGACCTCTACGGCATCAAGGAAGGCGAGCCGTCTTTCGCCCGGAACTGTTTGCTCGCGCGCCGTCTGGTGGAACGCGGTTCCCGTTTCGTTCAGTTGTATCACACCAACTGGGACAGCCATGGTGGTCCCGGTGAGGATCTGGAAAAGTCATTCGAGAAAATCACGCGCGAAGTGGATCAGCCGTCCGCCGCCCTGATCAAGGATTTGAAACAGCGCGGCATGCTCGAAGACACACTGGTCATTTGGGGTGGTGAATTTGGTCGCACGCCGATGGGCGAGAACCGCGACTCCATCGGGCGAAATCATCACATTGATGCGTTCACCATGTGGTTCGCCGGGGCGGGCGTCAAAGCGGGACTGGTGCTCGGCCAGACCGACGAATTCGGTTTCAGCCCGGTGGAAGATCGCTGCCACGTTCATGACATTCACGCGACCATTTTGCATCTGCTCGGCCTTGAGCACACGAAGTTGACCTTCCGGTTTCAGGGACGTGATTTCCGCCTCACCGATGTCTACGGCGAAATCATCCACAAACTGCTGGCCTGATTTTCAGCGCAGGAATTCCTTGTAGAATGTAATAGCGGAGATGGTGAAGCCAATCGCAGTGATCAGGCAGCGGACATATTTTTGCGGAATCCGCTGGGAATAATGCGACCCGAGATAATAGCCCGCCAGCGCGCCGAGGACCATGATTCCCGTCTTTGGCCAATGAATTAAACCTGCCCCGATAAACCAGATCGCTGCCACCAGATTGATCAGGGAGCCGAGCACCGTTTTCAGCGCGTTCATTTCGTGAATGTTGCTCAGTCCGATAAACCCCAGCGATGCGAGCATCAGAATTCCGATTCCGGCTCCGAAGTATCCGCCGTAGATCGCCACCGCAAACTGGAAGGTCACCGCAATCCAGATTCGATGCGGCTTGTGTCCGGCGGTTGAATCGTCAAAGCCGAGGTGACGTCGGAGGATTCCCTGGATCAGGAACAGAACCGTGGCAAAAAGAATCAGGAAAGGGACGAGTTTGGAAAATGTTCGATCGCTCGTCTGGGTGAGCAAAACGCTGCCGATCAACCCGCCGACGATGCTCACGGGCAGGAAGCGCCAGAGCCACGGTTTGACTGCGGCGAGGTGACGGCGATACCCGAACACGCTGCCACCCGTCCCCAATACCAATGCCAGGGTGCTGGACGCGTTGGCGACAATGGGCGATGTGCCAAAGAAAAGCAGCGTCGGGAAGGTGATCAACGTTCCGCCTCCAGCCACGGCGTTAATTACCCCGGCGGCTGCGGCAGAGGCTGCTAAACAAATCATTTCGACGCCCGACATTGGGAACCAAAGGTAACGGCCGGGCTTCGGCAAACAAGCTGGAAGCAGTTTCCGGCAGGCAACTCTTTCCGCCCGCTGCAAATTGCAAAGTCCGGGCAGATGCTGATTGATAAATGTCCGCTTGCCGATTACGTTTTGCCACAATGTTGGAGGATCGATCCTATATGCGCGAATCGCCCTCAGGCCGCCGATGGTCTGCCGCGATCACGTTATTGGTGGTTAATTTGGCGGTCTTCATTATCTTCGAGCTTCATCGCGCCTCCCAAGGGGTGCCCATCGGATATTATATTTCCCGGAGCCCCTTTACACTGAGTTTGGATGGTTTGAAGCACGGCTACATCTGGCAATTGTTTACCTTCCAGTTCATGCACGCCGGGGTCATGCACCTGTTGCTGAATTCCATCGCGATCTTTTTTTTCGGACGGGCGCTGGAAGACGCTCTGGGCAAAGTGCGGTTTCTGAAGCTTTATTTTGCATGCGGCGTTTTCGGGGGCTTGCTGCAAATGGCGGGCGCTTTGTTTTTCCCGACTCACCTGGGCGGTTCCGTGGTCGGCGCATCCGCCGGTGGAATGGGATTGATCGCCGCCTTTGCGACGATGTTCCCTGAACAACGACTGACCCTTCTCTTGTTTTTCGTCATCCCCATTTCGTTGCAGGCGAAAGTGCTTCTCTGGATTTCCGCCGGCCTTGCCATCTTCGGAATGCTGGTGCCGAGCGATAACGTGGCTCATGCCGCCCACCTGGGCGGAATGCTGGCTGGAGTCGCTTACATCCGGTGGTTTGTGCATACGCAAATCTCGTTCACGGGTTGGCATCCTTTTCGGCGCACCCCTTCCATCCGCCAGTTGGTGAAGACAAATTCGGCAAAACCTTCAACCTGGCGACGGGCCAGGAATACTCCCCCGCCAATTGATGAACTTCCCTCGGCGCAATTTATCAGCCAGGAGGTTGACCCGATTCTCGACAAAATTTCCGCGCACGGCATCCATAGCCTGACAGAACGCGAGAGGCAAATCCTCGACGCCGCCCGCAAGAAAATGGGGCGGAAATAGTCGAGATACGAGAGTCTGGACGGGGCGTTCAATGGTTCTCGTGCACTCGACTCTCGACTCTCGACCCTCGACATTTTAGTTTCGCCCCCATGATTCAACGCTATTCGCGTCCGGAGATGCGGCAAATCTGGACCGACGAAAATAAACTCAAGATCTGGCTGCAGATCGAACTGCTCGCCACCGAAGCGCTCGTCGCCGAAGGCATCGTTCCGAAAAAAGATTTCGCCAGCATGAAAGCCGGCGCGGACAAATGTTTTGCCGACACAAAAGCTCTGACTGAACGCGCCAAGGAATTGGAAAAAGTTTTGAACCATGACGTCATCGGTTTCACCACCGCCGTTGCCGAGCAAATCAATTCGCCTTCGAGCCGCTGGCTGCATTTTGGTCTGACGAGCAGCGATATTGTGGACACCGCGTTTGCGGTGCAGATGACACAATCCGTCGACATCCTCATCGACGACGTGAAGAAACTTCGCACCGTCATCGCGAAGAAAGCGAAGGAACATCAATTCACGCCGTGCATCGGACGCAGCCACGGCATTCACGCCGAACCGACGACGTTCGGTTTGAAAATGGCATTGATGCACGATGAATTCGGTCGCGCCCTTGAACGCTTGCAACGCGCCCGCGCGGTCGCCGCTGTGGGAAAACTTTCCGGCGCCGTCGGCACCAGCGCGCATCTGTCGCCGAAGATCGAGGCGCAGGTTTGCAAAAAACTCGGTCTGTGTCCCGCGCCGATTGCCACGCAAGTCGTGCAACGCGACATCCACGCCGAGTTCATGGCACAACTGGCACTCGTCGGCGCGAGCATCGAACGCTGGGCGACCGAATTTCGCCACTTCCAGCGCACCGAGGTTTTGGAAGCGGAGGAATTTTTCGCCAAAGGCCAAAAAGGTTCCAGCGCCATGCCGCACAAGCGCAACCCCATCACCGGCGAACGTCTCACCGGCCTCGCGCGGGTGTTGCGCGGCAACGCCCTCGCCGCGATGGAAAACGTCGCGCTCTGGCACGAACGCGACATCAGCCACAGCTCCGTCGAGAGAATCATTTTTCCGGATTCCTGCACGTTGCTCGATTACATGCTGACCTTGCTCGCGAAACTGACCGAAGGCTTGATCGTTTATCCCGAGAACATGAAGCGCAATCTCGGCCTCTCGCTCGGCATGTGGAATTCGCAGACCGTTTTGCTCGCGCTGATCAAGAAAGGCTTGAGCCGCGAAGCCGCCTACGACCTCGTCCAGCGCAACTCCATGCAAACCTGGCAGGCCAAGCACGCCGGCAATGCCGACGCCGATTTCCTGAAACAATTGTTAAGCGACGCCGACGTGAATAGACATTTTGCCAAAGGTGAACTGGAAAAACTCTGCTCGCTCGACTTTCATTTCAAAGGTGTGAAGACGCGGTTTAAAAAACTGGGGTTGTAACCGCTGACGTAAGGAGGCGGATTTTTCAAACACGAATGAAATCTCCACGTTGCATCGTCATTGCCGGACCGAACGGCGCAGGCAAAACAACCTTCGTCCGCGAGTTCTTGCCGAAATATGCTGACATGATTCACTTCGTGAACGCCGATTTGATTGCGGTTGGCATTTCACCTTTGCGTCCTGAACTAGCCACGATTGCCGCAGGAAGGTTATTTCTTGGTGAATTGGATCGACTTGCTAAAGCGCGCACGGATTTCGCTTTCGAGACGACTTTGAGCGGATTGGTTTATCTTGCCCTCTTGGAACGTTGGAAAGCTGCCGGTTACTGGATTGAGAGTATTTTTCTGCGTTTGCCTTCAACTCAACTCGCGTTGAGACGGGTCGCTGCGCCCGTCAAACAAGGAGGTCACAATGTCCCGCGTGCCGATGTCTTGCGTCGGTACGAACGCGGTTGGAAAAACTTTGAGCAACATTACCGTTCGCTTGCTGATGCGTGGACGGTGTATGACAATGTGGGTAACGAACCTATTCCATTGCAAACGGGACCATGAAAGCAACTGAACCCAAAAAAGAATCCAAGCAACTCGCCGCAGCCGTTGGGCGAGCGTTGCGCCGCTCTGCACAAACGGCCCGGAAAACCGCCCGCGCTCATGGCACGCCGATTTACGTCTGGCGCGATGGAAAAGTTGTCGCGGAAAAACCGTAATGCGTTGCGAAACTGGAAACAAACCTTCCTTCTTCGTTCCTATCCCAACTTGGAAAACAATTTTCGTGCAGCTCCCGCCTAATTAGGAATCGCCTTTTCGACATCTTGGATTCGACGTTGGGGAGCGACGCTTGTCCCACGTCCAGAGCGCGCGGTCCATTGTCCGAAGATCAAGCGAATGGTGAAGTGCCAGTTCCCTGACTCGGTCAGCGATTCGGGTATAAAGACGAATGTCTTCATATGACTTCGGCGCGGTTTCGCCTAGAGCTGCCATCACTCGATAGTCTAGGATGGGGAATCTATCAGGATGCATCCAGTGAAGAATCGCTGAAGCAGTGCGCAATGCGACTCCGTGCAACTCTCTCAACGCATTTATCGACGATTCATCGTCGGAGCCTTGAAAGGCGGCAGCGGTTGCCGCGCGGATTTCGGATTCGGTATTGAACTCATAGTTCCTTGTATTCCGAACCGACTTCCATCGCGCAACTTTAACGAAGAGATCCTTTGTCAAATGACCATGATTGCGAGCCTCCAGAAAGGCGTTCTCAAAGCCACGCTCCGCCTTGGCATCCCTTTCATAAATTTCTTTCCAGTAAGCGTCCGCAAGCGCCACGAGCTCGGCGCGATCATAAAGAAACGGAAGGGCTGCGCCGCTCAATTTTATCGGTGGATTATTCTTACTATCGATAGACGACATGCAGATTTTCTATTCTTCCAGCCTTCCCATGTCGAGCCGTTCGCGCAAACTTATCTCGCCCTCGCACCCACCGGATTGCTCCACGGGCCTTCGCCGTGCGCGTTGATGGCGCGGACCCGAATTTCTTTTGGAATTCGTCGCACGTAACGCGGCCATCAGATAATTGCCCTATTGACCCGAAGGCGACTTTGCAGAAACTCAGTTATGCATAATTTTCTTCACGTTGATTGGCAGTCCATATTCGTTCTGCGCGAGTCCTTGGTGGAAATTTTTATTCGCGGCACCCTGATGTTTTTAGGGATGTTCCTTTTGCTTCGCCTTTTTCGTCGGCAAGCCGGAGCGGTGGGGACAGCGGATCTTCTCGTCATCGTGGTGATCGCGGATGCGGCCCAAAACGGGATGGCGGGTGATTCCAAATCAATTACCGGAGCCATCTTGCTGATTATGACAATCGTGTTATGGGATTACCTTTTGGATTTGCTGGCAGACCGTTCCAAGTTCTTTAAGAAAATTATTGAACCCGCAGCTCTAGTTTTGATCGACGATGGCAAGTTGCTTCGGCCCAACATGCACAAGGAAATGATTTCCTACGACGAGTTGGTGAGTCAATTACGGCAACAAGGTGTTGAAAAAATTACCGACGTTAAAAAGTGCCGGTTGGAAAGCAATGGTCACTTCAGTGTGATAAAAAAAGATGAGCAACAGGCCGCCAAGGGCGGTAAAGGGAATTCAGGAAGCAGCGCCCATTGAGCATTTCAGAAGGTGGTCGGAAGCGTTTATTATTAGCGGCGTCGAAAAATATTTCTCAAATTCTCACCACCGATTCGTCCCAAGTTACCTCACCTCTTTCACTTACCGGATTACTCCAAGGGGCCTTCGCCGTGGGCGCTGACGGCCGGGGACGCGGAACCAGTATTTCACGTCCGGAGCGAGTTTCTCCACCAGTCAATTGCATCGCACGCTGAGGCTGTCATGCTGGCGCTTGAGCACAGTGCCTGCCCAATCTTACGCCTTGGCCGGTTCCGCCTTCCGCAGATATTGCGCGGCAAAGAGGCCGGTGAAAAAGAGGACGCCTGCGCAGATCAAATAGGGCAGGGCGGGATGTGTATCAAACAAGCTCGCTGCGAAAATCGGGCCGATGATGCGTGCGATGGCGCCAATGCCCTGGGCCACGCCCATGGTGGTTCCTTGTTCGTGCGCGAGGGTGAGATTGGAAATCATTCCAAACACCGGCGGGCGGGTCAGGCTGGAACCAATCGCAAAAATTCCAAGGCCAACGAGCAGGAGCGACCAGGTTTGCAGGTATGGCATGGTGCCGATGCCGATCGCGGCCAGGATCAGGCTGACGGCGATCAGTTTGGGTTCGCCCATTTTTTTGACGAGCCTCCCGGTCAAACCGCCTTGCACCAGCGCACCGAGCACGCCGCAGTAGGCGATGAGCCACGCGATCGTCTCGGCGTTTTTGCCGTTGGTCAGGTCGAGGCTGAATACCTTGGCGACGAGGAGGCCGATCGTGGTTTCAAAACAGGTGAAGGCGAAGGTCGCCATAAAGAATATTCCGATGAGCAAACCGAGCGCGGGATGACTGAGCGTATGGATGAACTGCGCGACGCGCGGACGCTGAGTGACGTGCTCGGAACTGGGCTTCCAGCTTTCCGGCAGAATGGAAAACGCGAGGATAAAATTCAACGCGCACAAGCCGGCGGCCGTCCAGCCAGGGCCGGTCAGTCCAAAAAGCTTGATGCTCACCGCGGCGAGCACCGGTCCAAAATAAATCCGGAGCCCAAAGGCCATGCCGATGAGTCCCATTCTCGCAGACCGTTTCTCCGGAGGGGTGATGTCGGCGATGTAGGCTTGGGCCACGGTGATGTTCGCTCCGCAGATTCCGGCGAACACCCGTGAGGCAAGGATGAGCCACAGCGCCTTTTGATCGGTCATTCCCGAGCCGATGGCGAAGAGGACGTAGGATCCGACGGCGCAGGCGGTGCTGCCGAGCAGGACGGGGCGGCGGCCAATTCGATCCGAGAGCCGTCCCCAGATTGGCGCAAAGATGAACTGCATGAGCGAATAGGAGGCCATTATGGCGCCGATGACGAATCCCGAGGCGCCAAAGTTTTTGCTGAAGATCGGGAGCAGTGGCAGGATCAAGCCGAAGCCGATCAGGTCAATGAAGACAGTAAGAAAAATTATCAGGATGGACGGTTTTTTCATTAAGTAACGAGCGGATGTTGTAAAGGTCGAAGGAATGCAGCGCCAGATAAATCAAGCCGAGGGAACGGGAATTCGACTTGGCTGCGCGCGGGGTTGATTCCAGATCTGCCGCGAAGAGTTCTAGCCTCCTATTTTTTATCCACCGCATTTCCGATGGCGTGGTCGAGCCGGGTTCTGGCGACGGAATAATCGCGGAGCGCTTGAATCCGGGTGGTTCGCGCTTCGGTCAACGCGGTTTGCGCGCCGAGCACATCGAGTTGGGTTCCAGTGCCGGCGTCAACTCGAGCCCGGGCCAGTCGCAGCGCTTCGTCGGCTTGTTCTTGAACTTTCTTTTGCGACTCCAGAAGTTCCTTCGCTTCTATGAAACTCGAATAGGCCGTGCGCACTTCCAGTTCGATCCGGCGCGCGCCTTCGTTAACCGCGATCTCC
>Ga0163150_10006227_pt1 | contig 14754 bp, 11 predicted proteins | sample OliLakLV19P2IB_FD_148628 | JGI IMG/M metagenome (GOLD analysis project Ga0163150, IMG submission 148628) | Freshwater microbial mat bacterial communities from Lake Vanda, McMurdo Dry Valleys, Antarctica - Oligotrophic Lake LV.19.P2.IB | ecosystem: Environmental > Aquatic > Freshwater > Lake >...
TTCCGGGACTATGACGACCTGATGAACCTCGCCACCGCCGGGTGGAACGCGGTCAGCCAGGAGCGATTGAAATCGATCTGCGCAACGGCGTGGATTGACGCGGAAAGGAATTAATCGGGAAGCGTATGATCGAGTTGTTGCGTCAGGGCAATCGCATGGACCGCGGGTGGCACTGACAAGGACGGCTCGGAGGCCTTGTGAGTGTGATTCGTTGCATCACCGACACTGACAAGCTCCGCAGACTCCGCTTGTCAGTGCAGGGCGGCACGCCGCACTGCCACCCATCTACGTGCGATTGACCCGTGCGTTCTGGCTTTCCAGAGCATCATCTCGTTTCCAGGGCAATTGCATGTACAGTCCTACGCGGTGCCACGGGTCGGCTTTGCGACCCGTGTTCCGTGTGGCGCACGGGTCGCAAAGCCGACCCGTGGCACCGTCAAGTGGGTACATGCGATTGCCCTGATCTCGTTTCCTCATCGCCGGTGTTCCGCCCGATGGTCAGGCTATACTTGGTTTCGCCGCCCGCGCGGGGTTGAATCACTTCCCGTGCCGTGGCTGTTGCGTCGTGCTGCCTTGGCGATTGCTGATCCGCAAACGAAGGAGTCTGCATGTCCGAGACCCATACCGGCAACCCCCACGCGGCCCCGATCACCGACCTCGTCGGCGCCGTCCGCGAAACCGCTCAAGCGCTCCAGGCCGAGGTGGGAAAGGTGATCGTCGGGCAGTCGGGGGTGATCGAGCAGCTCATGATGTGCCTTTTGTGCCGGGGGCACGCGGTGCTCGTCGGCGTGCCGGGGTTGGCGAAGACGCTGCTCATCTCGACGATCGCCCGCACGATCAGCCTGTCGTTCAACCGCATCCAGTTCACGCCCGACCTGATGCCATCCGACATCACCGGCACCGAGGTGATCGAAGAGGACCGTGCCACCGGCAAGCGCGAGCTGCGGTTCGTGAAGGGGCCGGTGTTTGCGAACGTGATTCTCGCCGACGAAATCAACCGCACGCCGCCCAAGACGCAGGCCGCGCTCCTCGAGGCGATGCAGGAGCACCACGTCACCATCTCCGGCGTGCGCCACGCCCTGCCGCAGCCGTTCTTCGTGCTCGCCACGCAGAACCCCATCGAGCAGGAAGGCACGTACCCCCTGCCCGAGGCGCAGCTCGACCGCTTCCTCTTCATGGTGCATGTCGGCTACCCGAGCGAGTCGGAAGAGTTCGACATCGTCAAGCGCACGACCAGCCGGCAGCACGCGGACCTTAAGCACGTGCTGGATGCCCACCGCGTCGCCGAGATTCAGGAGTTGGTGCGGGACGTGCCGGTGGCGGACCATGTCGTGAAGTACGCCCTGCGTCTGGTGCGTGCGACCCGCCGGCCGGAGCGCGGGCTGGACGACCAGCGGCCGGACTTCATGAAAAAGTATCTGGCGTGGGGCGCCGGGCCGCGCGCCAGTCAGGCGCTGATTCTCGCGGGCAAGGCCCGGGCCGTGCTGCAAGGCCGGACGCATGTGACGACGGAAGATGTGCGGGCCGTGATCCACCCCGTGCTGCGGCACCGGCTGATCCCCAACTTCAACGCGGAGGCCGATGGCATCAGAAGCGACGACCTGGTCGACAAACTGCTGAACATCATCCCGCCGGACGGCGCGGGGATTTCGAGAGAGATGGAGACGGTGGTGCGGTGAGTCTGTCGCAGAATAAGCCATGATTCGAGGGCATTGTCCAAACTGTCTGCGGGACCTCTCCGATGAGGCTTTCGAACGCAAAAAGAAACTGTGCCCATCCTGCCTGTGTTGGTTACGACAACGAACGAATGCGGGCATTTTGATTCTCGGTACGTTGCCTCTATTCGCAAGCATGGTCTTCTGCGCGTTGTGGATCGGTTGGCTGAAGCTCGTTGGGATTTTGCTGGTTTTCGCAGCGAGTCTATTTGTATTTGTATTGAAGCCGTATTTGTACAAATACGAAGTTTTAAGTCCTCATCCACATTGCGTCGTATGTGGGTATGACCTCAATGGCTCGAACTCCGACATCTGTCCCGAATGCGGTCAATTGATCAACAAAGACCGAGTAGTGTCCGCAAACTGAACGACATGCCCGCCACCGACACCCCCAACTACCTCGACCCCCGCACGCTCGCCTCTGTCGCGTCGCTGGAGCTGCGCGCCCGCCTCATCGTCGAGGGCATGATGACCGGCATGCACCGCTCGCCGCACTTCGGCTACTCCGTCGAGTTCGCGCAGCACCGTCAATACTCCCCCGGCGACGACATCCGCCACCTCGACTGGAAAGTGTTCGGCCGCAGCGACAAGCTCTACCTCAAGCAGTACCAGAAGGAAACCAACCTCGACCTCGTGCTCATGGTCGACGTCTCCGGCTCGATGGCTTTTGGAAGTGATGCAGCCCAAAGCCCACCCACTCCCGTGGGTGGGTCCCCCGGACGCATGCGAAAATTCGACTTCGCCGCCACGCTCGCCGCCACGCTCGCCTACCTCGCGATCAAGCAGCAGGACCGCGTCGGCGTGATCCTCTTCGCTGACGAGATCCGGGCCACCAGCCGCAGCGGCAGCGCCCGCGGGCACTGGCGGTCCATCATCGACACGCTGTCGAGCGCCAAGGTCGACCCGATCGAAAACGATGTCTCCCTCGCCAACGCCGATCCCAAGCTCATTGAAGCGAAGGCGACGAGTCTGGAGCGACTCTTCGAGCAGGTCTCGGCCCGCATCCATTCGCGCGGGCTGCTTGTGCTCATCAGCGATCTTTTCGACGAGGCCGCCGCGCTGGAGCGCGGGCTGGCCCGCGCCCACTTCCGCCGGCACGACCTCTTTGTTTTGCAAGTGCTCGACCACGCCGAGCTGACGTTCCCCTTCCGCTCGCCGAGCGAGTTCATGGGCCTCGAGGGCGAGGGCCGGCTGCCGCTCGACCCGCAGGCGCTCAAGACCGCGTACCTCGAAGCGATCAACTCCCATCTGGACCAGATGAAAGAAATCACCCGGCGGTTTGGGTTTGATTATCAACTCGTCGATACGTCGGAAAACCTCGGCGCGACGCTGAGCCACTTTTTGGCGAAGCGGGCGGCGCTGGTGGAGAAGAGGAAATGACCATGGGTGAAGATGATCAAGATCTCGGCGAAGATCTGGATGACCAGTTGCTTGTCGTGGCGGCGACGACGGCGCAAGAATTGTTGCAAAAGCTCGGCGTGCTCGTGCCGTTCGGCGCGTTGATCACGGAGGCAGGAGAAATCGAGACGTTTTTTCCTGAGGACAACGAGATTGCTCCAACTTTGGGTGAACAGGTGGACTGGGCCATAGCGACGCTCCGACGTCAATTACCGAAGAAGCCATTCGCGACGGCCGTTGTAAGCGTGCTTGCTCTGGCGGGCTCCGAACGGCATTCCGCAATTGGGGTGCAATTGGAATCAGCTGAGAATGCCGTTTCCGTCGTATTCCCATATCGCAAGGGGTGGTTCGGCTGGAAATTTGGTGACGGCGAAGTAGCACCAGGTATCTTTGCGGACCCAGTATACAGGCAAAACGAAATGCAAGACAACGCATGACTGCCTCTATCGCCCAAACCGCCGGTCTCTTCACCCACGCGGGCTTCGCCATCGCCGGCGCCGCGGCGGTGTCGATCCCGATCATCATTCATCTGCTGACGAAGATGCGGCGGCGGCCGGTGCAGTGGGGGGCGATGAAGTTTCTTTTGGAGGCGTATCGCAAGCACCGCAAGCGGCTTCAGCTCGAGCAGCTCCTGCTCCTGCTTGTGCGCTGCCTCGTGCTGCTGATCCTTGGCTTCGCGCTGGCGGGGCCGCTGCTCGGCGGGTGTGCCCAGCAGTGGGGCATCGACGCGACGGGGCGGACCATCAGCCTGATCATCGATGACGGCCTTAGCGAGCAGGCGCTGACCGAAGGCGACACCGGCCCCGCGCGGTTCGAGCGGCAGAAGAAGCTCGCGCTCAAGCTGATTGACGGACTCGGCTCCGCGGACCAGGTCGCCATCTACCGCACCGCGCGACCGGCCGAAGCGGCGATCGATCCGCCCACGATCGACCGCGCCGGTGCTCGCCGGCTGGTCGAATCGATGAAGCCGCGGGCCGCTCGCTCCGACCTGCCCGCCGCCATCAAGGACGCCCGCGCGACCATCAGCGAGAAGGGCATCGCCGCCGATCGCGCGTTCATCGTGCTGCTCAGCGATTTCTCGCACGGCTCGCTGGCGGTTGATCAGACCATCGCAACCGAAACCGTGCGACTCGATCAGCAGGCCCGGCTGCTTGTCACGCGGCCGATGCCGAGCGTGGCGAACGTGCAGATCAGCAGGTTCGCTCCGCGCCGCCACCTCGTGCTGACCGGCGGTTACGCCTCCGAAGGCCCGCCGCGCATCCCCGTGGAGATCGAGCTCCACCGGTTCGCCGAGAGCGCCAGCTCGCGCGTCACTACGGTGAAGCTCGCGCTGGTGATGGGCGACAGCGGCCGGGTGATCGCGACGTTCGACCCGGAGGAAGTGCGCTGGCCGGCGGACGAAACAAAAGTGTCGATCAAGCGCGACCTGATCCTGTCGGCCGAGACGCTCGATGCGCTCAACCTTGGCAGCGGCGAGACCGCATCGAGCCGGGCCTCGGCGGCGACCGTGGTGCTCAAGGCCTCGATCGAGCCCGATGCGCTCGACATGGACAACGAACGATTCGCCGTCGTCGAGCTGCGGCAGCGGCTGCGCATCGCGGTGGCCGGCGATGCAACGGGTACGGCGACGGCGGACAAGGACATCACCGCCAACCAGTGGATGTCGATCGCGCTGGCGCCGGGGCAGGACCTCGGCGCGCTTGAGGTGACGGAGTTGCCGGCATTCGACCTCGATGAGAAGAAGATTTCGGCCGCCGATGCGGTGGCGGTGCTGCGACCGGACCAGGTGAGCGATGCGGGCTGGCTCGCGCTGCGGCAACTCGTCGATCGCGGCGGCACGGTGTGGCTCTTCGCCCCGGCCATCGCGGCGCCGGCGAAGTGGGGCGATGCGGTGCGCACACGCCTCGGCGTCGACTGGCAGATCGGCATCGAAGCGGAGACGCTCGGCGGCGCGGCCGCGACCCCACCGGCAGCCGAGGGCATCGGCCTCGCCATCGACTTCGCGGTGCCCGAAACGATGCAGCGACTCTCGGCCGACTGGAAAGACCTGCTGCGCCCCGTTCACGTGAAGAAGCGGTTGCCGGTGAGCCTGCGCACCGGGCCGCGCGGCGTCTCCGCCACCGTCTGGACTGAAGACGGCAAGCCCAAGGTGCGCGTCGATGCTTCAAACGGGACGCCCGATGGCGAGGTCTGGATCGCGACGAACGACGGCAAGCCGCTGCTGGTTTCGGCCACGGTCGGCGATGGCACGGTGTTCCTGCTCGCGACCGCGCTCGACCTGTCGTGGACGAACCTGCCGGCCAAGCCGCTGTTCGTGCCGCTGCTGCATGAGACGCTCGCGAATGTGCAGGCGCGCTCGGCGGAGGCGGCCCGGCTGGCGAAAGTGGTCAGCGGCGATCAGCCGGTGATGAGCCGGGTGTGGGAGGATGTGACGCAGCTCGAGCGCATCGTGGCGATGGGGGGAAGCGAAGACGCAAGCGTGGATCCGCTCATGCTGCGGCGGACGGATGCGGGGTTTGTGCCGGTGGAGCCGCTGGATCGGCCGGGCGTTTATCGCGCCGCGCCGCAGGCGCAGGGCCGAGTGTTCGCCGTCAACGTGGACGCCGCCGCGGGCAATACGGCGGCGATCGAGCCGGCGCAGCTCGACGCCTGGCTCGCCGGCCTCGGCGAAACGAAATGGGTCGATGAAGACAACCCCGCCTCCGCGCTCGCGGCGTTCGAGTCGCGCACCAACATCGGCCTGCTGCTCTTGTGGGCGACGCTGCTGTTTGTGCTGCTGGAGGTGTTCCTCGCCCGCTGGTTCAGCCACGCGCATGCGGGCGGCGGGCATACGATGATGGGGATGGGGGCGTCGTTGTACAACAGGTTTGTCGGAAGAAAATAGTTCCGAGTTCCGAGTTCGGAGTTCCGAGTCGCAAGGCAATGCCGCGACTCCCGTGACTCTCAACTCGGAACTCGGAACTCGGAACCCGGAACTTTGACTTTATCTCTCGACATCCCGCCCACTCTCGCCGCTTCCTTTCTCGACTGGCTGCTCGGCCTGTCGCGGCTGTCGGCGGGCGATGACCGCGCCGAGCTTGGCTGGCGGTACCCGCTGCCGGGGTGGGTGTGGCTGTTGGTGATCGCGGGCGCGGTGCTGCTGGCGGGGTGGAGCTACAGCAAGCTTTTGGGCCCGCGCTGGGGGCGGATCGCGCTGGCGGGATTGCGGGCGGGGATCATCGTGTTCATCGTCGCGCTGCTGGCCGGGCCGATGCTGGTGGTGGAAGACTACCGGTTGGAGCCGGACTGGCTGCTGGTGCTGGTGGATCGCAGCGCATCGATGGCGATCCCTGATGTGATGCCCGACGGCGCTGCGCAGCCGGTGTCGCGCGACGATTCGCTGAGGGCGGCGCTGGCGAAGCACCCGGATTTGTTTGGGCCTGACAAGCTGGGGCGCGATCGGCGGGTGGTGTGGCTCGGGTTTGATGGGGCGACGCGGGAGATGGATGCGCCGAAGGATGCTTCGACGCTCTCGCCGCCGGTCGGTCAGGCGACGGCGCTGCGGACGGCGATCGAGCAGGCGATGCAGCGCGCCGTCGGCCGGCCGATCAGCGGCATCGTGCTGTTCACCGACGGCCGCAGCCCGCAGGCGACCGGGTCGGACGTCGTCGCGAAGCTGAAGCAGCAGCGCGTCGGCGTGTACCCGGTGCCGCTCGGCTCGCGCGAAACGCCGCTGAACTTTTCCATCGTCCGCATCGACGCGCCGGAGCGGGCCTACATCAACGACACGGTGCCGGTTGCGGTGACCATCGATCGGTACCCGAGCGATGCGGTGGTGGACCCGGCGCGAGTGACGGTACGGCTGATCGATGAGGCGACGGGCAAGACGCTCGACGAGCGCAAGGGGAGCGAGACGGATTTGAGCAAGGCGGTGCGGCTGATGACGGAGACGGCGGCGGCGGGCCGGCAGACGTGGCGCGTCGAGGTGGTGTACGAGCCGCCCGACGGGGCAACGGTGACGCAGCGCGAGCTGCTCACAGCCGACAACAGCGACACGGTCGGCATCGAGCTGGTCGACAAGCCCATCCGCGTGCTGTACGTCGAGGGCTACCCGCGCTGGGAATACCGCTACCTGAAAACGCTGCTGATCCGCGAGAAATCGATCGATTCGAGCATGATGCTGCTCAGCGCCGACCGGGCGTTCGCGCAGGAAGGCGACTCGCCGATCACGCGGTTGCCGATGACGCTGGAGGAGCTCAAGCCGTACGACGTGGTCCTGATCGGCGACGTACCCGCCAACTATTTCAGCGCGGAGCAGCTCAACGTGCTGCGCGACCATGTGTCGACCAACGGCGCGGGCGTGGTCTGGATCGGCGGCGAGTTCGCGACGCCGCGCAGCTACGACAACACGGTCCTCGAAGACCTGCTGCCGATGCGCGACCCCAATGCGGTGACGCGCGTCGATCCGTCGCTGGGGTCGATCGTGATGCGGCCGGAGCCGCTGGCGGCGGAGCTGAATGTGCTGCGACTGCGCGAAGACGCAACCCCCGGAAGCGTCAAGCCCGGGCGCGGGGATGTGCAATGGCCCGCGAATCTGCCGGCGTTTTTGTGGGCGCAGAACATCGGCAGGCTCAAGCCGACGGCCGAGGTGCTCGCGCTCTCCAACGAGCTCGACGGCACGCAGTTCCCGCTGATCACCCGCCTGCGCTACGGCGGCGGGCAGTCGGTCTACATCGGCACCGACGAGACCTGGCGCTGGCGCTTCGGGCGCGGCGAGCATTACTTCCAGCAGTTCTGGATCCAGATCATCCGCATGATCGGCCGCGAACGCTTGCAGCGCCGCGACGACCGCGTTTATCTCCAGGTTTCGCACCGCTCGGTGCAGCTCCAGCAGACGGTGCAGGTCACGCTGCACGTGCGCGACGCCCTGCTGGTGCAGCGGAACCTGCCGAAGATCTCCGTCGCGGTGTCGAAGGCGGACGATCCGACGAACCGCGTGCTGGATCGCATCGACCTCACGGCAACGGCGCAGACCGAGGCGACGCCGACGGGGCAGGCCGCGGCGCGCGAGTACAGCGCCCAGTGGCAGGCGAGCGTCGACGGCGACCTGGTGCTGCGGGTGATCCAGCCGGGGCTTGATGACCTGAACATCGCCGAGCCGATGACGGTGATCCATCCCGATGATGAACGCCGGCAGCCCGCGACCGATCACCCGCGGCTCGAAACGCTCGCGGCGGAGACGGGCGGCAAAATCGTGTCGCTGACCAACCTCGAAGAGCTCAACACGCTGATCCCCAAGCGGGCCCAGCGCACGGCGAACGATGACCGCGAGGCGCTGTGGGATTCACCCTCCGCGCTGGTGATGGTGTTGCTGCTGATCACGATCGAGTGGGTCGGGCGCAAGGCGATCCGGCTGGTGTGACGGGGGCGCGATGGGTGGCACTGACAAGGCCGCTTTGGGGCTTGTCAGTGTTGGGCGTTACAAGTCGAAGGACACTGACAAGCTCCGCGGACTGCGCTTGTCAGTGCCACCCATTTCGCTTCTGTCATCCTCAACCTCACTCCGCCGGCATCAGCTTCGCAAAATCATCCGCCGTGCCGCCGTCGAGGCAGCACTCGATGATCCACCGGCCCAGCGGCATGAGGTCCTTTTCGAGGAAGCCGGTGAGCTGCTCGCGGAAGAACTGGAAGAGGATCGCCGCGCCCTTGTCGTATGCCTCGGTGCCCACCTCCTGCTGAAGCTCGACGTGCAGGAAGAACGGCGGGATGTGGCTGCCTTCGATGACGATCTGCTTCGGCTGGAAACCCAGCAGCGGGCAGCGGGCGGGGGCGATCTGATCGGGGCGGAACTTCGCGCCGCCGCGGCGGGCGAGGTATTCGCGCACGATCCACTGCGGCATGAAGTCGACTTTCCATGCGCCGACGTGCTGGTTGGGGATGAGCACGAACGCGGTGCGGGTGGTGCGCTCGATCTGCTTGAGCATGAGGTTGGCCTGGTCGACGCGCCGGCCGGTGGCGAACGGCCAGTAGGAGCCGACGCCTTCGCTCTCGAGCCCGGTGCCGCCGATGATCGACGGGTTGCCGTGTCCGCGCGGCGCGACGAGGCGCCAGAGCCACGCGAGCGCCGGCGGCAGGATCTGGAGCAGACCGAGGATGCCGAAGGTCGGCTTATCCTTCGTGCAGGGCGGGGTGCGCACGCCGAAGCTGCGGATGTCGACGGAGACGGGCTCGTTGACGATGCCGGGCACGATGTTGCGCGGCACGATCACGCGCGGGTTCGGGCACGGCTTGCCCGGGGCGTCCATGATCGGCTCCCAGATTAGCGTCGTCGCGCCGGGGATCGCCTCGATGTTCAGGAACAGCAGCGGCTGCGGCGGCTTGATGGTCAGCCCTTCGAGGTGCGGGTCGATGCCGTATTCGGTGATGTGGTTGACACGAACGAACCAGGCGTCCTCGGCGTCCTTGAGCGTCAGCTTCTTGTTGTCGCGCTGGAGCTCGGGGAGGCACAGCGCCATGTCATCGGTCACCGGGCGCAGCTCGCAGGTGCGCGGCAGCGAGAGGTGACGATCATCGCCGCCGACAAGGTTCTTGCCCAAGAGCAGCCGGCCATCGTCCTGGCGGTGTACGTGCTCGAGCATCTCGCTCTTGCCGCCGCCGGAGGCGCCTTCGTGCATGATGGTCACGATGTTGTCGTACGGCGTGACCACCTGCACTGTCGAGCAGTGGGCGGTGACCCAGCCCTCCTGCTCGCCCTGGCTGATGAGCACGCCGTACACGCCCTTCTTGGCGCTGGGGCCCGGGTAGAGGTTGTAGCTGAAGAGCTCGTGCATCGCGGCCTTGCGGTTGTGGACGACGACCTGCTTGCCCTCGAAGTGCGTGTGGCGAAACGGCGGGGCGACGAAGATGACGGCGCGGGGCGTGAACTGGGCAGGTGTCTGATCAGGCGTGAGCATGCCCTGGAGCATGGCGAGCGCGAGAGCGAAGAAGCCGGCGTTGGCGGGGCCGATGACCAACGCGGGCAGGCCCGAGGTCTTGTCGCCGGCGATGAAGGGGAAGACGCACAGTTCCTGCTGCTTGAGCCAAGTGAACGTCTCCTCGCGCAGCGAATCGAAGTCGTACCCGAAGCGGTCGCTGAAGCGCTCCTTGTTGCTGGGGAGCTTGTCACCGATGACCATGCACTCGGCGTCGCGGCGGCGCATGTAAGGATCGAGGTAGTTGGCGGCGATGCCGTTTTTCACCCGGCAGGCGCGGGCCTCGACGACGCTGCCCTTGCCGGGCACGTCGTAGGCGACCTCCTGCCAGCCATCGGGGCCGGGGTCGCGCACCGACATCTCGATCAGGTCATCGAGGGTGGTGGCCAGCGTAAATTGCGGGCATTCCTGAAGAATCTGGCGGACTTCGGGCGTCACGTTGAAAGGCAAGACCTGCGTTGTGGTCGGCATTGGCCGGCCTCCTTCGTTGGCTAAGGCGTGTGCGCGCAAATCGCGCAGTGATACCTCTCGTTCCCTCATACTCTGCGCACCATCGGGGCAGAAAGTGTAGGGATTGTAGGTTTGTAGGCAAACGGCGGGCCGAAATGGAAGCAGGATGACGCATGGGCCTCCTACTCCCCTCCCTCCTAGGGAGGGGCAGGGGGAGGGTCGCGTCTGCGAATTGGGAAACGACGTACCCATGTGAGTAATTGGTTGGCGTGTGTCCGACCCTCCCCTAACCCCTCCCTACGAGGGAGGGGAATAAGAAAGAGCCATATCCTTTCGCCTTACTATGCTTTCCGCATGCCAGGAACCCCCATCGGCCGCGTCGTCGCCATCGCCCTGCGCCCCGCGCGGTCCGCTGACATGTGCGAGGTGAGCGAGGCCCGCGTTGCCGCCGACGGGTGCCTCGACGGCGATCACAGCAGGAGCGCCAAGCGCGGGGTGACGCTGCTCTCGGCGCCGCAGTGGGCGGAGGTGGTCGCGCAGCTCGGGTTCGACCTGCCTTGGCACAGCCGGCGGGCGAATGTGCTCATCGATGTGCCGGCGCTGGGCGGGTACGTGGGCAAGACGCTGCGCATCGGCGAGGTCGAGTTGCAGGTCAACGGCATCACGTACCCGTGCGCTCACATCGAGGAACTGCACCCGGGATTAGGACCGGCGCTGACGGGCGATCGCGGCGGGGTGTATGCGAAGATTTTGAATGACGGGATGGTGCGTGTGGGAGATGCGGTGGAGGCGGAGGTTGATTTATAAAGGAAGATTTGTAATTTTTAAGGTTTGATTTTCGGAGCGAAAGGCGCGCGGTCGCTGCTGTCCCGATATTGCAATTTACAAATGAGAAATCTTCCTTTGTAAATCGTCTTCACAGCTCGATACGCGGATCGACCCAGGCATACGCCACATCAACGATAAGGTTGAAGACGACGAGCATCGTCGAGTAGACGAGGACGAGGCCGAGGGTGAGGAAGCGGTCGTTGTTGAGGACGGAGTTGACGAAGTGGTTGCCGAGGCCGGGGAGGGCGAAGACGTGCTCGATGACGAAGGAGCCGGTCATGGTGGCGGCGGCGGCGGGGCCGAGGAAGGAGAGGACGGGGAGGAAGGCGACCTTGATGGCGTGCCGCATGAGGGCGGCCCGGGTGGAGAGGCCCTTGGCGCGGGCGGTACGGATGAAGTCGCTGGACATGACATCGGCGAGGCCCAGGCGGGTGAGGCGGGCGATGTAGGCGGCGGGCGCGGCGCCGAGCGCGATGGCGGGCAGCACCACGTGCATCGGCGTGCCCCAGCCGTTGGAGGGGAACCACAGCAGCAGGCCGGCGAAGACCGTCAACAGGATCGACGCCGTGACAAAGCTCGGCAGGCTCACGCCGATCAGCGCGACGATCAGGCTCGACATGTCCCAGATCGACCCAGGTTTCAGCGCACCGATGATCCCCGCGCTCAATCCCAGCACCAGCGCCACCACCAGCGCGAACACCCCGAGCCCCGCCGAGACCGGCAGGCCCTCGAGAATGATGTCGGTCACCTGCTTGCCGCGGTATTGAAGCGACGGGCCGAAGTCGAACTTGGTCACCACGTTCGTGACATACTTGCCGAGAAACGTGAGCGGGTTGTTGAAGCCGTAGCGCGCCTCCATGGCGGCGAGCACCTCGGGGGCCAGCGGCTTCTCCGGGTTGCGGTCGAACGGGTTGCCGGGCGTCAGCAGCAGCAGCGCGAACGTCACCACGAAGATCACCGCGAGGATGATCGGCAGTTGCAGCAGGCGTGAGAGGATCAGGCGGGCCATGCAATTTTCCGCGCGCTCAACTGCCAGGCGGCAGCCTTACTTCATCGACCTTGACGTAACTATCATCATCCACGCACATGGAGTGATATTCCCATTTATTCCGCTTGTTTTTGAACGTGTACTGAACCCAAGGAAAGCCAAAGTCGAACTCGTACACCACAAGCCGGGATTTCCTCGCGATCGCTCGCTGATACACCCTGAGAATACCGTCAGGTCCGCGCTCCTGCTTCATGGACAAGACGCTGTCCGGCACCTTCACCATGCGAAGCACATCGCCGATCTTGAACTGCTTCCACGGCTCCACCGTTGTCTCCAGCTTTCATGCACGTACGTTCGTCAACACGCTAGCGAACCGATATGCTAACCAGTTCACCCTTTAGTTGAAGAAAGGTCCCCATGGCGACCACGCAGGACATCCTCGACGCGGCGAAGAACCTCGGCAAGCTCATCTCGACGCACCCGGCGGCGAAGCGCATGGACGACCTGATGAAGCGGCTCCAGGGCGACCGCGAGGCCCAGCGCGTGCTCACCGATTTCAACCGGCACATGCAGATGGTCGGCCAGAAAGAACAGAGCGGCCGGCCGGTGGAGGTTGAGGACAAGCGCAAGCTCGATCAGTACCAGACCGCGGTGGCGCAGAACCTCACGCTCCGCGAGTTGCAGATGGCGCAGATGGATTACCTCGACCTGATGCGGCAGGTGGATGATTTGGTGGGCGGCGCGGAGCAGGAAGGCGCACCGCCGGCGGCCGGTGCGGCGGGTGGGCCAGGCGCTGCCGGGGGCGGCGCGGCCGGGCCGTCACCGATCATCATGGGGTGAGTTGCAGGGGAAGTGTGGACAATGGAGAGGGTGGCACTGACAAGCGCAGTCCGCGGAGCTTGTCAGTGAAGCGTGGCAAAGATCCCCGGACACTGACAAGGCCTCCGAGCAGTCCTTGTCAGTGCCACCCGTGTTATGCAGGGTCAAGGCGCCTTCGGCTTCGGCACCGTGATCTGGGCATCCGCGAACTTCAGCGGCTCGGCCTTGAGCAGGTTCTTCCAGTCGCCCAGGAACAGCTTCGCCTCATCGTCGGATTTGTTCTTCATCGACGGCGGCACCGTGATCTTGGCGCCGGCGGCGTTCAGCGCGCCGGCGGCCCACTGCGCGCCTTGGTCCGCAATGGCGAGCAACGTCGCGAGCGTCGCGCTGCGGCTGGCGGATGGCTGACGCAGGGCCAGCTCCATGAAGCGGACGTTGGTCAGCAGGAACAGGTGAATCGTCTTCTCCGGCAGCTTGACGCCGCTCTGCGCCTCGCTGGCCTTGACGGTGATCACCTTCACCTGCAGGAGTCGCCCGCCTTCCAACTCGGCGTCGAACCCGATCGCCGGATCAGCGACAAACTCGGCGACGCGCTCGTTCATCCGCGCCATCACCGCTTCCCAGCCGTTGAAGTCTTCGATCTCGATCAGGGCCCGGTAGTGATACTCGAGCACGTAGCCGGAGCCCTGCTTCTTCATCGCCTCGATCAGCGGCTTGACCAGGCCGAGCTTGACGGCCAGGTTTGCACTCTTATTCCTCGCCCACGCCTCGGCCGCCACCGCCGCCGGGTAAGCCACGGCCGCGACTTCTTCCTTCAGACCCGCCTTGATGATGTCGGCGACCTTTTCGTGCCGGACCTTCTGGGCCACGATCAGCGTGTTCATGCGGCCGAAGATGTGTTTCGACTGCATGGCCGCGCCGAGCTTGTTCGCCACGATCTGGTCGTACTGATTGACGAACGCCTCGGTGCCGCCCTGGCTGTACGGCTCGATCAGCCGGTTGCGGGCCGCCGCGACGCGCTCGGGGTCGTCCGACTGAAGCTCCTTCACCCAGTAATCGACGTAGCCATTGACGGTGGCTTGGTCCTTCTCGCCGAGCGTCCCCTGCGATCCCAGCACTGAACCGGGGAGCCGGCCGGGCCCCTCCTGCGCCATCACCGCGCCCGCCCCCACGAACAAACCAACCAGCAACGTTCCCACCACCAGGTAAGGTTGTCTCATGGGCTTCGATCTCCGGCAGCGGCACCGACTGCCGTCGAGGACAGTGGAGCAATGGATGTAAAGGGCAGAACCTATGGAAATTAACCGCAAACAGGGGGCAATGTCAAACAATAGGCGGCATCGACGCGGGGGATGTCAGAGCAATATCGATGGCGTCTCTTACTCCCCTCCCTCTTAGGGAGGGGTGGGGGAGGGTCGGGCGTAGTGGAATCAGAGGCATACGTTCGCGCACACTTTCTGTCTGGCAACGCGACCCTCCCCCCCTCCCTAAGAGGGAGGGGAGTGAAGCCAAACACGTGTTACTACCACCCTCTACTTCACCACCGGCAGCCAGCCGCCCATGCGCTGCGTGTTGCGCCGGGCGCTCCACCACACCAGAAAGATGC
>Ga0163150_10006228_pt1 | contig 14754 bp, 14 predicted proteins | sample OliLakLV19P2IB_FD_148628 | JGI IMG/M metagenome (GOLD analysis project Ga0163150, IMG submission 148628) | Freshwater microbial mat bacterial communities from Lake Vanda, McMurdo Dry Valleys, Antarctica - Oligotrophic Lake LV.19.P2.IB | ecosystem: Environmental > Aquatic > Freshwater > Lake >...
TTAATAATCTCCATAATATATTCTAATACATCCGAATTGTTACTCCAAATAAATCCGAATATTCGGGCATATTCGAACTAATCATTTGGATAAATTCGTACTATTTTGCAAATGCTAAAATTAATGAGTAAATAGCTATAGCTTCAGCAAATGCCATACCTAAAAGCATGGCTGGAAGAAGTTTTCCAGATGCTTCTGGATTTCGGCCAATAGCCTCCATGGCTTTTGCACCGATCAATCCAATTGCAAGTGCTGGTAGTAATCCTCCTAGGGCAACGATAAGACCTCCTGATATACTAATTTCCATTTTTAATGACTCACCTCCTTAGATGTATGTGCTTCTGCATTATGTGATGTCATGATTACAGACATAAATACCATAGTTAACAGTGAAAATACAAGTGCCTGAACTAAACCAACAATAATTTCGAGCAGCATGAAGGGCACTGGGAATCCAAATGCGAAAAGGGATGAAATAGTGAGAAGAACAAATTCACCTGCGTAGATATTGCCAAATAAACGAAACGAAAGTGAGATCACTTTCGTTACTTCTGAAACTATTTCTAATAGTCCCACATACATATTAATGGGATTCCAAGAAAAATACCTGCCCAAGTAATCTTTTATTCCAACTGTTTTGATACCGAGCATGTGCGTAGCGAATAAAGATATGAGGGCTAAAGCAAATGTAACGTTTAAATCACTCGTTGCGTTGCGAATAAGGGGTACCAAATGTTTTTCATGATGCTCTCCTTCTTCCCAAAAACCAATAGTACCAACGCCGGGGAGAAGTCCGCTCCAGTTGGAGATAAGAATAAAAATGAAAAATGAAGCTACATACGGAAATATTTTTGGGGTATTTTTACCGGCCACTGATTCAACAAAATCATAAAATGATACAAGAACCATTTCTATAATATTTTGGAAAACCCCTGGGATTTCTTTTATCTTGTTTTTTAGTGCAAAAATACTGCCGATTATTACGGAGTCAACAAGTAATGTATTGATTACTGTATTCGTGACAGGAAAACTGGCCACAGAAAACAAGACTTCTGGTGCTAATGAAGCCATAACAAGTCTTAATTTTATAGATAAAGTTTTATCAAGTCAAGAAGCAATTAAAAGGTATAATGGTTGTTTGTCGGACTTATTCGTTCAACAATAACTGTTGGGTGGTCATTTTTTGTATCTATATGACCTTCGATTACAATAACGTAATCTTTCATAAGAAGACTTTTATATTTCACGAAAACTTTTGGAAATACTATACATTCGACCATAATTCCTTGATCGTCTGCTAACACCAAAAATGCCATTTCATCTCCCGTTCGCTTTGTAAATATTCGTCTGCTCGATTCGATAATGCCTCCAACCTTCACTTTTGCGCCTTCTTTTTCTTCGGAAATAACCGACAATTCATGTGTTACAAGGCTTTTAACAAGTTCCAGGTCTTTAAGCTGAGGATGAGAGGTCAAATAAATCCCCAGAAATTCCTTTTCAAAACCTAATTTTTCTGTTTCGGAAAAATCTTCTACCTGTACAGCAGATATTTTAATCTCTTCCTCTTCTTCAGAAGTACCAAAGAGAGAGGATTGTCCATCAGTCTCGACCTTTTTTTTACGCGTTGATTTGTCTGTAATTTCAGGAAGAGTTATGAGTAGTTGTGCCCGTTGTCCAAATATATCTAAAGCACCAGCCTTGATAAGACTTTCCATTGTTTTCTTGTTCACTTTTGACAGGTCGACTCGTTTGGCAAAATCTTCAAAACTTATAAATGGACCATCTTTTCTAGCAGTTAAAATACTTTCAATAGCAGCTGCACCTACATTTTTGATTGCAGAGAGACCAAAACGAATACTAGTTTTGTTTTCTACAGTAAATTCTGCTTCTGATTTATTGATGTCGGGAGGAAGAACAGGAACTTTCAATCTTTTGCACTCTGCCACTGCTTGAGCAATTTTCTCATTTTTGGTTGGCCCCGTTGTACCACGAGATTCAGCAGTCAAAAGTGCAGTCATAAATTCAACAGGGAAGTGAGCTTTCAAATAGCCAGTCCTAAATGCGATTGTTGCATAACATGCGGCATGGGCTTTGTTAAATCCGTATCCAGCAAATGGCGCAATGAGCTCGAATAGCTCTTCCGCCTTTTTTGTCGTCAACCCGTTTTTGACAGAGCCTTCAATAAAAGCAACTTTTTGCTTCTTCATTTCCGCCGGAATTTTTTTACCCATAGCTTTTCGGAACTTGTCAGCATCAAGCCAGCTGTATCCTGCAATTGCAATTGTCGTTAAAAGTACATCGTCTTGGAAGGTCAAAATACCGTATGATGGTTCCAAAATCTCTTTAAGTCGAGGGTCCGGAAATTTGATAAGTTTGGGATTATGTTTTCTTGCAATAAAGTCAGGAATATTTTGCATGGGTCCTGGCCGGTAAAGGGCGACCATTGCCATAAGATCAAAAATAGAGCTTGGTTTGAGTTCTTTAATGTATCGTCTCATGCCAGCTGATTCAAGTTGAAAAATACCAGTTGTTTCAGCACTTGATAGCAAATCATATGTTTTTTTGTCATCAAGCGGAAGTTTTGAAAGATCAATCTCAATTCCTCTAATATTTTTAATAAATTTCAAACTCTCTTCAATAATTGTCAGATTGCGAAGTCCTAAAAAGTCCATTTTTAGTAATCCAACACCGTCTTCACCAACTGTATACATATCGTATTGAGTAACAGTTTTTTCACCGTTTGTTTCTTTTTGGAGAGGTACATACTCAGTTAGTGGTTTGTCTGCAATAACAACTCCCGCTGCATGAACAGATGCATGACGGGCAACGCCCTCCAATTTTTTTGCTACATCCAAAAGCCGTTTTGTGTCAGGTTCTGATTCATATGCTCGTTTGAGATCCGGGCTTTGTGACAAGGCTGATTCGAGAGTCATAGCATGACCCTGCCATCCGGGGGGAATCATTTTGGAAATCCGATCAGGTCCAGAGTAGGGCATACCCAAAGCTCGTCCAGCATCACGCACTGCACCTCTTGCTTCCATTGTTCCAAATGTAATAATTTGGGCAACTTTATCATCTCCGTATCGTTGGGTTACATATTCAATTACTTCGTCTCGTCTCGTATCTGCAAAATCCAAGTCAATATCGGGAGCTGATGGGCGCAACGGATTTAAGAATCGTTCGAATGGAAGTTTGAAATAGAATGGATCAACGTCTGTAATACCCAAAATATATGAGAGAACTGATCCTGCTGCAGAACCGCGTCCCGGCCCAACAGATATACCATTTCCTTTTGCCCATATGACAAAGTCTTGTACCACTAAAAAATATGTCTCGTATTCTTTCTTTAATATGATTGATAATTCATATTCGATACGGTCTCTAATTTCTTGTGTTACTTCTTTATATCTAGTGGGAAGTCGTTCTTCTATCAATTGCTTTAAATATTTTGCCGGAGTAATTTTGCCAGGTACGTCAAATACCGGCATAATCCATTTGCCAAGCTGGATTTCAACATTGCACATTTCGGCAATTTTGACGGTATTTTCTAAAGCTTGCGGTACGTCTTTGAAGTTTTCAGTCATTTCTTCAGGAGATTTAATATAGAAGTCGGGAGAGTCCATCATAGAAAGTTTTCTATTTGGAGTATCAATAGTTGTTTGGGTTTGGATACACAAAAGAATTTCCTGTGCTTCTGCATCTGTTTTTCGTATGTAATGATTGTCATTTGTTGCAACCAGTGGTATTCCGTATTCTTTTGAAAGTTTGATCAATTTTTCATTAAGAATTTCTTGGATTGGTATTTTGGGGTGTCTTTGTAACTCAAGATAGAAATGTTCTGGTCCAAAAATTTCCGAAAGGGTTTGCAATCGTTTTATTGCTTCTTGCTCCTGGTCGTTTAAAAGGGGATCAGATACATAACCATTTATACAAGCGCTGAGACATATAAGACCTTCGTGATATTTTTTAAGCAACTGTATATCTGTTCGCGGTTTGTAATAAAATCCTTCAAGATGAGAAATGGTTAGAATTTTCATTAAATTCTTATAACCTGTCTCATTTTCAGCAAGCAAAATTAAGTGATTGTATTCTTTATCAAGCACCGCATCTTTGTCATGACGAGTTCTTTTTGCTACATAAATTTCACATCCAATAATTGGTTTTATTCCTGCTTCCTTGCATGCCTTAAAGAACTTGATTGTGCCATACATATTGCCATGGTCGGTGATTGCCACAGCTTTCATTCCCTGCTCTTTAACGAAGTCCACCATGTTCTGGACTTTGGATAATCCATCAAGGAGTGAGTATTCAGAATGGTTATGAAGATGAACAAAATCTGCCATGGATTTATTATACACTAGCCAAAACCACGTAGGGTCTTTTGGAACTTTCTATTACTTCTTTCTGCGTGCCTTTTCTTACTACATTAACAAACTCTATTATTGCACCAGTTTCGGGTTTTAGTCCTACTGATCCATCATGTTCCAGGATACTTGGATTTCCAAATTCTTTGTTAATAGATGGGTGAAAACTTTTTTTTTGATCGATTGCAAAAGTGGGATCTTTTTCAGTAACTTTTTTCAGTATCTCCTGCAATTGGGTCCAAGTCATAATTGCACGATCGAACTGGGTGATCGTGGGATCTTTTTCATCATTGGGAGTTTTGTTTAAACGCAGAACAAGATCTATATCAGGTCTTGGATTTGGCTTGGTAATACTTCCTCCTACAACATATAAGTTTCCTGTTATGTTTTGCTCTTTCAGTACCTCTTCTATTACCGAAGCAACTCTTTTTAAGTTTTCCCTATCCTCTGGGACAAGTCTATTTAGGTAGACATCTCGAGGCATTTCCAGAATTGGAACGGATTCACTAATTTCAGTCATAGGGCATCTATTTTACAATTTTTGAGTTGTTGAAGGAAGTACTGGATATTATAAAGATTTTTTATTTCCTTCTCAATAACGCTGATATTTTTCTAAACGGTTCAAGGAATTTTGTTTTTATCTTTTTTGGTTTTTTCGACTCTTTGTATTTTCTCTTGTCTTCATACATTTTTGCATCTGCTTCTCTGAGAGATTCCTCAATTTCATGTTGGTCAAATCCATTTACTCTCGCTACTCCGATACTGGCACTAATTTGCATGTGGTCCATTATTTGCAGAGCCTTTTCTTTCCACGCTTTTGCAGCCTCTAGGTCTTTTTCAGGTAGTAAAACTCTGCATTCATCTCCACCAATTCTTGCTATAACATTCGTTTCGCCAGAAGCAAGCCGGAGAGCTTTCCCAATATTTTGCAGCAACAGATCTCCTGCATGATGTCCCAATCTGTCATTTGTTTCTTTTAGGTCATTCACATCCACAGAAGCAATTGAGAGCGGGTGTTGATACGTCTTTGCTCTAATTGACTCCTGCTCCTGTCTTTTTCTATATCCTTGAAGATTTAAAAGTCCAGTTAGAGGGTCGTTATCAGATTTTAATTCATCTCTTAATTTATCCGCTGCAATATGAATTCTCATTTTTCTTCCTTCAGGAGTTAGAGGATTCTTGCCAAACTTTTTTATTACTTTTTCTGCATCGGGAAATCTTTCTTTTATTAAATGTTTGTAATGTCCTATTCTATCTTTTGTTGGGTGGACTGCTTTATTTTGAGCTAAGTTTTCAGTAGATATTTCTTGTCCGGTGTCAGTCATAATAGGGCATTCTTAAGTTTTTCTTTGACCATTTGGGCGTCAAGCTTTACTGGGCTTGTTCGCATTACTTGGCCAACAAGAAACATTATGACAGATTCTTTTCCATTTTTGAAGTCTTCGACAGCCTTTTGATTGTTTTCAAAAACGCTTTTTATGATTTCATCAAGTTCTGATTCGTCAATGTGGGAAGTCTGTCTAGATGCAGTTATTTGCTGTATCAATTCTGCTGGTAATACCTCAGAAAGATTTGGTTTTTTATTGATGATAAAGTTTGCAATTTGCTTTGGGTTAATATCAAATTTCTTTCCATCTTCAACTGTCTTTTCAAAATAATCTGCAGATTCTTTATCTCGAATTAATAACTCGGAGTCATAAAGAGATAAGTTAAATTCTTTCTGGAATCTATTCATCTTTTCATCTGGTAATTCTGGCATCTTTGATCGAAGTGTTGAAATATACGATTCCTCAAATCGAAGAGGAGGGATGTCTGGTTCTGGGAAATACCGGTAATCTTGTGCTTCTTCTTTGGATCTTTGACTCACTGTTTTTTGTTTGGCTTCGTGCCACCCGCGAGTTTCCTGTTTTGGTGTCTCTCTCTCTTCGAGTAATTCTTTTTGTCGAGTTATTTCGAAATCAATTGCTTTCTCAACAAAACGAAATGAATTGATATTTTTTACTTCGACTTTATAGTTGGGGAGTCCCATTTCTCCATCTTTTTTGAGAGATATATTTGGCTCGAGTCTCATATTTCCTTTTTCCATATCGGCATTTGAAACATCCAAGTATCTGACAATTTGCTGAAGTTTTTGTAGATATTCCTTTACGTCTTTTGCATTATCAAAATCTGGTTCTGTAACAATTTCAACAAGTGGTACTCCTGATCTATTGAAATCTATCAATGAATCATCTCCAGAATGCATTAATTTGCCTGTATCTTCTTCCATGTGTACTCGAGTGATCCCAATTTTTTTGCCATTTGAGAGAGTTATAGATCCATCAACACAAAATGGCTGATCATATTGAGATATCTGATATCCTTTGGGCAAATCAGGATAAAAATAATTTTTGCGATCAAACTTTGAAAAGAGGGGAATCTTACAATCCAGTGCAATCCCAATCATGATACACCATTCAATTGCTAATTTGTTTGGTACTGGAAGAGCACCAGGTAATCCAAGACACACAGGACATGTATGGGAGTTTGGCTCTTTTCCAAAATAATCAGCTGTACAACGACAAAACATCTTTGAGTTTGTTTTGAGTTCTACATGTACTTCAAGTCCAATAACAGGTGTAAAGTTCATAGATTTATATCAAGTTTTGTTGTATGCCATGGTGTTTCTTGTTCGTATTTATGAGCAATATTTAAAATAAGTTCTTCTGAAAATTGTGGTCCAATAATTTGCATTCCAATCGGCAATCGATTTTTTGAAAATCCAGCGGGCACATTAATTCCGGGAAGTCCGGCAATAGATGAAGGTTCAACTAACATATCTGCTAATTCTCCAAACATTGATTGATCTTTTGATGCGCCAACTGGAAGAGCTGTTGTTGGGCTTGTAGGCGCGATTATAATATCAACTTCACCAAATGATTTTTCAAAATCTTTTATAATTAGCGTACGTACTTGCTGCGCTTTTTTGTAATACGCATCATAATACCCAGAAGATAGGGTATAGGTACCGAGCATGATTCTTCGTTTTGCTTCATCGCCAAAAAATGATCTGTCGTGTCCATATCTAATTCCATCGTATCGTGCTAAATTTGATGAAACTTCAGATCGTTGTAAGATCGTATACACGGCAATTGCATATTTGGGATCAAATAGTTTTATCTTTTTAATTTTTGCTCCTAATTTTTCAAACGGTTTGTACGTATCCATAATTGCTTGTTTTACTTCTTCATCAACGCCCTGGAAGTAATCATCTGAAATTCCAATTGTTATTCCTGAAATATCTTTGTTAAGATTCTTTGAATATGTTGCCGTTGTTTTTTCTGATGTAGTAGCGTCGTTCTCGTCTTTTCCTGCTAGTACTTCCAAAATGAGTGCGCTGTCCTCAACGGTTCTAGTTATTGGTCCTGGGGAATCGAGAGATGAAGCCATTGCAATAACACCATATCGACTGACTCGTCCATAGGTGGGTTTGAGTCCAACAACTCCGCACCACGAGGCCGGCTGACGAATAGACCCAGCTGTTTCAGAACCGATTGCAGCAATTGTTTCATAAGAAGCAACGCTTGCAGCAGCGCCTCCTGAGGATCCTCCTGGAAGGTGATTTATATTCCACGGATTTTTTGTTGTTCCGAAATCTGAGGTCTCAGTTGAGGAACCATGCGCCCAAGCATCCATATTGGTTTTCCCAAGCATTACCATTCCTGCATCAAGCAACCGACTTACAACCGTTGCATTGTATGGTGGGATATATTCGTCCAAAACTTTGCTGGAAGCAGTAGTTCTTACTCCACGAGTTGAAAAGTTATCTTTGATTGAAAGGGGAATACCTAAAAGTGGAGAATTATCTCCTTGTGCTAATTTTTGATCCGCTTTCTCAGCTTGTTTTAAAGATTTTTCTTCAGTGACGGATATATATGCATTAATATGTTTGTCATACTTTTTAATCTGTTCAAGACAAGCATTTGTTAAATCGACAGATGAAAATTTCTTTTTTTTGAGTCCTTTTTTAGCTTCTGTGATGGTTAATTGATTTAAGTTCATAAGACTGTCATTCTGAGTGAAACGAAGAATCTCTCCTGTTTTTAAGGGGATCCTTCGACTCGCTCTGCTCGCTCAGGATGACAGCAATTCTATTGTTCCAAAATTGCTGTCACTTTCACAAAGCCATTATGTATGGATTTTGTATTTGATAAGGCTTCTTCCTGGGTTAACGATGGAGATGCAGCATCTTCTCGAGTTACATTTTCAAGTCCTGTAACCTGACTCGTAGGTTCAACGTCTTTTGTATCAATCTCTTTGAGGTTTTCTACATATGAAAGAGTTTCTTCTAACTGTTTTTCGAATTTTTGCTTTTCTTCGTGAGAAAGCGGGAGGTTCGCAAGTTTTGCAATATGAGTTACATTAATTTTCATGGTGAATTGTCTCCAAAAGATCAAGTGCTTGTATCATATCTTTTTTACTTACAATCAATTGTACGCTGCTCATTGCTGATTGAAAAGGGAAAGGAAAAATATCATCTTCATCAGATGTTATCATTGCTTTGATATCGTTAGCTTCCAAAAATCCTTTTGCCATTTCTGCCTCTAACTTTGTATTGTATCTTTTGACAGTAATAAGATCAGCCATAGTCGTGCCATTATACAGAATCAGCAATTCGTTTCGCAATTGCTTTGTGTGCTTGCCATTCTATAGAGTCATCAAGAGGTGAAAGTACAATCTTTTTTTGATATTTCCGCTCTATTGCAAGTTTGATGAGATAATCCGCAAAATGTGGATTTTTAGGAAGGATTGGGCCATGGAGATACGAACCAAAACTGTTTTTATATACTGCGCCTTCAGTCTTATCTTCTCCGTTATTTCCAAATCCAGATAATACTTTACCAAATGGTTTAATGTTGTCTCCAAGATATGTACGCCCGCCATGATTTTCAAATCCGACGAGTGTTGAATCTAATTCTTGATCTGGTTTGTATGCGTAAGAGATAAGATCATGCACCTCGGCCACTATATTTCCAATAAGGCGGGGGTGTTGTTCGCCAGGGTTTTCTGTATACAAGTCCAATAGTCCCAATCCCTCGATTGTTGTACCATCTGCTTCTTTGTAATACTTTCCCAAAAATTGATAAGCACCACATATATAGAGTCCCGGTGTTTCTTTTTCAATGAGTCCTTTTAATACTTCCTTTTTCTTTTTGAGATCAGAAGCAACTATTTTTTGCTGTTGATCCTGTGCACCCCCCATGAAGAGCAAGTCACATTCATTTAAATCTTGAACCTCAAACCCAATTTCTAGATTTTTGACTTCAATTTGTATGTCTCTCCATTCACACCGTTTTGTAATGGATATAATATTTCCTCGATCACCATATGTACTCATAAACTCTGGATACAGCCAACCCAGTGTCAGGTTATAGGTTTCAGGTTTTAGATTTGAGTTTTTCATAGGATTTTTTTACCTGTTATTAATTTTCGGACTTCGAGCATCGCAGAGTAAGTTGCTAATATGTATAAAGTTTCTGATTTTGGTGTTTGTTCAAGTCCTAGATTAATAGCTTTTTTTAAGTTGTCCTCAATTTGAAATTTGAAATTTGAATTTTTCATTGAAAATTTTAAATTAAAAAATGAAAATTCAGAAGAACTAGAGTATTTAATTCTTAGCCCCATATCATGTGCACGATCTCCGCTTATTAAGACATGTATGTCATCTTTTACAAGTTCTTCTGTATCTATATCCCAGATCCACGAAATATCGCGTCCATCTGGAATTCTATCATTTAACAGTAATAGAATGTGTTTTCCTTGTAAGTCTTTGACAGTTCTTAACGATACATTAAAACTTGTTGGGTTTTTTGATAAGAAAATTTGTATCTTTCTCCCATCTTCTTCAAAGACTTCTTGTCTACCAAAAGCGGGTTTGAATTCATGTAAAGCAGAATCTGTTGTTTGATCAGAAATATGAAGTGCATTTGCAAGAGTTACTGCAGCATGGGTGTTATAGATATTATAAATTCCTGGAAGAGGGTAATGAGACACTTTTTGTATTGCAGTATCTGATCTTTTAAGACCACATTTCTTACATGTCCATACTCCTAAATGAGAGTAGTATCTATATTGATATTCGAGTTTTGTCCCACACTTAGGACAATGTGTTGAGTCAGAAGCATGTTGGATTTGTTTTTGGTGCAGATTTTTATCGTTGATTCCAAAATAGAGAGGTTTTGCTGGTAGGTCTTTTCCTAAATAGGCAATTTGAGGATCATCAGCATTTAAAATAAGTGTGGTTTTATCATCAAGCTTTGAAAGAGCATCTTTCCATTTTAACACTATGCTATTTACTTCACCATATCGATCTAATTGATCACGAAATAGATTCAATAACAAAATGTACTCAGGAGATGTTTGGCCAAGGACAAGTGGAAGTGTATTTTCATCTATTTCAAAAATTGCGAAGTCTGCGGATATCTGTCCAAATATATTTGAATGTAGGAGAAGGGTAGATGCAATTCCATTGAGTAAATTTGCACCAGACACGTTGTGAATTACTTCTTTTCCATCTTTTTCCAAAATTGTTTGAACTAATGAGGTAGTTGTTGTTTTGCCATTTGTGCCCGCAATTAAAATTATTTTTATTTTTGAATTTTTGAGAGTGTCTTTTATAAAGTTTTTATTTACACTGAGTGCAATATGTCCTGGCCAGGTTGATCCATGTCCGCGGCCAGATATTCGGCTTACGAAAGAAGTAAATTTACCAATAATGATTAGGAGAAAGTTCATATGATTATTATATGTCATTCTGAGCTGAAAGCGAAGAATCTAGATCCTTCGACTCGTTTCACTCGCTCAGGATGACACTAAGAAGAACTACATAGAACGTAATATTTTTACTCGCTCTTCAATAGGAGGATGAGTATTGAAGAGTCCAGAAAACCAATTGTTGATATTTTTATCTTTAAAGGGATTTGCAATGTATAAATGCGCTGTTGCATTATTGGCTGCTTCGAGAGGCTCCTTGTCTTTGCCGATTTTTACGAGTGCTGATGCCAGACCTTCTGGATATCTTGTTAGAAGGGCTCCCGAAGCATCAGCTAAAAATTCTCTTTTTCGAGATACTGATAACTGAATGAGAGTAGCAACCAGGGGAGACAGCAGTGCAAATACAATGCCTAAAATCAAAAAGAGCCCTTGGATATTTCCACTATCTCTATCTCGTCTATTTCCTCCAAACCACAAACTTCTCATAAAGAAGTCTGCCATAAGTGTTACGACTCCAACTAAAATTACAACAATCGACATCATGCGGATGTCGTAATTTCGAATATGGGAAAGTTCGTGTGCAATAACGCCCTCGAGTTCTGCTTTATTTAATTTTTCTAAAATTCCGGTTGTAACACAAACTACTGCGTGTTTGGGATCACGACCGGTTGCAAATGCATTTGGCGCTGAATCTTCAATAATATAGATTCTTGGAAGTGGAATGCCTGCTCCAATACAAAGATTTTCAACTGTGTTAAAGAGCTGGGGATGATCTTTTTTTTGAATCTGTCGGGCTCTTGAAAGAGCTAAAACCATCTTGTCAGAATAATAGTAGCTTCCAAAACTCATAATTCCTGAAAAAATAATTGCCATTCCCACTATGCCAATTCCACCCCCTGTCGCTCGGACATATACGAATGAAAGAGTCGCTATAAATACAACAAAAAGAACAATTATTAGAATTGACTTTAATTTATTGGATGTTATTTGTGAGTATAGAGTCATGCTATTTTAGAGATGTCATTCTGAGCGGAGCGAAGAATCTCAATTTATCATCGGAGATCCTTCGTCCCGCTAAAACGGGACTCAGGATGACTTTTTTAACTGTAATTAAAAAGTCACTTTCACAGATTTTCGTTCGTCATCTGTTGCTTCAAAAAATCCTTCTTCTTTGAAACCAAAGATTCCCCCGATAAATCCACTTGGAAATACAGCAAGAGTTGTGTTGTAATCTCTTACATTTGCATTATAAAACTGTCTTGAATAAGCAATTTTGTTTTCTGTGTCAGAGAGTTCACTTTGTAACTCTTTGAAATTTTCATTTGCTCTCAGCTGAGGATATGCCTCAGAAACTGCAAAAAGACTTTTTAAAGCACCAGTTAACATATTGTCTGACCGTGCTTTTTCTTCAACAGTATCGGCCTTCATGAGTGAAGAACGTGCTTTAGTGATATTTTCTAAAACTTCTTTCTCGTGTTTGACGTAGCCCTTTACCGTTTCAATAAGATTTGGAATCAAATCGATTCTTCTTTTCAGTTGAACATCAATTCCACTGATTGCTTCTTTGATTCTAACTTTTCCTGTAGCAAGATTGTTATAAACTGACCAAACGTACAAAACAAGAACTGCTACAACTGAGATAATACCTATTGTTATTGGATCCATATATTTCACCCCCTCTACTTATTTAACCATGTAATAAAATCATTATACGATAAAGTATTGAGAATGTCATGTTTTTGTGCCCATCCCCGTCGTGCTACGGAAACTCCATATTTCATAAGATCCATATGTTTTTCGTGATGGCTATCGGTATTTATAACAAATTTAACTCCGTATTTTATAGCTTCATAAATTAAAGTGTCAGGTAAATCAAGACGTTCTGGAAAACTATTAATTTCAATTGCTTTATCATTTGCTGAAGCGAATTCAAAGATTTTTTCCCAATCCAGTTCGTAACCATTTCTTGAATTGATAAGACGGCCGGTTGGATGAGCAAGTATCTTTGCCTTTGGATGGGATAATCCTTTTAGTACACGGCGGGTCATTTTATTCATGTCCATTCCGAAGTTACTGTGGATTGATACGATGGTTCCATCAACATATTCAAGAGCTTTATCATCCATCGCAAGTTCTCCTGAAGGTAAAATATCAGTTTCAAGTAAATTAATTACTCGAATATATTTCTTACTCAATGAAATGTGTTCAATTTTATCTTTTCGTTTTGCCATAATTGAATAAATGTCACTTTTTGAATGCTTGGAGAGGTTGGGATTGTGCTCTGAGAAACCTAAATATTCGTATCCTAATCGCTTTGCTTTGACGAGCATATCCTCCATAGATGTTTGACCCATATCATGACTTGGTTCAATGGGATATGCAGAATGGATGTGTAAATCTCCTTTCATGTCTTTTAACTCAACAAGGTTAGGTAAATCATGCTTTAAGGCGCGTTCGATTTCTCCTTTGTCTTCCCGTATCTCTGGAGGAATCCAATCCATACCTAGAAATTTGTAAAAACTTTCTTCTGTTTTGAACTCAAGAATTTCTTTCCCATCTCGTGACTCTTTTTTCATACCTCGTTCTGAGAGGGAGTATCCTTTTTTCAAAGCTAGTTCTCTTAAAGCAATGTTATGATTTTTGCTTCCTGTAAAGTGCTGAAGAAGCGATCCAAACCTTTGTGGTGGTTGAGTAAGTAAATCAACTTGTTGTCCACCGGAAAGGATAAGCGAGGCTCCCAGCTCTCCTTTTTCTATAATCCGATCTTTATAAGGGTATGCTATAAAATGTTCTATCACTTTTTCTGGGTGCTTTGTGGCAACGGCCATGTCTATATCTCCAACGGTTGATCTCATCCGGCGTAAACTCCCCAGTGGTTCAGCCTCAATAACTTCTTCTGATTTTTTCAAATACGAGATGAGTTTTTCAGCTATTTCAGCTGCATACGGCAGTGCCATTCGGGTAGCTTTGCCAACTCCTTTTCCAAATTCAGCAATACCTCGCAGGATATCTTGTTCTGATTTCTCACCAAAGCCATCAAGAGGGGCAATTTTACCTTGCTTGGCGATCTTTTCAATATCTTTGATTACTGTCTTTGGGTTCTCTAAAGAAAATGTGGTAACGAGCCTATACGCTTTTTTAGGACCAAAGCCAGGTACATCAAGAAGGGGGAATACAGCTTGTGGGATATCTTTTAAAATTGATTCAAAGTATTCTACTGTGCCTGTTTTGATCAGTTCCAGAAGATGTGCTTGAATTGATGGGCCGATTCCAGGCAATTTTTCTAATTCATCATCTTGAATGAGGTCTTTTACTTGGGTAGAGGTAGATTCTATTGCATCGGCCGCTCTTTGATATGCAAGAGTTTGAAATCTATATTTTTTATCGTCTTTTATAAAATATGCCGTGGCAATATTGCGCAGTAACTTAGCAATTTCTTGATTGGTCATAGTTGAGGCTTACGTAATTTAGTTCATCATAGCAGAGCATTGACTATAATTCAATTATTTGTTACGATACGCGAGCCTACGCTGAATCAAAAAAAAGAGTTTTAGGTTCACTATGGGGCCGTAGCTCAATTGGTTAGAGCGCTTCCCTGTCACGGAAGAGGTCGCGGGTTCGAGTCCCGTCGGTCCCG
>Ga0163150_10006229_pt1 | contig 14753 bp, 12 predicted proteins | sample OliLakLV19P2IB_FD_148628 | JGI IMG/M metagenome (GOLD analysis project Ga0163150, IMG submission 148628) | Freshwater microbial mat bacterial communities from Lake Vanda, McMurdo Dry Valleys, Antarctica - Oligotrophic Lake LV.19.P2.IB | ecosystem: Environmental > Aquatic > Freshwater > Lake >...
TCGCTCACCCTGGTAGTCTCCACGGCGTTGGTCCACGCTCAGTCCCAGACCCCACCAGCAACTGCCCAATATTAGCCGGCAGATAGCACGGGACCGGTTTGTTGCCTCTGACATCTGGTTGCACCGGCTGATTGGCTTGGCGAACCCTCGTGGAATATGACCTTAGTTGGTCGCGGTGTCACGCTACTCGGGTTTGGAGTAGAAGTCGATTTGGCCTCTCTGGAGAATAAGCTTATGCGAGATGAAGAGTTGACTAGGCAAGATCAAGAAGTGATTAGGGAATTCCTCGTCGAGAGCCATGAAAATCTCTCGCGCCTGGATCAGGAGCTAGTCGAACTCGAAAAGCACCCGAAGGACGCGGCGCTGCTGGCAAGCATCTTCCGCACCATTCACACCATTAAAGGCACTTGTGGCTTCCTGGCGTTTTCGACCCTGGAGAGGATTACCCATCAGGCCGAGAGCCTCCTGAGCCAGTTGCGCGATGGGGAACGGGATCTTAATCCATCCCTGGTTTCCCTCATTCTGGCCACGGTGGATGCGACGCGACAGGTACTGGCATCGATCGAGGCGAGCGGGGAGGAAGGTCCCGACAACTTTGAAGAGTTGACCGAACGTCTGCGGTCCGCGGTCCAGTCGACGGCCACCATTGCAAGCCAGCCTGATCCCATCATCCTGAGCCCGGCGGCGGAACACGCTGAGGACCAAGGTTCCGCCGAGCCCCCCGAGGGTGCGAAACCGGACGAGGAGATCGCAAAATCTTCCGCCGTGGCGGATGCCAACATCCGGGTGGGCGTGGGGCTGTTGGACAAGCTCATGGATCTGGTCGGCGAATTGGTGCTGACCCGCAACCAGATTCTTCAGTTCAACACGGAGCGCGAAGACGCCGCACTGAACGCGACCGCACAGCGGCTAAACCTGATTACGACCGAGTTGCAGGAAGGCGTCATGAAGACGCGCATGCAGCCCATCGGCATGGTGTGGAACAAGTTGCCGCGTGTCGTGCGCGACATGGCGCTCAGTCTCGGCAAGCAGATTGAGCTGGTGATGGACGGCGCCGAGACCGAACTCGACAGGACCATCATCGAAGCTATCAAGGACCCGTTGATGCATCTGGTGCGCAACTCCTGCGACCACGGCATTGAGGCTCCCGAAATCCGGGTACGCGCGGGCAAGCCTCCCCAAGGCAGACTGACCCTTCGCGCCTATCACGAAGGCGGCCAGGTGAACATCGAAATCGGGGATGACGGCGCAGGTATTGACGTTGTACGGGTCAAGCAGAAAGCCATTGAGAAGGGGTTGCTGCGGGCCGAACAGGCCGCAAAGTTGAGTGATCGGGAAGCGCTGAACCTGATTTTCCAGCCCGGTTTCTCCACCGCGCAAACGGTCACCAACGTTTCGGGACGTGGGGTCGGCATGGATGTGGTGAAGTCCAACATCGAGAAGATCGGCGGCGCGGTCGACGTGGTGAGCCGCGCCGGCGACGGTTCCACTGTCAAGCTGAAGATCCCTCTCACCTTGGCAATTATTCCCGGCCTGGTGATTACGAGTGGAGGGGAGAGATTTGTCATCCCCCAAGTCAGCCTGCTTGAATTGATCCGCCTGGAGGGAGATTCCTCGGAAAAGCGAATCGAATACGTGCACGGCACACCCGTGTACCGCCGCCGCGGAAGTCTCTTGCCGGTAGCCTATCTGAATCAGGTGCTGGGGCTGAAATCGGCCGATGCCGCCGAGGCGGTCAGCATGGTGGTGCTCCAGGCGGAAGACCGGCAGTTTGGCCTGATCGTGGATGGCATCAACGATACACAGGAAATCGTGGTTAAACCTTTGGGCAAACAACTGAAGGGACTCACCGTTTACGCCGGCGCGACGATCATGGGTGACGGCGGGGTAGCTCTCATCCTCGACGTGCTGGGGATCGGTCAACGTTCCGGAGTGCTGACCGAATCCCGTGAGCAGGGGCGCGCCGCGACGGCAGTGAAGGCGCAAAAGTCGATCGAGCTGCAGAGGCTGCTGCTATTCAGCGCCGGGCGCTTCGAGCGCCTCGCTGTTCCACTTTCGCTGGTCGCCCGGCTTGAGGAGTTCCCGCTAGCATCCATCGAACAGGCCGGCGGACGCCAGGTGGTGCAATATCGGAACCGCATCCTTCCCCTCGTTGGTTTACGGGACGTTCTCGAGCCCGGTGGGCCGGGACCCGAGCAGACCATCGATCCAGCGCAAGTGATCGTATTCAATGACGGCGACCGGAGCGTAGGTCTGGTGGTCGACCAGATCCTGGATGTTGCCGAAGAAGCAGTCACGGTGCGCCAGAAAACATCCCGCAAAGGTCTCCTCGGTTCAGGAGTGGTCGGCAAACGGGTAGCGGATTTCCTGGATCTCAACCACGTCATTCGTGTGGCGGCCGGGGACTGGTTCGAGGGTACGCCCGAGTCTTCCAACGTCAAAACGGTCCTGATCGCCGAAAGGTCGACGTTCTTACGAGGGCTGACGAGGAGCGGTTTGGACATGGAGGGCTACCGGGTGGTTGAGGCCGGGAATTTGGACCAGGCCATTCGCCGGTTGGAGGAGGAGCCGATCGACATTGTCGTCGTGGCGCTGGATCTTCCTCCCAACGGCAGTTCTGCCCTGACGGCCGCGATTCGACAACGGCCGGAGTGGGCGGACATCCCCGTCCTCGCATTGGCTGGATCGGCCGAGCAGATGCGCGCGGGCACCGGTCAGGCCGTCGATTTTAAGGACTGCCAGGTGAAATTCGATCAGGAAGCCATACTCGAATCGCTGGCCCGGCTGGCGTCCGCCCTCGTTCCGGGAGGCCCTGTGCCGGTAGCCGTGGAAAAGAGATAAGCGATGACCACCGACAAAGCACCGATGAAATCTGAAGTGGCGCGGAGCAGCGGACAGTACTCCACATTCTATGTGGCGGACCTGTTTTTTGGCGTGGATGTTCTACGCGTCCAGGAAGTGCTTCGCTTTCAGCAGATGACACGAGTTCCGCAGGCGCCTGATGTCATCGAAGGCCTCATTAATCTGAGAGGCCAGATCGTCATGGCGATCGACATGCGGCGCCGGCTCCGCTTGCCGCCACGCCCTGAGAATCAGACGCCGATGAACATAGTGGTCCGCACTGAGGATGGCGCCGTGAGTCTCTTGGTCGACGAAATCGGCGACGTCCTGGATGTTGATACCGCTACATACGAACGGCCGCCGGAGAATCTCAATCCAGAGGCGCGCGAACTCATCCACGGCATCTACAGGCTGAAGGACCGGCTGCTGCTGGTTCTAGATGCGGAGAGAACGGTGGATGTGGCCGTTGGAGGAGTCTCCTAGTGTCATTGAAGCGCTCGCCACTGCAACGGGAATTCTCCGGACAACCCGCGCCACGCCGGGATGCGGAAAGGTTCTAAAGTGGCATTCACTTTCTTCTTTAGAGACCAACAAGTACTGGAACGGGTAATAGATCACCTCCTGCCCAAACTGGCGGGCCGCACTTATCCCCGCGTCTGGGATGCCGGCGCGGCAATGGGCCAAGAGCCTTACACGCTTTGCATCATGCTTGCCGCCAGGATGAACCACTTCGCGTTCAACAACCTCCGCATCGATGCAACCGACGTGGAAAGTACCGGCCAGTTCGCCAAAATGATTCAGGACGCCGTGTACCCCACTGAGGAGTTGTCCCGTTTGCCCGACGGCATCCTGGAAAAGTATTTCCTGCCGGACAAACCCGGGCGCCATCGCGTAATCGATATCGTCCGGCAGCGGGTCGTATTTCACCGGCATGACCTTCTTTCCCTTAAGGAGATCGGCGACGGATATTCGTTGGTCTTGTGCAAGAATGTGCTGCTCCACTTTCAACAGTTGGAGAGGATCGAAGTAATGAAGATGTTCCACAGGGCGCTGGCGCCTGGTGGCCTCTTCGCAACCGAGCATACGCAGGATATGCCGCCGGAACTCGATTCGCTGTTCGAGCGAGTGATTCCCAACGTTCAGTTGTTCCGCAAACTGGAGGGCGCCAAATGCGGATCGTGACTTTGGCGGCCAGCGGCAATATCTATACCTGCGAGGTTTACCTGGTGCTGGGAAGTTCCAGCAGGTTGGAAGACATCAATACGCTGGTGGACGTGGGGCAGGACCCGGCGATCCTGGAGGGCATCGAGCGAGCGCCTACAGGGCTTGGCAAATGGCCCGTGGAACAGGTGGTTCTGACGCACGACCATTCCGATCACAGCGCGTTACTGCCGCGGGTTCGTGATGTGTTCCACCCGAAAGTGTTCGCGTTTTCACCGCACGTCCCGGGCGTCAACTGTCTGCTGACAGACGGGGACATCGTGAGAATGGGCGACGCGGATTTTGAAGTAATCCATATGCCCGGACACAGTAGCGACTCGATCTGTTTATACAACCAGAACGAGGGCGTAGTCTTCGTTGGCGACTCTCCCGTGCTCACCGCCTCGGCAACGGGCACTTACGAGTCGGGATTTGTAGCGGCAATGGAAAAGCTGTGTGCCCGCGATGTCCGGCTTATTTACTTCGGGCACGGCCCTCCAGCGACGGAACGCTGCAACGCAAGGCTTCGGGAATCGTACAGGATAGCCTCCAGCAGCCCGCCCGGCTATCGAACTGTAAATCGTGGTAGGCAATCAGGCGCCGGTGACGGCATGGTAGTAACGCAATAGGACAAAGGACAAGCATATGGCAAGACAAACAAACGACCACCGGGGGACGACTCCCGGCTCAAATCCGTCAACCGGCAACGGCGTTCTGGATCCTCCAGTACGTGGTTCAGTGAAGACGGAATCACAGACCGTGGCAAAACAACGAGCACAGCAAATAAGCAAGAAACCAGGGCGCCTTCCTTTCCAAGCGGCGAGCGGTGTGGCAGTGGCCGACCGGCAGCGGACGCAAGGTGGGTTTGCCCGCGGGCCCGAGGTCGTAGTGAATTGGAACCAGAACGGCGGCGAGAACCTTGCGGACCGTTTTGGAATGGACGACCGGACTATTGCATTGCGCCGGCAGTTCATCCGGCTCGGGGAAGAAGAACGCGAACTGCTCGCTGAAATGGCGCCGTGGGCCCAGTCCGTGGCGCCGCGGATGGCCAAGGAGTTTTACGACTGGCAATTCGAATTTGCGCCCACGCGCGAGTTCTTCGAGAATTTCGCGCGCGTAAAGGGAATGCCACTTGCGTCTCTGCGCGCACACCTGGAAGCCGCGCAGTCCGGATACCTGACCGAGGTCTTCGCCGGCGCTTCCGTGAATTGGGACGGCCGCTACTTCGAAAAGAGGCTCCATGTAGGAGCCTTGCACGACCGTATCGATTTGCCTTTTAAGTGGTATGTCGGTGCCTACCCGGAGTACCACGCCCTGCTGGGCGCACATCTGCGCCATGACATTCAGGACGAGGACCAGGTGCGCCGGATCGAAGCTGCGGTTTTGAAAGTGTTTAACCTCGATCTACAGGCTATCGGTGACGCTTTCATATTGAGCACCCTGGAACGCATGCTGCAAGGCCTCGGTATCAGCCTGGATGATGTCTCAATCTCCGGCGACAAGTCAGAGCATGTCGCCGAGATCAAACAGTACATCCTCAATTCACAGTCCACCTTCACGAACGACATGCAGCACATGGCGGAGGAACACATCAAAGGGGATACCGATGTCAGGATTGATCCGGAGAAGTTCAGAGGTGCTCTCAAGGTGACGGCCCAAGAAGTTAACAACATGGTCGCGGGACACATCACCATGAATAACAAGGGGTTGGCTTGCATGGCCGAATTCGGCAAAGGAAACTTCGAGGCCCCGCTTGAGAAGTTCCCCGGCAAGATGGCGTTCACCAACGACACCATCGAGCAGATCCGGGTCAACCTGAAGTTACTGATTGCCGACACCGACACTCTGGTGAAGGCGGCGGTGGATGGTAAACTGGCGACGCGCGCCGACGCAAGCAAGCATCAGGGCGACTTCCGCAGGATCGTTGAGGGCGTCAACAGCACCCTGGACGCGGTGATCGGGCCGTTGAACGTCTCCGCCGAGTATGTGGACCGCATCTCCAAGGGCGACCTCCCGCCGAAGATCACCGACACCTACCACGGCGACTTCAACGAGATCAAGACCAACCTGAACACCTGTATCGATGCGCTCAGCGGGTTGATCGGCGGCATGAAGCACATGTCGGACGAGCACAACAAGGGCGACATCGACGTCGCGATCCCTGCCGACAAGTTCCAGGGGGCGTATCAGGTGATGGCCCAGGGCGTCAACGACATGGTGGGCGGGCATATCGCCGTGAAGAAAAAGGCGATGGCCTGCGTGGCGGAATTCGGGAAGGGAAACTTCGAGGCGCCACTCGAAAAGTTCCCCGGCAAGAAGGCGTTCATCAACGACATCATCGAACAGGTCCGGGTCAACCTGAAGTCACTGATTGCCGACACCGACACTCTGGTGAAGGCGGCGGTGGATGGTAAACTGGCGACGCGCGCCGACGCAAGCAAGCATCAGGGCGACTTCCGAAAGATCATCGACGGCCTGAACAACATGCTGGACGCTATCCTGGTGCCCGTCGTGGAAAGCAATCGAATCCTTGGGCTAGTCCGCGGCGGCAACCTCCGAGAGAAAATGGAGATTGCCTGCAAGGGAGACCTCAATACGATGAAACAGTCCGTCAACGGCATTCACGCCTGGTTGACGGAACTGGTCGCGTATATAACGAAGATCGCCAACGGAGATCTGACGGCGTCGGTGGCCAAAGCTTCCGACCACGACCAGATTCATGAGTGGCTCGTCCTATTGAAGACGAACATCCACGCTCTGGTTTCCGACACTGGCATGCTCGCCCTGGCGGCCGCGGAAGGCCGTGTGAGCGCGCGCGCCGAAGTCACCAGGCACCAAGGCGACTACCGCAAGATCGTGGAAGGCGTGAATAAGACGCTGGACATAGTGGTGGAGCCCCTGAGGACGACGGCGGAGAATGCGACCTCCCTGGCATCTTCCGCCGAAGAACTTACGGCGGTCAGTACGCAGATGGCAGGCAACGCGGAGGAGACCGCTACCCAGGCCACTGTGGTCTCGGCTGCCAGTGAGCAGGTTTCGCGGAATGTCTCTTCGGTCGCCGCGGCGTCCGAGCAGATGCAGGCTTCCATTCGCGAGATCGCCAAGAACGCCAACGAGTCGGCTCGTGTGGCCAAGAATGCCGTCGCCGTGGCGCGTTCGACCAATGTAACCGTGAAGAAGCTCGGCGAATCCAGCCAGGAGATAGGCAACGTCATCAAGGTGATTACCTCGATTGCGCAACAGACGAACCTGCTGGCACTCAATGCGACCATTGAGGCGGCGCGCGCCGGCGAAGCGGGCAAGGGCTTCGCCGTAGTGGCAAACGAAGTGAAGGAACTCGCTAAGCAGACCGCCAAGGCCACAGAGGATATCGGCCAGAAGATCGGAGCGATCCAGGTCGAGACCAACGGCGCAGTGAAGGCGATCGAGGAGATCGGCACAATCATCGACCAGATCAACGATATCTCCAACAGCATCGCCTCGGCGGTGGAAGAGCAGACGGTGACCACCAACGAGATCGGCCGCAGCGTGACCGAAGCAGCCAAGGGGGTCGGCGACATCGCTAAGAACATTGGCGGTGTGGCCGTAGCCGCGAAGAACACCACGCAGGGCGCTCACGACATGCAGAACGCGTCGCTTGAATTAAGCAAGATGGCGGCCCGGCTGCAGACGGTAATGTCGAAGTTCACATTCTGACCGCACTAACGGTTTGGGGCGCGGCCCGGCGGTCGCTACTGAATCGCCGGGCGGTGTCCTGCGCCCAATCGACGAACAAGAGTGGGAATGATACCCAGATTATGGTGCTGCCTGAAAAGTGAATGCTTTGTCAATGCCTTACGTAACCGAGGAAAGGCATCACGGCGTCAGCTTCCGCCAAAGTCGTTACACGCGTAACATTCTCGTTCGGCATAGTCAATATCCAGGGAAGTTACCCGAAATGCGGGTGGTGAAACCATGTTACTCGAGGACGATACTCTAACGGACACATCGGCCCAGCCGGTTCGGCCGATCGCGACCCTGACAGAGACATTTTTCGATGCTGACGAGATCATCGTCAGCAAGACCGACACCAAAGGCCGGATCACCTACGCTAACCGGGTGTTCATCAAGATGTCGGGCTACACCGAGGCGGAGCTGCTGGGAAAACCGCACAGTATAATCCGCCACCCGGATATGCCGCGCTGCGTGTTCAAGCTGCTGTGGGATGTCATCAGCTCCGGCAACGAGATCTTTGCGTACGTGAAGAACCTCTCCGCGATGGGAAGCTATTATTGGGTCCACGCGCACGTGTCTCCCACCCGCGACGCTGCGGGCCGGATTACGGGCTACCACTCAAACCGTCGCGTACCGAATCGGGCAGCGGTGAAGCAGATGGAGGCGCTTTACCTGGAACTGCACCAGATCGAGGCGCGCAGCTCCAACTGGCGCGAGGGCATGGCCAACGCGGAGCAAGCGCTCTTGCAAAGGTTAAAGCAAAGCGGAGTCCAATATGACGAATTCATTTTCTCCCTTGAAGAATGAAGGGCAGGCGGATGTAGCGGGTGATTCTGAGAGCGTCGAGTATTACCGCGACTGGATCCGGCGGGCCGCCGATGTTTGCGAGTGCGCGGCTCGCGGAGATTTGGAGCCGCGAGTGCTACATATCCCGGATGGCGCGGAAGTCGGACGGCTTCTCAATGGGATCAATGGTTTTCTCGACATGACCGATGCTTTCGTTCGGGAATCGGGAGCCTGTCTCAACGCGGCTGCCGGGGGCAAGTTCTTCCGCCGAATCCTTGTTCGCGGGATGCTTGGCAGTTTCCGGCAATCGGCGTGTGTGGCGAATTCCGCGACGGCCCAAATGGCCCAACAGGCCGAAGCGCTGAGCGATCTTGAGCGCAAACGCAACCGCCTCGCGGATGAACTCGCGGAGGTGATCTCCGCGATCTCCAACTCCGCGTCTGAAGTGCGATCGACGGCTGACGCGCTGGCCACCGGAGCACACAAGACCAGCAATATCGCCATCGAGGTTTCCTCCGCGGCGGTGGACATGTCGAAAAGCGTTCAGTCGGTGGCTTCGGCCGCTGAGCAATTGAACGCGTCGTTCGGCGAAGTGGAGCGGCAGACACGCGAGTCTGAAAAATTCGCACAGAGTGCGGTCGAAGATACGCAGCGTACGTCGCAAACCATGGATGGCCTCTCTGAGGCATCGCAGAGGATAGGCGGCGTAGTTAAGTTGATCACTCACATAGCCACGCAGACCAGACTTCTTGCGTTGAACGCCGCCATCGAAGCCGCACGTTCCGGGGAGGCGGGGCGCGGATTCGCCGTTGTCGCGGCGGAAGTGAAGAACCTGGCACTGCAGACGGCCGAAGCAATGGAGGGAATCACCACGGAGGTGCATCGTATCCAGCGTACTAGCGGCGAGGTCGCCAACGGGATCCAGAATATCGGCGAGCGGATCAACCTGATAAACGGTATCAGCAGCGGGATTGCGCAGTCAATCACCGAGCAGCGTCACGCCACAGGCGAGATTAGCAGGAGCGTTCACAAGGCGGCGGACAACACGCAAAGCGTCAGCCTGCAAGTCTCCGGCGTCCGCGAAACCGCGGTGGCCACGGGCAAACACGCCTCGGCGTTAGTGGGGTTCGCGAGCGCGTTGTCGATCCAATCGGAACAACTGGATACAGCCCTTAGGAGCCTGCTGGCAGTGGCAGGGAAGTAGCGGTAGCCCTATCGCTCAACACAGAGGACAAGAATGGCAAAAGTACTAGTAGTGGACGATTCTAGAGCCGTTCGCATGATCGTCGCTCGGATCGTAAAGGAGCTCGGCTACGAGGTCCTCGAGGCGGCCAACGGCAAAGAAGCCCTGGCCGTGATCGAAACCGAGAAATCCGATGTAACTCTGGTCCTGGCGGATTGGAATATGCCCGAGATGAATGGACTGGATCTGCTCAGGCAGCTGCGACAGGATCCCGAACTGTCTTCGCTGGTGGTCGTAATGGTCACAACCGAGACTGAAATAGACCAGATGACGGCAGCCCTCGAGGCCGGCGCCAATGAGTATGTCATGAAGCCGTTTACCAAAGAAATCCTGTTGGAAAAACTCGAAATGGTAGGAATTCGTCCCGTGAAAAGTACGGTATGCCCGTATTAAACAAGCGATTTCTCCAGCCTGGGCAGAGAATTCTGGTGCTGATAGTAGACGATTCGGTGGTCATTCGGCGCCTGGTCGCTCATGCTCTCGAGGAGGATTCCGAAATCGAGGTGGTGGGAGCGGCATCCAACGGCGCGATCGCACTGCAACGCATCCCTCAGTTCAATCCCGATGTCATTACGCTGGATATCGAGATGCCGGAAATGGACGGCCTGCAAACATTGCGCCATGTTCACCGCGAGTATCCCCAAGTGCGCGTCATCATGTTCAGTACGCTCACCGAACGCGGTGCGGCGGTGACACTGGAGGCCTTGACGCTCGGTGCCGACGACTACGTGGCTAAGGTATCCAACGAAGGATCGCTGGATAAATCGATGGCGCGTCTCCGGCAAGAACTGATTCCCAAGATCAAACAGTTCTTCCACATGCCGGCACAGAGCCGTGCCGCGCCGCCGGCGCCAAGCCAAGTCGCGCTGGCGCCTCCGGTCTGGCGAGGTGCTCAGCTGCGTCCCAAAGTATTGGTGATCGGCGTCTCCACAGGCGGGCCGGCCGCTCTGGGCGCCATTCTGCCGCGGTTGCCGGCCGAATTCCCGTTGCCTGTCCTGCTAGTGCAACACATGCCTCCGCTCTTCACCCGTCTGCTTGCGGAACGGCTTCACTCTACGTGCGCCCTGCGAGTGCAGGAGGCGGCCCAGGGAGATGCGGTGGAGGTGGGCAAGATTCTGGTCGCTCCTGGAGACTTTCACATGAAAGTGAGTGCCAGTGGTGGCGGAGTGCGCGTATGCCTGGATCAGTCGCAGCCGCTGAATTCTTGCCGTCCAGCCGTCGATGCGCTGTTTATCTCGGCTGGGGAAGTTTATGGCGGTGCGGCTATTGCCGTGATTCTTACCGGTATGGGGCAGGACGGCTTGCGCGGCGTGCAGATTCTCAAGGCCCAAGGGGCGCGTGTGGTAGCGCAGGATGAAGCCTCCAGTGTCGTCTGGGGAATGCCAGGCGCCGTCGTCAATGCAGGCCTTGCCGACAGCGTACTGCCGTTGGATCAAGTGGTGCCTGAAATCCTGCGCATGGCTGGAAGGACATAGGGGAAAAAGATATGGGCCCAACGTCAGTCGCGGAGATTCATACCGAGAATTACCGGTTCCTCCAGAAGATCGTTTATTCCGAAACGGGCATCGTACTCGAAGAGGACAAGTCCTACCTGTTCCAAAGCCGTCTCTCGCCCATCGTCAGGCAACTCGGCCTCCACTCGGTCAACGACTTGTGCGCGTTGCTCCTGGCTACCCGGGAGCCGGCAATCGGCCGCCAGGTGGTCGAGGCGATGACGACCAACGAGACTTACTTCTTCCGCGATCCGGCACACTACGATGCCATTCGGACCGTCTTGTTGCCCCGTTTGAAGCAGGAGCGGCGGGATACCAGGAAGTTACGGTTCTGGTCGGCTGCTTCGTCCACCGGGCAGGAGGCTTACAGTTTGGCCATGGCTCTCTTGGATGAGGGATTTGCCGATTGGAACATTCAGATCCTGGGCACCGACTTTTCTTCGCCGGTGTTGGAACGTGCCCGAGCCGGCAAGTATCAGCAGATCGAGGTGAATCGTGGCTTGCCGGCCGCACTCCTGGTGAAGCACTTCCGCCGTTCCGGCCTGGAATGGCAGGTAAGCGAGCCGGTGCGAACGATGGCCCGCTTCGAGACCATTGACCTGCGCAAATCCATGGCAGCCCTGGGACCGTTCGACTTGGTGTTCTGCCGCAACGTCATGATCTACTTCGACGCTGAAACTAAGCGGAAGATCATGAAGGAGCTCCACGGCACCCTGTTTCGGGGTGGCTGGCTGATGCTGGGCGGAGCCGAGACGGCCTTCGGCGTCGAAGAGTGGTTTGATAGACAGACTGTCGGAAACGCGATCGTATATGTCGCACGCTAAGAGGACAACATGTTAACCGAATTAGGCGTAGTGATCTCGCCGAGCGACCTGACACAGATCGTAGAGTCTGTGTTTAGTGCCATGTTGGGCCTGGAAGCGACCGGCCTCGGACCACCATGGTTCTCCGGTGAAGACCGATTGACAGCCGCGGTTCACTTGGCGGGCGCTTGGAACGGTGCGGTACTGATAGAGTGCGACCGCGCGCAGGCCTGCCGGTTCGCGGGCCGCTACCTCTCTATAGATACTCCCGACTCCATGGATGACGTCGTGCGTGACGTGCTCGGCGAAATTGCGAACATGATCGGCGGCAACCTGAAGTCCGCGTTAACGCGGGGAATCCACATTTCGATGCCCTCCGTGGTGGACGGCAGCGACTACAGCATGAGGGTGTGTGGCGCTGAGGTTAGCGCTCAGATTGGCTTCCAATCCGCCGAGGGCCCGTTTTGGGTCACAGCCCTCGCCATGCGGCCGGGTTTGGGAGTCAAGAGACTGACGACCTGAGGAAGCCCAGAGGGAATAGGTGATGTGTCCTTTCGGTATAGCTGCGTAAACGAAGATATAATTGCGGTAGGCCTTGACCGAAATTGGGTAGAGGTAAGGATTATAACGTTCTCCTTATCGGACTAATGATGTGAGTGGCAACTTTAGTTCGAAAGACAAGTGGGCGATTTCAAAGTACAACGGGATTTTAATGACTTGTCAAGAGTCAAAAAGCAAATAATGCAAAGGTCAAAATCGCCAGCCTTCCTCGCTACATTCTAAAGTCACTTAACCAGATTTGGTTGATCCGCAAAAAGTAATGGCGTGCGCCTCGCCTGTCGGGCAAACGAAGAACACGTCACTAACGATCTTGCCTATTGTGCCTATCGCAAACCTCGAACTGGATGAGAACATAAGGTTTGCACCCTCTTCCTCACGTTCTCGGCTCTTCGCTCAACACGCTTCACGCGTTGGCTGCGACTTTGTCGGCCACCTTCAAATCGCGAGCGGCGCTCCAACTGGAGAACCTGGCGCTCCGGCACCAGCTTGGCGTTCTCCAGCGTCGGCCGATCGACTCCTGTGGGCATGGCTGTGCACGGTCTGGAGCGGCTGGCGGTCTGCTCTGGTCATCGTCAAACTAAACTGGACACCATCATCGCTTGGCACCGCAGGGGCTTTCGTCTGTTCTGGACCTGGAAGGTCCGCTCCGTTCGACCGGGGCGGCCGGCAGTAGCGAAAGACGTCCGAGAACTTATCCGCAAACTGAGTCGCGAGAATCCGCTGTGGGGAGCACCTCGCATTCACGGCGAGTTACTCAAGCTAGGCATCGACATCGGCGAAACCAGCGTTGGCAAGTATCTGGTGCGCCATCGCAAGCCTCCATCTCACACTTGGCGCACCTTCCTTGAGAATCACGTCAAGACCATGTTCTCGGTGGACTTCTTCACGGTGCCGGCGATCACCTTCCAACGAGCGGCGCGCCGCCTGAACTCTGTGGTCGCCTCGAGGCCGATCCTGCCCTGCGAACAGTTCTACCCGGTTCCATTAAACCCCGAAAAGGCGGCTCAGCCGCGCGCCGGCGTGAGCATGCGGATTGTAGGTGACCGCTCAGGGCATCCGATCTTTCGTGAGTCTTCAAGCGCGCGGTGAGAAACGCGCAGACGTTTGGATTTCTTGCGTTCGGCGGGAGGTCGCAAATGTCACAAATGGGATTTGTGGCAGGCACAATCGATAAACACCAACATTTCTAACTCGCAGTCATGCCCCCTACAAATTAACGCCAACCCTCATCCCCTCATCGACTTCCGCCCTCCCTCCTTACCTCCCTCGATCCGAATTCGTCATCTCGTCTGCTACGCTCCGGGCAGAAGAAGTCCCGTCCATCCGGGGCAAACCCGTTATGAGTAAGAACCTTAGAAAGAACCGCAGCCGCGTCATCGCCGGCCGCATCAATGGCGCCAAAGGCGCCGGCCGTCACACTGACCAAGGCAAGCAGCGTTCTGCCATGAACGCCCTTAAACACGGTCTCGACGCCAGAACTCTACTCCTCACCACTGAGGACCCGGAAAAATGGGACCGCCACCTCTGCCATTGGTACGAATATCTCCTGCCCGTCAACGCAATTGAAGCCCATTTAGTCCGCGAAATCGCCATCCATACGTGGCACCAAGCCCGCGTCTGGGGCATTGAAGCCGGCAGCCTCAACCTATTTCTCGCCGAACAGGCCGGCGCCCCGCCCCACGCCTATTCCACCGTCGGCGCTCACACCGCTACCGCCCTCGCCTATCGCGCCCAGTCGGAATCCGGACTCGCCCATGCGATCAACCGCCACCTCGCCCGCCTTTCCCGCGAGTACACCCGTGCCATAAAAACCCTCCTCGCCCTCCGCGCCGGCGTCCCCCCAATAGCGCACAGGCCGCGGAGGCACGTCTCCAAACAACACAGAGACACGCCGTCCCACAGCGCCGTAGCGAGTCCGTTGGGCGCGTGTTCCCCAATAGAAAATAGCGAAACGAAGGTAACCGTCCCGGAACCCTTTGACTCCACACCCCCAAACGCCCCGGAGCCACCCCTGCCGGCAGCCGAACTAGCCCAAAGCCCTAGCCCTACCTTCGCAATCCTGAACGACAAAAGAGTATCGTGCGAGGCTCCAGCGCATAGAACATGCAGGGG
>Ga0163150_10006230_pt1 | contig 14752 bp, 9 predicted proteins | sample OliLakLV19P2IB_FD_148628 | JGI IMG/M metagenome (GOLD analysis project Ga0163150, IMG submission 148628) | Freshwater microbial mat bacterial communities from Lake Vanda, McMurdo Dry Valleys, Antarctica - Oligotrophic Lake LV.19.P2.IB | ecosystem: Environmental > Aquatic > Freshwater > Lake >...
GATTCGGCCAACCTGCGTTGCGGGCTTGACCGGCAGCCTCTCCTGGAGAAGCTTTCGGCCTGCGCCTCGCGGGCGTAGTTTAGTGGTAAAACTCCTGCCTTCCAAGCAGGTCTCGTCGGTTCGATTCCGTCCGCCCGCTCCATAATAGCACGAACGCCGGTTCTCAAATCGGCAGGTGCTCCACGCGATTTATGAGGTCCTCCGGTTCTCCCGCTTCGGCGATCAGCTCCAAGTCCTGCACGCATCGTCCAATCGTAACCCGAAGTTGATGGGCGTAGATCACGCCGGCAAAAGGTTTTGCCTCGCGCTGCCAAGTGGCGCAAATTTCCAGAAAGTCCCGGTCCCGGGTGAATAGTACACAGTTCAGCGTCCGGGCCCGGGCCAGCACGACGGAATCGTCCGCCTCGGCGTGCTCGTCCTCATGCGCGGTGACAACAGTCACGTTTCTGGCCCGCAACGCATCCGTGATGCTCTGCGGGACATGAACGTCCATGTAAAGCCGCAGACTCAAGTGGGCCGCGCAAACGGTCGAAGGCGGCGGCGCAGGGGTGAGTCGGCTGTTGAATTGGCCAATCCGTCGGCTTCCGCCAAGCTCGAAGCCATGTGCTGGTCAAAAGCATGCTGATGGTCGTAATAGCAACTGAGAGCCGCGTGAATTTGGGCCAACGACAAACGCGGCTGCTGACGATGAATCTCCTCCGCACTCCAGCCGTAGGCAACATGATCCAAGGCGATCTCGATCACCTTGACGCGGGTCCGATCGATCCATGCAACGCCGGCGGCGTCGCGGAAAATATGGGCAATGGGCGCCGCCGTGAGCATGGGAAAACGATAGGATGCCGATGGCATGTGTCAAAGCCCGGTTTGAGTGGGCGCAGGTTGTTGGGTGGCCGCACGGCGAATGTAATCGCCAACGGAATCGTCGGTTCGATTCCGTCCGCCCGCTCCATTAGAGACTTCGAAGTCAAAAGGCCCGGCTCGAAACTCTCAGGATTTACCTCATCGTTTAGAGCGGCGTGAGTGGTTTTGAACGGTGGAAAACTGGCTACTTGGCGCGAGGCTCAGAGAGGCGCGTTATATCAATCGCCCGTGATTTTTGGGCTGTCATTGCGAGAGCTGGACCAACCCGACGTTGGGTGGAATCGCCATTGAACACCCCGATTGTCATTGCGAGCGAGGCTTGCCGAGCGTGGCAATCGATCTGGCCGCGTGGATTGCCGCAGTCGCTTAGGCTCCTTTGCAATGACAAAATGTAGGTGTTCATTAGCAGTCCCTTCCGCAGTGCTATGCCTGCCCTTGACGGGGAGGAAACAGGGCCAGTTTCCTATCAGCCTCCGCCCCAAAATCGGAATTTAGCCGTGACCGTCAGAAACTACCCGCATATTGCACAGGAACGTTTTACAAATGCTGTTTCTTAGGAGCCTCCGCCCCAAAATCGGAATTTAGCCGTGACCGTCAGAAACTACCCGCATGTTGCACAGGAACGTTTTACAAATGCTGTTTCTTAGGAGGGCTTGGTTTTGATGCCCTACTCAAGGCGCGGAAAAAACCATCGCAGATAGCGCGGATGAAGCGGATGCCCGAGTTAGTCGCGAGTTTGAGTCCAGATGGAGCGTTTGGACAGGATGATTTATCCGCGTGATCCGCATAATCCGCGTTCGAAGGTTCGTGCGAGACTAGATTCGCCCTTGAAACAACGATTCTGAATTGGTTTCCGATGCGGATCAGTGCTGATCAGTGAAGATCAGTGGTTAAACGGATTGACCCGGATGCCGGGGGTGCGCGCTATTTCGGCGGGCGCAGGTGCAATGAGGGCGGTTGTGGAGAACTGCCCCTACCGCGGGTGCCGAGCCGGCCCGCCCGGAGGTCAGGCCCTACCCCAGGAAAAGTCCAAATCTCATGCGAGATCGGAATTATCTGCAGGTTGAGCAATTGGGACCTTGAACCCGATCATCCCAACGTCTCAGCGCTCGGGGAGCGACGCATAGGGCCAGTTGGGTGGGGCTGATCCGGCTGACGGGTTCCGTGCGCGCGATAAGGGTGAACTAGTTCCATTAGTTATATGAACGCATGACCCACGCTTGATATTTCACCCGTTTGTTACCGTTTTTATCGGCAAATCTCCCGTGCACTGCTCTAAGTGTGACGTAAACGATGGGAGTATGGCATTGCTCACTTCAGCCGCGAACGTCGCCGCCTCCAACCGCATCGCTCCACAAAAACGGGTCACCGTCGATGCGGCCCAAGCGTTGGCGAAACAGAAGTCACTCGAAAAGAAGGCGAAGAAGTACAAGCTGCCGATGGGCGAACTCGCGCTGTTCACTCAGCAGCTCGCCTCCCTGCTCATGGCGGGTCTGCCCTTGGTGCAATGTCTCGAAGCGCTGCAAGATCAGACCGAAGATGCCTGCTTTCGCATCGTGATCCGGGACGTCCGTGCGGACATCTCCCAAGGCAATTCATTTTCTTCCGCGGTACGGAAGTTTCCCAACGCGTTCAACACCTTGTTCGTTTCCATGGTCGAAGCCGGCGAGGCGAGCGGTGGTCTGGCGGAAATCTTGGGCAAAGTCGCCGGCTACTTCGAGTCCACCGTCAAGCTGACCAAGAAGGTGAAGTCGGCCATGACGTACCCGATCGCCGTCATTGGGCTGGCCATAGCGTTGGTCAACGTCTTGCTGATCTTCGTCATTCCAGTGTTCGCCGCGATGTTCAAAGACTTCGGCGCCCAACTTCCGGCGCCGACCCAGTTCCTCATCGATTTGTCGAATTTCCTGAAGGAGTGGTGGTGGGCCATTGGTATGGCTACCTATGGCGGTTGGTGGGGTTTGATGAAGTTCACCGCCACGCCCAATGGTCGTCGCATGAGGGATCACACGCTCGTGAAGGCCCCCGTTTTCGGTAATCTTATCCACAAGATCGCGCTGTCCCGCTTTTGCCGAACCTACGCGACGCTTATCCGATCCGGCGTGCCGATTCTCCGTACCTTGGAGATCGTCTCTGCAGCCTCCGGGAAAGTTCAGGTTGAAGATGCGTGCGAAGAGATCGCCAAGCACGTCAGCCAAGGTGGTCAGGTCTCCGAGGTGCTCGCCGCCGACCCGTTCTTTCCGCCGATGATGAAGCACATGGTGAAGGCCGGTGAATCGACGGGTAATGTCGATGGCATGATGAACAAGATCGCCGATTTCTACGACGTGGAGTGTGAAGCCACGGTGTCGGCGCTGACATCATTGATCGAGCCCATGTTGATTGTTTTCCTAGGTGTCGTGGTCGGTGGTATCGTCATGGCGATGTTCCTTCCGATCTTCCAATTGGGTGCGGTCGCTGGCGGGTTACAATAAGCAGCAGGCGCGAGCAGCCGTTTGACAACGCGGCTCGGATTTCGGAACGTCCCCGTTTCGTCTCTCCCGTTTCATGCCTTCCGTTCTCATCGTCGACGACCTCGTCTCTATCCATGAGATGCTTGAGGCCGTGATTCAGCCGACGGGCTTCGCGACCTCGTTCGCGACGGACGGGGAGAAGGCGCTGGTCAGGTACAAGGCGGAAAAGTACGATCTCGTACTGGCTGATATCGACATGAAGCCGATGGATGGCATCACGCTGCTGAAGCAGCTGAAAGCTTACGATCCCAGCGCGGTGATCATCATGATGACCGCGTACGCGTCCACGGAAACAGCAGTCCAAGCCTTGAAGTTGGGCGCGTTCGACTACCTGCTCAAACCGTTCCGGGTCGACGAGTTGATTGCCACGCTGCGTCGCGGAGCTGAGGTTAAGAAGGTGCACTCCGACCGGCCGGTAACCGCGCCGGGGCCGTCCGTTAAAGCAGCCGACATTGAGGCGCAGTTGATTGGCCGGAGCTCGAAGCTCACCAAGCTGATTGCGCAGGTAAGAAAGCTGGCAACGGTGCGGGCTCCCGTTCTGCTCGTCGGCGAGAATGGCACCGGTAAGGCAACCGTTGCCGAAATCCTGCATGGCGCGAGCGGGGCGCCGGATTCTGCACTGTTGCGCATTGATTGTTCTCTTAGCTCCGAAGCGAACTTTCGCGAGGGGCTGCTGGGCCAGAACGGCGAAGGCGGTTCGTGGGTAAAAAAGGCCAAGGGGGGCACGCTTTTTCTTCAGCACCTGCAGTGTCTTTCGCCGTCCGTCCAGCAGGAGCTGGTGGGCGTGCTACGCAACACGGCGCAGGGGTTCCGGTTAGTGTGCACCTCGACCGCCGACCTCGAAAAGCTGGTCGACGAGGGGAAGTTTCACGACGACCTGTTTTACCGGGTTGCTTCGCTGCCGGTGCAAATGCCGCCGCTCCGGGAACGGTCGGAAGACATTCCGTTGCTGGTGAAACATTACATTTCCCAGGCGGCGAATCCCGCTTTCGACGTGAAGACGATCGAGTTTGGACAGGAAGCGCTCGCCGTGATGATGGCGCATCAATGGCCGGGAAATCTAACGGAATTGGCGCAAGTTGTGTCGAACATCGCGGCAAACACCGAATCTCGCGTCATCTCGGCCAAACAATTGCCGATGCGACTGCGGGAGCCGAGGCACTGGCCGACGTTGGATGAGTTTCTGGCCGCGGAGGAAAAGCACTACGTTGCGACGGTGCTCCACGCGACCCGGAACGATAAGGTGGCCGCGGCAAAAACGCTCGGCGTTGATGTGGGCGCGTTGGGCTGATTGCAGGGGCTGACCTTGCTCGTGCCCAAGGGTCGAGCGGCAAGCCGGCAACGCTGCATCCTTGCATCCCGCCCGGTTCGATCCGGGACCGCGGCCGCCCTCGGCCGCTTGCGGAATGCGGCCGGGGGCGGCCACGGTCCCAGGTCAAAAAAGGTAGGGCATTCGCTCTCACTGAAGAGCCGTTGGATCGCGGTTACGCTGCTTTCCCGCTTGCGGCCGGTTTCGGCGCTCTCAATTCTCGCCCAAATCTGCGCTCATGCCCAAACGTTCTGATCTGAAGTCCATCCTCATCATCGGCGCCGGCCCCATTGTGATCGGCCAGGGTTGCGAGTTTGATTACTCCGGAACTCAAGCGTGCAAAGCGCTGAAAGAGGAGGGGTATCGCGTCATCCTCGTGAACTCCAATCCGGCCACGATCATGACGGACCCTGAGTTCGCCGACGTGACGTACATTGAGCCGCTCACAGTGGAGTTCCTCGAGAAGATCATTATCGCGGAAAAACCATCCGCCTTGCTCCCGACGCTGGGCGGACAAACGGCCCTCAATCTTTCGATGGAGCTCGATAAGCGGGGCATCCTAAAGACTCACGGCGTCGAGATGATTGGCGCCAAACCCGAGGCCATTTCCAAGGGGGAGGACCGTGAGCTCTTTAAGCAGGCCATGCTTAAAATCGGCCTCGACGTGGCGCGGTCCCGCACCGTGAAGTCATTGGATGAAGCACGGGCCGCCGCCGAGCATCTCGGCGCATTTCCGCTGATCATCCGGCCTTCGTTCACCCTCGGTGGCGCGGGCGGTGGCATCGCATACAACAAGGAAGAATTTGAGGGCATCGTGGCCAACGGCCTGGATCTCTCCCCGGTGCACGAAGTGCTCGTGGAGGAATGTTTGCTCGGGTGGAAAGAGTACGAGATGGAGGTCATGCGTGACCACAAGGACCAATGCGTGGTCATCTGCTCGATTGAGAATTTTGACCCAATGGGTGTACACACCGGTGACTCGATCACGGTGGCACCGGTCATGACGCTGACGGATAAAGAGTATCAGGTTATGCGTGACGCGTCCTTCGCGGTCATCCGCGAGATCGGCGTGGAGACCGGCGGTTCGAACATCCAGTTCTCGGTCGATCCCGAAACCGGCCGCATGGTGGTGATCGAGATGAATCCCCGGGTCTCGCGCTCGTCTGCGCTCGCCTCGAAAGCGACGGGGTTTCCCATCGCGAAAATCGCCGCGAAACTCGCGGTGGGGTACACCTTGGACGAGTTGCGCAACGACATCACGCGTCTGACGCCGGCGAGCTTTGAGCCGACGATCGATTACGTGGTGACGAAGATCCCGCGTTTTACCTTTGAGAAATTCCCGAACGCCGATGCCACCCTGACATCCGCGATGAAGTCGGTCGGGGAGGCCATGGCGATCGGTCGCACCTTCAAGGAATCGATTCAAAAATGTTTACGCTCGCTCGAGATTGGCGCCCGCGGCTTCGGCGGCGGCGGCAAGCACGGCGGCGATGAGGTGATCGAGGAAAAGGTCATCAACGCGAAGCTCGGCACGCCGAACGCCGAGCGCATTTTCTACATCCGCCACGCCTTCCGCGCCGGCTATTCCGTCGCGCGGGTTTTTGACCTGACCAAGATCGATCCCTGGTTCCTGCACCAGTTGTATGAAATCTATGAGATGGAACAGGCCCTGGCGAAGCAGACGCTCGCCCAGGTCGACGATTGGGCGCTGCGCCGCGCGAAACAGTTTGGTTTCTCCGATGTACAGCTGGCGCATATCTTGAAGAGCGATTTCGACACGGTGCGCGCCGATCGGAAGCAGCGTGGCATTCAGACCACGTACCGTTTGGTCGACACCTGCGCGGCGGAGTTCGAGGCGTTCACGCCGTATTATTATTCCAGTTACGGCGACGAAAACGAAGTACTCCCGCCTCAGGGCAAAAAGAAGATCATGATCCTGGGAGGCGGTCCCAACCGCATTGGCCAGGGTATCGAGTTCGACTACTGCTGCGTGCACGCCAGTTTTGCGCTGCGCGAAGCCGGCTTTGAAACCGTGATGGTGAACTCGAATCCGGAGACGGTTTCGACGGATTACGACACGAGTGACCGCCTGTATTTCGAGCCGCTGACCTTGGAGGACGTCCTCGAGGTTTATCAACAAGAAGGCTGCGTCGGCGCGATTGTGCAGTTCGGCGGCCAGACCCCGTTGAATCTCGCCACCTCGCTCAAGGCGCATGGCGTGAACATCATTGGCACGTCGCCGGAGAGCATCGAAATGGCCGAGGATCGGAAGTTGTTCTCCGCGATTCTCGACAAGGTGAAGCTGAAGTCGCCGGCGAATCGAACGGCGATGAATGAGACCGATGCGCTGACGTTTGCAAAGGAAGTCGGGTTCCCGGTGCTGTTGCGCCCGTCGTTCGTGCTCGGTGGCCGCGGCATGTTCATCGTCTACAGCGAAGAAGAGTTCCGCGGCGTCGTGCGCCAGGCGTTCGACGTCATGCCGGACAAGCCCGTGCTGATCGACAAGTTCCTCGAAGACGCGATCGAGCTCGACGTCGATTGTATCAGCGATGGTGAGACGTCTGTCATCGGCGGCATGCTCGAACACATCGAGTACGCCGGCGTGCATTCCGGCGACGCGGCGATGGTAATGCCGCCCCACACGCTCTCCGCTGACATGCTCAACACGGTGCGCCACGCGACGCATGCGCTCTCCCGCGAGCTGAAGGTCATCGGCCTGATGAACGTGCAGTTCGCGATCAAGGACAACCAGCTCTATGTCCTGGAAGTAAACCCACGCGCATCCCGCACGGTGCCGTTCGTGGCCAAAGCGATTGGCGTGCCTCTGGCAAAACTCGCGGCCAAGGTGATGACTGGCGCCAAGCTGAAGGATCTGGGCTTCACGAAAGAGCAGACCCCGTTGCATTGGTGCGTCAAGGAAGCCGTCTTCCCGTTCGTCCGCTTCCCCGGCGCGACCATTGCGCTCGGGCCGGAAATGCGTTCGACCGGCGAAGTCATGGGCCTCGACGCCGATCTTGGCGTAGCCTTTGCCAAAGCCCAAGCGGCGGCCAAACCTGGTTTGCCCACGCAGGGCAATGTTTTCCTGTCAGTCAAAGACTCGGACAAACCGCGTGCCGTCGAAATCGCCCGTGCCCTCGAGCAGCTTGGCTTTGTGATCTATTCGACCAGTGGCACGGCCAAGACGCTGGCTGACGCCGGAGTCGCGGTGAAACGGCTCGCCAAGATTTCGGAAGGCCGGCCCAACACCGTGGATTTGATCAAGAACGGCCAGATCCAGATGGTGATCAACACCCCCGGCGGCATGATTCCGCGTCGCGATGAAAACGCCATCCGCTCGGCGGCCTACGCGCACAGTGTGTGTATAATGACCACGATTACGGGTGCGATCGCCGCGGTGGATGGCATTCGCGCCCTGAAGGAAAAACACATGGGCGTGAAGCCGATCCAGCACTATCGCGGCAACGTGATCACCGTCCCCTGAATGAATCATCGTCCTGGCCCGCGCACACTGGGGCGGGATGAGTTCACCTCCGGTCTCGGCGAAGTGGAATAATGGATACACCCACGCTTGTTGCCTTGCTGCACGGCCCGGACCAACCCGGGCTCGTGGCGCGCGTCTCCGGTTGGATTTTCGCACGGGGCGGCAACATCCTGCACGCCGATCAGCATCGGGACCGGGAGTTGGGAATCTTCTTTCAACGCGTGGAATGGGAGCCGACGGGCGCCGCCGGCGTGGCGGGACGCGATGCCGAGGACTTTCAGGCGTTCGCGGCGTCGCTGGGGATGAAGGTGCGGGTGGCGGTTTCGACGCACCGCCCCCGCGTCGCGATCTTCGTTTCCAAAGCCGACCATTGTTTTCACGATTTGGTGCTGCGCTGGAAAACCGGCGAGTACGGTTGCGAGATCGTGGCCGTGGTGGGAAATCACGCCGAACTCGCCGAGGTGACGAAAGGTTACGGTCTGCCGTTTTACCACGTCCCGGTTACGGCGGCAACCAAGGCAGACGCCGAGGCGCGCCAGCTCGCGCAGTTAAAAGAGCTGCGGGTCGATCTCGTGGTGCTCGCGCGTTACATGCAGGTGCTTTCCGCGGATTTCCTGCAGCAATCCGGCGCTCCCGTGATCAACATTCATCATTCCTTTCTGCCGGCGTTTGCGGGCGGTCGTCCTTACCATCAGGCGCACCTGCGCGGAGTTAAACTTATCGGCGCAACGGCGCATTATGCGACGGCGGACCTCGATGAGGGCCCGATTATTCATCAAGACGTGGCGCGGGTCACGCATCGCCATGGCGTTGAAGAACTCATCCGCAAGGGCCGCGACCTCGAGCGCCTGGTCCTCGCCCAAGCGGTGCGCTGGCACCTCGAGAGTCGGGTGTTGGTTTACGGCAACAAGACCGTGGTCTTCGACTAATGGTAGGTTGAAGCCAGTGCCCCTGGGACCGCGGCCGCCCCCGGCCGCAGTATGAAACGAAGCACCGAGCCGGGGTGCGGAACGTGGTGGTTTCCTGATGAAAGCGGCCGAGGGCGGCCGCGCTCCCATCGATCCGTGTCGGATACCGGACGAAGTCCTGCATTTACAGGGGAGCCGGCATTTGCTCTCGTCGTCGGTTTCAACGCTCACAACCTTGCGCATGCCCATGGCCGCCACTCCTCCCACTGACCCGAAGCCTGCCGGTGATGACCGCAATCTCGTACCTGTCGAAGCCACGCCGGTCTTCTCGTTCGAGGATAAACTGTACGTTTTTTGGCAGAAATATCGCGGACTCATCCTCGGCCTGTGCGTTTTGGTGCTGGTTGGCATCGTGGGCAAAGGCGTTTGGGATTATCTCGCCCGCCAAAAAGAGCTCGACGTGCAGAAATCCTACGCCGCTGCCGCTACGCCCGAGCAGCTCAAGACTTTTAGCGCGTCCCATACCGATCACGTTCTTGGCGGGGTGGCGCAGCTGCGGATCGCGGACGAAGCGTATGCGGCCGGGAAATCGGCTGAAGCCGTTGCTGCTTATCACAAAGCCATTTCCAGTTTGAGGGAGGGGCCTTTGGCCGCCCGCGCCCGCTTGGGTCGGGCCCTCGCCAAGATCCAGGCCGGCAACGCGGCGGAAGCGATCAACGAACTCAAACAGCTCGTCAACGACACGGCTCAGTTCAAAGCGATTCGCACCGAAGCCGCGTACCATCTCACCAGCCTTGCGGTTGAAAACGGGAATGTCGAAGAAGCCCAGAAGCTCAGCGACCAGTTGATGCAGATCGATCCCACGAGTCCTTGGACCCAACGCGGCTTGCAGTTGCGCGCGACCCTCCCAGCGACGCCCGCTCCCGCGCCCACCGTTGCTCCGGCAGCGAGCGACGCCCTGCCGGCGATTACGGTTCCAAAGAAGTAAGCGTTACGCTCGCGTTGCCGGCGCCGGCTCGGATTCTTGGGACCGCGGCCGCCCCCGGCCGCATCTGGGAATCGAGAGACGAAGAACGATCCGTCGAAGCGGCCGAGGGCGACCGCGGTCCCAGGAAGAGATCGAACCGCCCGCCACGTCACGGAAGTTCGGACCGGACGTCTGACCGCGTCAACGGGCAACGTCCTGCAGGCACGCGCGAAGGTAGCCCATCGCGAAGGCCATTCCCGCGTGCCAGGGCGCGGCGCATTGTAGCTGTGGCGCGTGATCCGGAATAATCACGCCGGCATAGCGCTGGCGCGCCAGAACCTGGATGATCCTGAAAAACTCAGTTGAACCACTGATTTTCACTGATGACCACTGATGCAACCAGAGTTTCTCGATGGAGGCCGTTCACCCGGTAAGTGAAGGAAAAGATCTATCCCATCGATCTGGATGTCTTTGCTCAGTGTTTATTAGTGCTCATCGGTGGTTACCTCTGCTGCGGAATTTGAATTAATGGGATTCGGTAAAACTCGTGATCGAGTGCCACTCGAACACTTCCTGGAGCAACGCGCGCTCGGCCTTCGCCACCACCCGTTCAAGTGAACCCCAGGTTTGCACAAACGCCGCCTCCTTGCGCGCCGCTTCGAGGCGCACGCGCATTTCTTTGTAACGCGCAACGCGACGATGCAGGTCGTTGATTGAAATCAGCGAAATAAAACCGGCGGCCAGCACGGGGAGCACAATCGGGCCGAAACCGAAAATCCATTCCTGCACCCACTCGGGTGCGACCGGTTGGGCGAGGCTCATGTGCCCCGCGTAGATCGCCGTAAACACGATGGCCAGGATGGAGCTGATCGTGAACGCGGCGCGCAGCCGACCGAGTTGCGGCACGGCGCGCGACTCCTGGCGGGCAAAGTACGCCAGCTGACCGTCGATTCGCTCCTTTAAATAGTGCTGCTTGAAATGATCGAAAACGGCCGGGCGATTGCGCGCGCTGCGCCGTTGCAGTAGATCCAGCGAACGGCGCAGCGGCTCCAGGCCCGCCCAATCAAAGTCGTCGAATAACCGCACCGCCCGGCGCAGTTCCCACGTGGCCAGCGCGCTGCGCGTAATTTCCGCGGCCAGCCGGCTCCGCACCCAGTCGTGTTGATGGCGATGGTGCCGCACGACCAACGCGAACACCGTGGCGCCGAGCAAGCACGCGAGCTTGCCCCACGGCATGATCGGGTGGTGGAGATGAAACGCGAGGGTCGCGGCCGCGAGCGAGGTCGCGATGACGTGCAGGCCGACTGTGCCAGTGATGAGCCGACGAAAGTGGGGCGCTCCGTTTGTGGCGGCGTGATCGACCTTGTGATGAAAGGCGAGCACTCGCCGATGGCCGGAATCGACCACGTCATCATCCGGCACGGTTACGCTCGGCAGGGCATTGAGCTGCGCGAGATAGCGGTCACCAACCCGGAGGCGGTCGAAGTTTTCTCTTCTGACGCGCTGGGTGATCGCATCGATGATGATGATCGGCCGTTTGAGTTCTCGGGCATAGCCCACGATCTCCGCGGTGCCGCCGCGTCCACGAGAGGGTTCGCCGTCCCAAACGGCCAGCAGCACGTCACAGTGGTTCACGGTTTCCATCCCGCCGTCCAAGTACGCGTCTTCCCGCAGGCCGCGGTCGCCAATCACCCGGACGTGTTCCGCTTCGTGGAGCAGTGTCTCCACCTCTTTCCACTCGGCCGCGTTGAAATCGTTGCGGAATTCGGCCGCCGGCAGTGGCAGGATCGCCTCCCAGCCGAAACCGAGGCCGAGGGCCGACTGGGCAAACATCATGTCGCTGCCCGCGGCGACCGACGATAGAGCCAGCCATTCGACGCCGGCCTCTGACTTCAAGCTCGTGAGGCACTCGCGCATCACGCGCTGGGTCTCAGGGGCATTCGGAAGTTTGCGGTGTCCCGTAAATCCCACGACATGAAAGACGGGGAGCTGGTCGGATTCGGCCATGTGCGGCGAATGTGACCGATGCGGGCCCATCAGTGTCAACGGCGAAGCCGCGTGTCGGAGGCGCGTTTGCGAATCAAAACTCCATCCCGCGCTCGTAGGGCGCGGACCTTCTCCCGATCGTCAGGGTGTCGCCGCGCGCTGAACAGTCGCAGGCGAATCGGTTTCCTGCAGCAGCTCCTGAAATTTCGGGTGATCGCGAATTTTGTCCCAGACCGGGTCGAGCCGCAGCAGCGCCGCGGTGAGCGGCCATCCGTAGCCGTCGCGCATCTCTGCGCGGATTCCGCGCAAAAGTGGCACCGCGTCTTCCGCCAGACCGAGTCGTGCCAGGATGCGCACTGACGAAGAGGTCCAGGGTGGCGGCCAGCGCTTTAGTTCGTCCGTCAATCGTACTTCCCGGAGCGCTTCTTCCCGGTGGCCCAGCAGGGCCAATAGCTCCCCCAGCATCAGGTGGAGATCGCGATCCGTTGGCTTGGCGCTCAAGCGCGCGCGGGTCTGCGCGAGTGCTGCCTCCCATGCTACGCGGGCAGCTTCCATTCGGTTTGCCTGCGCATTGGCCAAGCCAACGAAGTAATCTTTCGGCCCCACGAACCAATTGTCGTGGATGAATTCATCCGAAAGCCGGTTTAGGGCCCGAAGCGCCTCGTCAGGCTTTCGCCGCACGAGATGAAGGTACGTCGTGAGCCAGACAATCCGGTGTTCACTTCGCGTGGCTGCCGGGCCCGATGCGATCGCCGTGGCCGCTCTTTCCGGATCCCCTTGCCAGGTCAACAGCAGCATGGCCAAGCCGCCCTGTGAATTCGCCGACGGCTGGACCGCGATTGACGCGCGAATCGCTTTATCCGCTTCGGCGAAATGGCCGCGGCGGAAATGCAGGAGAAACTGCGTATAGCGGGCAAGCGCAGCGCGGTCGGGAGTCTGCGCAGCCCGCTCATACATCGCTAAAGCCTCGTCCACTCGATCCAGCCGATCGTAGAGATAGCCCAGGCTGGCCAGCGCGCCGGCATGGTTCGGATCCCGCGCGAGCACGCGTTGGAAGGTCGCCTCCGCCACGGCAGGTTCTTCGTTGTCGCGCTGCCAACGAGCCAGCGCAAAGAGACCTTCGATGGAATCGGGGGAGAGTTTCAAGGCCCGCTCCGCATGACTGCGGGCCGCGGCATAGCGCTCCGGCCGCGGGTCGAAGCCGCGGGATCGGAAGGAAAAGTTAAGCAGGGATGACGTCGCCCAGATTTCCGCATCGTAAGGGTCGAGTTCCAGCGCCCGCTTCAAATAGCCTTCGGCTGCCGCCAGGTCGTCGGCGCCCGAGTCGAATTTCTGCATCAACTCATCCGCCTTAGCGGTCAGCTTTTTTGCCTCCGAAAGGGTCGGCGCGGTCGCGGACGGACTTTTGAACACGGTGGTTTCCACCGGTGCCCGCCCCCGGTTGATGGACGAGTGCACCGCGAATCCTAAGCCCACGACTACCAAGCATCCCCCCGCAATCAGCGCCCAAGCGCGGCCGGATAACGATTCCGAATCAGGAGCGACGGCGGCCGCGGGCGGCTTACTCGCCGCTGGTCGCATGCTCGGTGGGAGCGGCAATGGTCCCTCGTGCAGCAAAGACTGGATCCGAGCCGCAAAGGCGGCGGGTGCATCCGCTCGGATGCGAGTCCACTGGACCGCTTGAAACTTCTCCGGCACGCGGGCGCCAGTTTGGGGCGTGTCGTCGATCACGACGGGGACAATGAAGGGTTGGTCGTCCGCCATCAGATGCGAACGATCAACGGCGAGTTTCCATTCCAGGCGAAAATAGCCTTCGGAGCGCGCCTGCGTGTGCGCCGAAATCACGGGCAAAAAAAGCGCGCACTCCTGAATTTGCCGGCGGATTTTTTGGTCCCAAGCATCGCCGCCCCGCAGTTCATTTTGGTCGAACCACACTTCGATTCCGACAGCGCGGAGCTCCTCCACGATCTGCCGGACGGCGGGACCGTCCTCCGAGGCGTAGGAAACGAAAACGGCTTTGCCGATGCCAATCATACGGAAGGCAGCACGCTTTCATTCGGTGTCGTTGATAGCCACTCTTTAGTGGGCGGAATGGCGCTCGAATCCGTCTTTGGGACCGGGACATCGCGCGCTGAAGGGTCGAGAAGTCGAAGAGTCGAGAAGTCGAGAAGCAGATCCAGTTTGCTCCCCGACGACTGGACATCTCGGCCGTTCCGTTCGGCCATCCGTTGTGGGATTCTCCGGTGGGACCGCGGCCGCCCCCGGCCGCTCTGGAGAGAGTGTTCTTCTTTTCCCCTTTTACCGGATGCGGCCGAGGGCGGCCGCGGTCCCAAGGATCGGGAGAAAGCCCGCTGAAGGGCCGAGAAGCAGATCCGGTTTGGTCCCCGACGACTGGACATCTCGGCCGTTCCGTTCGGCCATCCGTTGTGGGATTCTCCGGTGGGACCGCGGCCGCCCCCGGCCGCTCTGGAGAGAGTGTTCTTCTTTCCCCTTTTATCGGATGCGGCCGAGGGCGGCCGCGGTCCCAGGGATCGGGAGAAGGCCCGCTGAAGGGTCGAGAAGCAGATCCAGTTTGCTCCCCGACGACTGGACATCTCGGCCGTTCCGTTCGGCCATCCGTTGTGGGATTCTCCGGTGGGACCGCGGCCGCCCCCGGCCGCTCTGGAGAGAGTGTTCTTCTTTTCTCTTTTTACCTGATGCGGCCGAGGGCTGCCGCGGTCCCAGGGG